>ENA-UESI01000682-UESI01000682.1-human-gut-metagenome-genome-assembly--contig:-NODE-682-length-26366-cov-4.186884_pt1 | contig 26366 bp, 35 predicted proteins | sample MGYA00243005_ERZ508006 | MGnify/ENA primary metagenome ERZ508006 (study PRJEB26167, sample SAMN06115436) | human gut metagenome | host: Homo sapiens | place: China:Shandong | collected 2015-06-10... | reverse complement strand
TAGTCTACTAAAAGTCTGTCAGCCAATGCAGAAGCAGACTCCTCTGTACGGCTGTATACCTGCAAAATAAGACACCCGTTTTGGAAGAAGTAATTGTGTACACCGATTGTTTAACAGCAGATCACAGGGGAGATTTTGTAAAATGCTCTGATTGTGGGACATTAATGTTAATTCAGATTGGTAGCACTGCCTGTGGCGAATGCGAGAGTGAAAATTTGCAATGGTATGACACTAATAAACCAGAATGGAATATAGAAGAATTAGAAAATGCCGGGTTTATTATAGTTGAAAAATAATTTCAGTGGGAACCGGCTGATCCATACGGGATAGCCGCAAATTCCTTCTTGATGTGATGTTTTAACGGAGGATGTCGATGGATAACAAAGAAATTAGCTATAGAAAGCAAAGACCCGATCTATTTTTCAGAGATGGACGTCCCAAAAAGAGGGCTATGCTTTGTGAAAAGGAATCATATCAACGAGAGACAAAACTCATAAATGGTCCTAGTATGTTTTCTGGATGGACATGCGGAGGTAACAGATGTCCTTTATACGGACATTGTGATAAATAAGATATACTATCCAATAAATTGGAAGAAAGAAGGTAATTATGAAAGAAATTTCCAAAATACAATCAGAAATAAAAGCCATAAAAAAAATACAGAGAGGAAGCGACTGCCAAAATTAAGGCGGAACGCAGAAGAGTAGAAGCGGAAGCAGCTGCCAAGATTGAAGAAGAACGAAAAAAAGCTGAAGCTGAAGCAAAGGCGCGTGAGGAAGCCCGTATGAAAGAAGTGGCTGCTAAAGTTGAGGCTGAACACAAGAAAACTGCAGCAAAATCGATTGCCAGAAGCGAAGCTGAATGCAAAATAGTCGAAGACAAGACAGTGATCCAAAACAAAGTAACTGCTGAGTCTACATCAAGTGCAGTTACCAATGTTATGGCAGGTAATACCAATCCGGATCTTTCGGAAAATTCAGAAAAGGCAAACAACAGAATAGTTGTTTCGTTTCTCCCGGAGGACTGGGAAATGGTAAAAGACTACTGTGAGATGAACGGTATCTTTTACAGTGAAAAATAAAATTCAATTAAAATTATGAAAAAGCATATTGAACGGAGGAAAAACTAATGAAAAAGACACCAAAAAAAATTTTAGAAATAGCTACTTATATGAGAAATACAGGAGATTTCTCTTTAGATATCAGATATCTGACTGCCAATGAAATAGGCTTAATTAAAGCAATGATATCTAATGATGCCGTTTTTGAAGCATTTGTAATGCTTCAGGATATGGATGTTCGAGACATCAAAATTATCTTTGACTATTTGACTGCCAAGGATAATTTTGAAAAGGCAGGTATCATGTAGCACAGCATCTGTAAAGTAGGATTCGATGCAGACGGTGACGTGGTTCTCAACACAAATATTGTAGCAACATCAGAGACATCTGTAAAAAAAATCAATAATAACTGGAAAGACTTTATAATATGAAAATGATGAAGGATGTAAACCATAGTTTGCATCCTTCTCTTTGTTTAAAGGGTGAGGATTTATAATTTAGGAGGAAAATATTATGAATATTAAAACATGGATAAAATACGAAGAAAGTTATTTGCCACCAAGATGTAGAAAACTACGTTACAGAGAATGTGAAGATCATATTGATGTAAAGTTAAGGGAGGTAAAAATAGAGGAAATGCAGCTTGCGTTTGAAGATAATTCATACGAAGGTGCTGGCAAAATCTACTCATACAGAAACAAACTATGGTCAAAAGTGAAGATGCCGAATTCCAGTATTATAGAGGGACTGGACATCAAAACGCCATTAGATTATCTAAAATGGCATAGTGATAACTGCAGCACATTCTTCTATTTTGCATGGGATAGAGAAAACTACGGGAAAAATACTTCCAGGGAAGAAGTTATTAAAAAGGCAAGAAAATCCATGGATTCATATATTTTAGTGGATGGAGAGCTGTATGGTAAATGTTCCGAACCAAGATATGTAATTAATACTTTTGGTTTAGGACATAATCACGGTGGTACAGGAATGTTATGTACATACCATTATAACTCCAATATAAGTAAGAAAAATTATTTTTCTGCTTTACAGGGAAAAGAAGCTGTCGCATATGCAAATTATGTGGCAAAAAGAAGAGGCGATACAAATGATATTGGTAAATTTAAACCTTTTATTATTTGTCATATTCCAGAATTAGTAAAGGTAAAACCAAACAGGCAGCATGGCAATGGCAACGAATGACTGAGGAACATAATTTTAATTTATACTAAAGTATGTTATAATAAATAAAAAAATTGGAGAAAGAATATCATGAAAAAAAATTTAAATGGAATTAAGAGAGTAAGATTCTGTGACTATACAAGTTATGAAGCAGAAAAATCAAGTAATGGTGGTTGTTATGGTTTCTGGAAAGACTATAACAAGCTTGATGATGGAAACTGGGAAGTTTCTTATGGAACTACAGCAGACTTTGAATATTGCCCTGTATGTGGCAGTTTCAATGAACATTATGAGGGTGATGACTGTTGTTATGATTCTGGCTATAGTTGTGGAGATTTTGAAACAGTAACAGAAAAAGAACTCATTAAACTCATTGATGAATTTGAGGAAACAGATGATGAGTATATTGAGTACAAATAAATAGAGAATGAATATACTAAGGAAGCCTTTTAATTAGGACTTCCTTTTATATTGCATTGAAAATGGAAGCCGGATTATTTGCACTTTGTATGTGTGCAAACACAAAATAAGTGTAGATCAAACAAGAGTTTCTTTGGAAAGGACAAACGTATGAAAGTAAAAGAATTATTAGAAAATTTCAAAGGAGATAATCATATTAAAATTTATGACATGCATAGTTTTGATACTCATAGATTTAATAACGCAAATGAAGCTATAAGACAATTTGGTTATTATACAGTCAGAGAGTGGAATGTTGTTGATAATGTCTTAAAAGTAACTATTAGAACACAATTTTAAGAAGGAGATGAATCATTTGCACATAACACATGAAATGAATATGCATAACTGCCAGCTATGTAGAAAAGAATGGCTTGGCAGATGTTTTGGGAAGAAATACGGGAAAGATGTATCTGTCGATAATGAACCATGCAAATGTTATGAATTTGGTGGTTCAAAAGAGAGGTTAAAAGAATTTGAGAATAATATGAAATGAGGATTTACTGTGAAGAATGGAGGTAGATTATATGAGTAATTACAAATTTTATGAATTAGATTGTGGTGTCAAGGCAAAAGAAAATAAAGAATATGGTTGTGAAATATGCAGAGGATTGGTAGATGCGGAATATAGTATTGCTATAAAAGCAGAACATGAACCGACTTTTGAAGAAGCCGAGGAGTTTATTAAAGATGATTTAAAAAGACTTGGTTATGATGGTGTTTATGGAATTACGCCAATAACAGAATATGAAGTGCATCAATTTTTTGATGATAGTAATATTGATAATTGGAAAGTAATGAAACGATGATTTACTAGGAAAGGAATGATTGAAATGAAATATGTAAAAACCGAAACCGTCCTTGATGAAATAGATTGGGGCAATGGAAGAAAATTCAAGTGTCATTCATATTGGAATGATGATACTTCCTTTGCATTGGATATTGGTGATGGAGAGTTGACCGATAAAGATGACAATCCGTATTTTATCCATTGCGAATATAATTGTGATAATGGAATGTGGCATCATATCTTTGAAATTTGGTTTGAAGATGATGATACTTGCAGCATCTATGACATTCCAGAATCCGATAGAAACGAATATCTCTCAGAAACAGAGATCGAAGAATTGCGAGGTATTATTTACAACTTATGCAAGGATAAGATAAACCTATGAATCGGAAATTTCAACAGAAGAAAGGACATTTATATGAATAAAGTATATTTAATTTAGTTATTAAATGATGATATTGAACCTATGGTTGTTGGCATTGCAACAAATAAAGAAAAAGCAAATGCAATGCGAGATAAATTAGCATCTACAGATGGGTTTGAATTTAATGATTATGAAATCGTTGAAATGAAATCTGATACTGTAATAATTGACGATGTAGAATATAATTTTTAATGACTATTTAGAGGACGATGAATAGATCAAAAACAGAATTTTCAAACGAAGATTTTCAACACGGAGGTGTAAAAATGTCAAAATTAACTTGGAATATTGTTCATGAATGTGACGATGAAGAAGGAAATCCTGTTCAGTGGGCTACAGAAATTAATCATCCAAAATATGGAAAATATTGTTGGATTAATGATATGGGTGATTACTTTGGTGTAGAAGTTGATTATGGAGGCTTTACAGAGCTTTTTAAATGTAAGTCACTTATCAGTGCAAAAAGATGGGTGACAACACACTTGATGATTATCCGCCGCACACTCCTTTAGTCGTGTGAGGCTTCACAAACAGAAAAAAAATTTCATATTGAATAATAAAACAATACATGTTATAATACATATATTAAAAATCTAAATAAAAAAGTCATTAAGCCTGTGCACTATTGTGTATGGGCTTTTTATTATAGGATCAGTTGCTGATCCTTTTTTTATGCCTTTTTAGGTTTTCACATAGATTTTTAATCTAAATAACGCTGATTCAGCGATTACATATAGGAGGTCCTTATGGATTACAAAAAATTGATTTGCAGGCGGATTTTGGATTTAGATCCGCAGTATGATGTGAAAAAACTTAAAAATTCAAGCAAGCAGGAGGTAGAAAATATTTTAAGAAGGAAGAAACAGGAATCTCCAAAGGAGAAATTCCTGCGTAATATTGGCAGAGACAAAAAAAACCGGACTGTTTATAAGGATGAGGTCGGGTTGTTATGGAAACAGCATGAAGGTAAGTTTTATTCATGTTTAGAATTCCATGAAGAGCCGTTTCTTCCAATGGACTCACAAATTAATGTAAAAATATATGGAAGAGAGGAAATGTTTCAGAAATTCCTATCTTCATAGGAAAGGACAATCTATGCAGTACACAGAAAATGGAGAACTGGAAAGCAGAGAAAAATTACAGCCGGTTCTTGAAATAATAAAAAAGAATTACAATTTTTGCAAAAATCAAAATGCTTTGTCAGAATTATCATCTGGCAAATATAAGCTTTCTTTTGCAAAAAAATTAGATGAAGCTCTACAGCTTCTGAACGTATACGCATTTGAATACATTACGGAAGCCTCGAATTATAATCTTGATTTAAAAGAGACATTAGAAAGTATTCTGGCTACCCTAAATGGAAAGTAATGCTGGGAAAACTGACCGGTAAGGGTAAAAAATAAGACTGAATCACGAAATTCTGGTATTCCCATTGACATACTGGGAAATGATATGATATAACTATCCCTGTCAAATTGTGAGTATACGGGCCAAGGCCCGGACGACGCGGAGCGCAAGAGAGACGCCCTGCGCCCGCCAGAAAGGATAATTCCGATGGAAAATATGGAGAAAGTGGTCTATCTGGACAACGCCGCCACCACGGCCTGCGCGCCGGAAGTGCTGGCCGTCATGGTCGAAGCACTGAGCGGTGCCTGCGGCAACCCCAGCAGCCATTACAGCGTCGGCTACGAAGCCAAAGAGTTCGTGGACGCCGGCCGTGCACAGGTGGCAAAGGCCATCAACGCTTCCCCCGCCGAGATCTTCTTCACCGGCTGCGGCTCCGAGGCCGACAACTGGGCGGTCAAGGGCACTGCCTTTACCAAGGCACGCCAGAACAAGAAGCACCTCATCACCAGCGCATTCGAGCACCATGCCATCATGCACAGCATGGCTGCACTGGAGCGTCTGGGCTTTGAGGTCACCTATATCAAGCCCACCGCCGAGGGCTATATCCGCCCCGAGGACGTGGAGGCCGCCTCCACCCCTCGGTATTTAAATGCTCGGGCGAAGTAAATTCGCCCTGCGCCGCCGGCCAGAAGGCCGGTTATGCGCCTTTTCGGACCGGCTGCTTTCGGAACTGAGTCCGCATTTTTATCCGCATTTGCTCAAAAGAGCGACACACTTTTCAGTGTGTCGCTCTTTTGGATCATGGTATGCCGCGCCGGAGCGGGCGTCTCTTTGCTCCGGCGCTTTTTGTGCCCACACACAGGAAGGCATCATCCATCCGCCTGCCGCCTGGCCCGCTCCATGGCTGCCTGGACCGGCCTGGAGGGTGCGGAACGGTTTTGCCGGGCCAGCAGCGCGGCGATCTGTCCGGCCGCCTGCTCCACCTCCGCGTGGAAGGCGGCGGCGGGAACACGCAAAGCTCCGTGACCCAGAATGATCATCTGCTCGGCGTTGTCCGAGGTAGCCACCCGCACCCGGTGCTTCTTCCGGCTGAGGGCATAGGTGGCCTTCTCAATATAGGCGTCCGCTGTCTCAGCCTCCTTGGTGTACACCACATAGATGTTGTGATAGCGGGACACCTCGCCCACACCCCGGGGGACCTTATAGGCGTCAAAGACCAGGATAATCTCACAGCGGCGATACCCCTGGTAGTTGCTCAAAATATCCATGAGCCGCTGGCGGGCGGCGCCCAGATTGTCCTGGGAGATGGCCTTCAGCTCGTCCCAGGCGAAGATGATGTTATAGCCGTCCACCAGCAGGTACTCCGGGCCCAGCTCCTGAGGTGAGAGGATGGTCTGCCGCTCCGGGAGCTCGTCCCGCTTCCGGGGCTTGGGCTGGGGGCGGAGATCCCGGCGCTGGATGGGGCCGTAGGTCCGCTCAAAGATGGCCTTCAGCTCCTCGTCGGCCTCCAGCGAGCCGGAGTACACCGAACCCCGGCGTGGGAGTGCAGGACCGGGGGCAGCCTCCTGCTCCGGAGCCTCCCAGGACAGGCCGCTGTCCACGTGCATATAGTCCCGGACCTGGTCCCAGCGGACCACGAAGCCCGCCCCGTGGCCGCAGAACACGGAGTCGGCGGGGTTGTCCGCATCCCGGTCGCTGTCATAGCCCGCGGCGGCGATGACAGCCTCCGGATCGTGGCAGGGACGGTATCCGGCGGGGACGCAGGACAGCCGCCCCCTCCCCCGGGTATAGGCCGCCACCTGGACAGCGTAGTCCCCCACCTCCGACACCGGGACGGAGCCGGAGATCAGAGTCATCTCCCCCAGAGGCTCCGGCGGCTGGCAGGCGCCCCCCATCCGCTGGATGTCCGCCATGGCCCGGCCCACCTGGTCGGCGGGCACCTCCAGGCGCAGGTCGTACCAGGGCTCCAGCAGAATGCTCCGGGCGCACTTGAGCCCCTGTCGCACCGCCCGGTAGGTGGCCTGGCGGAAATCGCCCCCCTCGGTGTGCTTCACATGGGCCCGACCGGCCACCAGCGTGATCCTCATGTCGGTGATGGGCGCGCCGGTAAGCACTCCCCGGTGCTCCTTCTCCGCCAGGTGGGTGAGGATCAGCCGCTGCCAGTTCCGGTCCAGCTGGTCCTCGGAGCAGGCGGCGTCAAAGCGCAGGCCGCTGCCCGGCTCCCCCGGCTCCAACAGCAGATGGACCTCGGCGTAGTGGCGCAGGGGCTCAAAGTGGCCCACCCCCTCCACCGGCTCCAGAATAGTCTCCTTATAGAGGACGCTGCCCGCACCTAAGGCAGACTCCAATCCAAAGCGCTCCCAGATCAGGCGGCGCAGGACCTCCAGCTGCACTTGGCCCATGAGCTGGAGGCGGATCTCCCGGGCGGTCTCGTCCCAGGTGATGTGGAGCTGCGGGTCCTCCTCCTCCAGCTGGCCCAGCTGGCGCAGTGCGGTGTGAACGTTGGCCCCCTCCGGAAGGCACACCTGATAGGACAGCACCGGCTCCAGCAGCGGGACGGAGGCCTCCGGCTCCACCCCCAGGCCCTGGCCGGGATAGGTATGACTCAAGCCCGCAACAGCGCACACCTCCCCCGCCGGGACGGTCTCCGCCAGACGGTACTGGGGGCCGGAGTACAGGCGCAGCTGGTCAGCCTTCTCCTCCCAGAGCGGCCCGGCCGTCTCCCGGCCGCCGGGCCGGCGGTTGGTGAGGAGGGCCTTCACCCGGAGGCTGCCCCCTGTGACCTTCAGATAGGTGAGCCGAGCCCCCTGGGGGTCCCGGGCGATCTTAAAGACCTTTGCACCGAACTCCTGGGGGTACAGGGGCGGGACGGCATACCGCCCGATGCCCTGGAGCAGTTCCGCCACGCCGTCCAGCTTCAGCGCCGAACCGAACCAGCAGGGAAACACCTTCCGGTGGCGAATGAGTGAGATCACATCCCCGTCATCCAGGTTCCCCTCTTCCAGATACTTCTCCAAAATACCGTCGTCGCACAGGGCGGCACTTTCCTCCCAGTCCGAGGCAGAGAAGTCCACACAGCCTCCGCTGAGCCGGCTGCGCAGCTGCTCCAGCAGGGCGGCCCGGTCCGTGCCCGCCAGGTCCATCTTGTTGACGAACAGGAAGGTGGGGATGTGGTACCGGGCCAGCAGCCGCCACAGGGTGGCGGTGTGCCCCTGAACGCCGTCTGTGCCGCTGATAACCAGAATGGCGTAATCCAGCACCTGGAGGGTGCGCTCCATCTCGCTGGAGAAGTCCACATGGCCCGGTGTGTCCAGCAGGGTCAGGTCCAGGCCGTCCAAAGACAGGCGGGCCTGTTTGGAGAAAATGGTGATGCCCCGCTCCCGCTCCTGAGCGTCGGTGTCCAAAAAGGCGTCCCGGTGGTCCACCCGTCCCAGGCGGCGCAGCTGGCCGCTCTCATAGAGCAGCGCCTCCGACAGGGTGGTCTTGCCCGCATCCACATGGGCAAGCAGACCAGCACAAATGCGTTTGAGCATTTTTTTCTCTGGCTCATCCCCCATCACTTTCACTTCCCATCTTAGAAAAGATATACGCGTATTTATTGAAAAATTATAACACAGGAAAAATCATCAGTCGATAGATATTTTCCCAAAAAGCGTGGGATAACACCTCCAAAACCAGGGTCTTTCTGCAAAATCTCATCGAGTTTAAGGATCATAGAATCGCACTTTTCCATGGACGCCAGCATAAAGGAGCGAACCAATACAAACCGAAACACCCACAGGCTGACGGATTGCTTTTTCCACTTTTGGTTTTCTTAAGAACTGTCATCGGTGGACCAGAACGCCAATTCCCCACAGTCCACGCCCTCCATATTTCAAAAACAGAGACCGATCGTGTTCCCGTATCTCCGCAGATGAAAAAATAATCCGATCGGCGAATACAAATTAAACGAAATTTCTTTTCGTTACTCCGTTAAGCACTCTTGCGAATCTGACTCCGTAGGAGGGAGAATGTTTTGTTTCTCTATACATTTTTCCAAAATCCAGCTTTGATGATCGGATCTGCGCAGAGGTCAAACAAAATGATGGGTTGCTTGTATTGGATCCAGAGCAAATCATGTGCTAGGACAGCTGCATATAAATGGTGTGGTTTACAGATCAGCCGCTGGATAACGGTTTTCGTTATACGCAGAAACCCCCATCTAACTTCCTGTTAAGAGTTAGATGGGAGTTTCTTTTTTTGCTGCTAAGGATAATCTCCTTCGCTGATGTAATCTCAGTTATGGCTCACTGGATGGAAAAGGGGTTCCCCCCTTAGAGCCCGAACTACCTCTTCTGCAGCACTTTTCAGCAAGGTATGCATGGCCGTTTCCGAATACCATGCGCAGTGGGGTGTGAGAATGATCTGCTCCTGCCCCAACAGAGGAGCATCCGGCCGAACAGGCTCCTCATTGAGCACATCCAGTGCTGCCCCGGCTAGATGGCCGCTCAGCACTGCTTCTCGCAGGGCCTGTTCGTCTACCAGAGGCCCCCGAGCAGTATTGATGAGAATGGCCCCCGGCTTCATCTGACTCAGGGTTTCCCGATTAATCATATGTTTGGTGTATCGGTTCAGAGGGGCATGCAGGGAGAGAAAATCGCTATCCTGCAGAACCTTCTCCTGGGGCAGCAGATGGATTCCATATTTGGCAACCTCCTGCTCTGTCACACCCGGATCGCAACCTATGATGTCCATGTCGAACACCTTAGCCTTCCGGGCTACCGCCCGAGCAATATTGCCACAGCCCACCAGTCCTAATGTCTTGCCATGAATGGTGTCGGAAGGCTTGGTAATGGCGTAGTCCCACTCGCCCCGCTGGACCATTCGCTCCAGCACACAGAATTTCTTGGCGCTGGCCAGCAGTAGAAGTATCACATAATCTGAAACCTCCTCAATGCAATATCCTGAGCAGGGAGCATGGCCAGCTGATAGCGAAGCTCTTCGCACAGGATACTGCAAATGGCGGAATCCTCAACTCGTTCAGCGTTCCTACCCGAAAGGTGCGCTTCCTGGGATCTGTTTCCTGCTGGTAGAGCTGATAGCCCGCCTCATCCTCCTGTGTCCACTGTCTTGTCTGCCGCTTGGCCTGCACAAAGGGTTCCACCACCTTGTCCAGTTCCTCTTTGGTGCGGCTTGAGGCCCAGGCTTGATCCACATCATTGGCGTGGGAGAGGTGGAACAACATCGAACCCATCCAGTTTTTTGCCTTGTGTTCAGGCGTTCCGCGCAATTCCGCCTGACGGCGGTACTCCGCCAGCTGCTCTGGTGTTCCGTACCGTTCCACCATTTGCTCATCCACATGAATGCGCCAGCTGTAGTCCTCCGGCTGGATAAAGGGGGCACAGACCGGCTGGAGCGCCCCTGTCGGGTCCACCTCAAAGCGGTCGATAAAGTCGAGGTAGTGGGCTTTGATCAGGGGCAGAAAGGTGTCCAGCAGCCCGGTGTTCAGCCGCAGGTCCTCTGTCAGCATCCGAAAGCGGAGGCCGCCCGTAGGAGATTCCATATCGAAGGCATAGAGGAGGTCATTCCCCAGTTTAATGGTACAGCTGAAGCCTACCTCCACATTTCCATGGCCGATTTCGTAGTCTATGTAGTTGTAGCGGCTTCGCTCAAACCAGATCAGGTAGGTCAGCCCGTTTTTCATTTTCTTTTTGAAGTCGCCTTTTTTCAGCCGCTTCCAGCCCTTTTTCTCCAGGCCCAGGCCGTTCCACAGGTAGTCCAGAGCCTCAGCAAAGATGTCCGCCGGGCGTTTTTGTTCCATCATATCTCCCTCTCAACTGCTTATGTCTGTGCCTCACTGTCCCTGATCGCATCTGCTAATTGAGCACTGACAGTATCTATGTAGAGATAACCCTCGTTATTCTCTGTCCATCAGCCCTTCTGCCTGCATCCGGGTCACATAGAAGGCCCGCACCCAGTCCAGCTCCTGCTCCATGGATTCCTCCAAAGCCAGCAGGCGGCGCTTTCCCAGCCTTCGATCCAGGAGAGCAAAGATGCGGACAAGAGGATTCTCGCTGACAAGGCTTTTCTCGATGCTCTGGTTGTCAAAGATACCAAACGCCTCATAGAACACCTTTTGGTCAAAGGTGCCCTGCTCCAGTGCATGAGCATGAGAAAGGTTGATTGCCTCCTTTGTGGAGTCACAGTCTTTCATGGTTGTTGACCTGAGCTGCGTGAATTTCGTCCACACATTCTCAAAATAGGTGTAGTAGTTGCTCCGCAGCACTTCCACGCCGTCCACACGAATGGCTACCCGGCCCTCATGGTCAGCACTTTTGCTATAACTGGTGGCAAAATACTGGATGTGACCCCGGAGTGCCGGGCACAGGTAGTCACTTTCCAGTTTGTTTCGGATTCCGCTCCAGGTTGACATAGGTACTTGCCTCCTTTCTGAACTTGCTTCGGAATTTCATATCGGCGGGCGAAAGATTTCCAATCCCATAGCCCTCAATTTCTTTATTTTAGCAATCCATCTGTTTTTCATCACGAATTGGCGGAATAGTAAAGAAACTATCATCTATCTTTATTTGGGCATAAAGCATTCCGTTTGTATAACAATATCTCTTGAATGATGGGTATCCATCCAAACTCTTTAATATCTCATCTGGTAAACATCTAAAATCATAATCTCTTAATGCTCCTGCACCAAGCAGTCTTTCTGTTCTGTAAGCGTTAATTTCCTTTGCATATTTTTGACAAAATTCATCTGGACTTTCTTCATAGAGCGCTATATCTTCCTCATCTATAGCATAATACCGGTCATATCCCACAACCCACGAAATATGAACGCAAAGTAAATACCGCTGTATTTCTGGGCAAAACCCTACCCAAAAAAATTTCTCTCTGTTGATTTTTTCATTTTCTATGCTTATTTCCTTTATGGACAGATCCATCATCATTTCACCTTTACTATCTGATTCCTTTTATCTGTGGCGGGGTTGAGAAAGTTTTTTTCAATCATGGTTTTGATTGTTCCTCCTTTCGGATCAGGATGCTTTTTCCCTCGGCGTTGATGCCATACAGGTCATCCAAATGGATATGAAATCCATCCTCACGAATGGTTTCCGCCATACCAAGAGCGGCTTTCGCCAATAGAAGCAGCCCCGCCCGGTTTCCTGTTAACTCCAATTCATTTCCGTCGGCATGAGTGGTAAAGGAGAGGTGAGCTTCTGGTTCCACTGGGAGGATGGGCAGTTGTTCATCATTCAGTTGAATGGTCAGCGTTTTAGTTTTCATTGCTTGTATCCTACCTTTTGAAAACTCCTCAATCAAAATCCATCCAGACCAGGTGCTTTCCGCAGTGGAGGCACTGGAACAGATAACATTGCAGATGCCCGCCATTGACGGATTCCCGGATCATTCCCTTCTGCTCCTCGTCCCACATGGGGTCGTCCAGTACCTCCTCCAGCACACCCAGTGCCCGCAGTTCTCTGGCGCCCACATAGCCCAAAAAGGCGCAGTAATCGCCACAGTGGGCCCGCCAGTATTCCTGCTGCCAGCCGGAGTAGCCGGGAGTACGGTGGATCAGCTCGTCCAGCTTCTCCGGATCGTCTACGCCATCGTCCACAGAGAAATCATCTTGAAAGCTGCCGTCATATTTCCGGGCCGCCTCGCCGCTGGCGATACACGCCGGGCACAGATATGCAATATCCTCCACGGAAAAGAACGGATTGGTATAGAAAATATGGGTCGTCTTGCCACAGCAGTCGCAGACAACGCCGTCTGCGGATTCCTCAAAAGCCCCAGTTTCCAGAGGGTTTGGGTGATACCGGAAGGCGGGCAGGCCCAGCTGGGCCTGCCGTTCCTTCTCTTTCTGCTTTTCCTCCGGCGTTTTGGGCTTGGGGAGAGCATAATGATTGCCCCAGTTTTCCGCATAGTCCTTCAGCGTGCCCAGCCGCTTGAGGGTCTTTTTATCGGAACGAATTCCGATTTGGCAGAGCAGTTCGTAGGCGTCCTTCTTAAAGTCCAGCAGGTCAAATTCCGGCGTGTACTCTTCCTGGGCAGAGGTGCGCTCCTGGGTGTAGCCGTCGCGGATGCCGCAGTTTCTAAGATAAGCCGCTGCCGACCGGTACTCAGCGGCCGTTACTTTGCGGCTGAGCTTTCCTGTGGCACCGGGTTGGGGAGTATACTGGCTCATGAGGGAAAAGAGCACGTCTCCGGGGCGGAAGGTCTCCGACACCCAGTCGATGACACGGCGGGTGTTCTCCAGCTCCCCCGGCAGCACCAGATGACGGATCAGAACCCCGGATTTCAGTTGTCCCGCCTCCATCCGGTAGGGGCCCGTTTGACGGAACATCTCCAGGATTGCAGCACTGGCCCAGTCAAAATAGTCCGCTGCAGAGGAATAAGTCCGGGCAGGCTCCGGCAGAGCGTACTTCAAATCCGGCAGATATACCTGGACACGCCCTTCCAGCAGCCGCAGGGTGTCGGGCTTTTCATATCCGCTGCAGTTCCACACCACGGGTACCGGCCAGGGCACGTCCCCCAGGGCCTCCAGAATGACAGGCGTGAAATGGGTGGGCGTCACCAGGTCCAAGCATGCGGCACCCAGGTCCACCAGCTTTTGAAAAATTTCCCGCAGGTGAGAGGCAGTCAAGGGTTTTCCTATGCCGCCTTGGGAGATAGGCCCGTTCTGGCAGAAGCAGCAGCGAAGATTGCAGCCGGAAAAAAATACCGCTCCGGCGCCGTGTATACCCACAAGACATGGCTCTTCCCACCGGTGGAGCATGGCCCTGGCGGCCACTGGAAGACTGGGCTGGCCGCAGATGCCGCCGGCAAGGCCCTCCGTCCGTTCCGCGCCGCACTCCCGGGGACAAAGACGGCAGATCATGGCGCGTCCTCCACTTGAGGGGACGGAATGTCCCATGACGGATGCAGGACCGCCTCCGGAAACTCCAGCGCCATCCGCCGGCAGCTCCGGCAGAGAAAAGCGGCCTTATACCGGCGCAGCAGCGTCCCCTCATGGTCCACCCGGATCGGCGTCTCATCGACCAAAGAGCGCGGCGGCCAACCGGACCACCACTGAATGCCGTCCCGACCGCCGGCGATCCAGCCCGTCTCCATATCCTGTCCGCACCAGGGACAGGCTGTGGCGGGTGGTGGTGTTTCTCGCTGGGTCTTTCGCTCCCTTCGAGCTTCGTTCCAATCCCGCAGCTCCTCAAAAAGCGTGGGCGTGTCCTGCGCGGAGGTCATCCCCGGCTTTGCGCCTGCTTCCGGCTGAAGGTCCCAGGGGTCTTCGCCTTTTTTCCAAAATGGCATGGAAAACCTCCCTATGGGTGGCAGTCGGATGGCGGGTCCTGAGACCCCTCATCCTCGTCTACCACCTTGTAGTCCACGGTATATACCGGCCCCTGAAAGTCCGGCCCCCTGCGCTTGCGAACGGAGCGCCGCCACAGAAAAATCAGCAGCGCCGCCACAATGAGAAAGGGTAGCAGACGGGCCAGCAGCATCAGCACCAGCAGCAGCCCTCGTAAAAATCCCACCATTGTCTCCTCCTTTGCGCAGACTCCGCCCGAGGTTAGGGCAGATGGTCTATGGCCTCGGCGTAGTAGCGGGCGAAGGCCGAGGGAACTGCGTGCTCCTCCAGCGCGGCACGGTTGACCCAGACGAAATCCGGCGGTCCGTCGCCCTCCACCTCCAGGGTATACCCGGTCATGTGCCACTCCACATGGGTGAAGATATGCTTGGCGAACAGCTTTTTTTTCCAGGCCTTGGGCAGAAAGCCCAGGGCGGCCACTGCCGCAGGAGCCTCTTTCTCGTCCAGGGCTCCCGCCACACTGGGAAACTCCCACAGCCCCGCCAGCAGTCCATCGTCCGGACGCCTGTGTAGGGCGATCCGGTCACCCCGCAGCAGTAAAAATACTGTTTTGTCCTCAATGCGCCGGGCCTTTTTAGGGGCCTTGACCGGGAGCGTTTCCGCTGTGCCTCGCACTCGGCCCAGGCAGAAGTCCGCTACCGGGCATTCGCCGCACCTGGGCGGACCGTTGGGCGCGCACACTGTGGCCCCCAGCTCCATGGTAGCTTGGTTGAAAACCCGTGCGCTCTCCGCGGGCATTACATGTTGCAGCTGCTCCCGGACGTGACGCTTGGTCCTGGGGTCCAGAATGTCGTCATGGCAGTCGGTCAGGCGGGTAACGACCCGCAGGACGTTGCCATCCACTGCGGCCTCACGCCGGCCAAAAGCCGCTGAGGCGATGGCGCTGGCGGTGTAATCCCCGATGCCGGGCAGGGCCAGCAACCCCTCGTAGGTGTCCGGAAAAGCGCCCATTTCTGCCACGATGCGGGCGGCCTTTTGCAGGTTTTTGGCCCGACTGTAGTAGCCAAGGCCCTCCCACAGCTTCATCAGCCGGTCTTCCGGGGCGGAGGCCAAAGCTTCCACAGAGGGAAAGGCTTCTAAAAACCGGGCATAATAGCCCAGGACCGCCGCCACCCGAGTCTGCTGGAGCATGATCTCAGAGACCCAGATGCAATAGGGGTCCTCCGTTTTCCGCCAGGGCAGGTCTCTCGCGTTTTCGTGATACCAGGCCAGCAGAGGCTCCGGCAAAAATGCCAGTGTTATATTTCCTTCATGTCTCATACACACATGATACCACGTTTTTCCGGGCGCATCCAGACTCACGGAAATTTTTTTGAAAATTCTCTTGACTTTCCCCTTTCTGGAAGGTATACGATAACCGTGTAGAACGAGGTGAGACCCATGAAAATCAACGAGGTGGAAGCCCTGGTAGGCATTCCTAAGAAAAACATCCGCTTTTACGAGTCTGAGGGGCTGCTGAAGCCGGAGAGGAGCAGCAACGGCTACCGGGATTACAGTGAGGAGGAGGCGGAGATTCTGCGGCGGATTAAGCTGCTGCGAAAGCTGGGGGTCCCCCTGGGGGAGATCAGAAAGATGCAAAGCGGCACCCACACCGTGGGCGACGGCATGCGCCGGCATCTGATCACCCTGGAGCGGGACATGGAAAATTTAAAGCAGTCCATCCAGTTCTGCTCTGCCTTGGCGGACTGCCGGGAGCGGCTGATGGACCTGGATGCGGCAGCGCTGCTGGCGGAGATGGAGAGCATGGAGCTCTCCGGAACCACCTTTCAGAATAAACAGCGGCAGGATGTGCGAATTCGGTACGTGGCGCCGGTGACGATTACCCTGCTGACAGTCCTGCTGATGGGGGGGCTGGCCGCGTTGATTCTGTGGGGGACCTCCGTGGACCCCGCTGGCGCGCCACCCTTTGCGCTGGTATTGGTGCTGATGGGGATGCCGGCGGTGGTCATCGGCGGCGTCGTACTGGCACTGTTCCAGAGAATCCAGGAGATTGGAAAGGGGGAGGAAGACGATGCGAGACAATTCTGAGAAGAGGAGGAAGAAGGTTGCCCCGCTCCTCTGCGCCGCAGTCGTGGTGGTGTTTTTGGGGATCTTCCTGGGGGCGCTGCTGCTGCCCTTGCTGGATGTGGGCAGCGGAGATGGCGGGGCCGTGGTGATTTTGATCCTGTATGCACTGGTGCTTCTGGCGGTGATCGTGGGCGTGGTGATTGCCCTGATCCAGCGTCTGCGGGAGATTGAGAGAGGAGAGGAAGAAGATGCCAGAAAATACTGAGGCGCGAAAGCGGCGCCAGAAGCGATCCGCTGTTATTGGCGTGGCGGCGTTCGCTCTGCTGCAGGCGGCGGTAGCGGTGTGTTTTGGGGCGCTGCGCCAGATTCCGGATCTTCCCGGCTGGCTGTCCACCTTGTTTTTGGTGCTGGCTGTGCTTCCATTGGCGCTGATTGTACCGGCGCTGATATCATTAAAGGAACGTTTTCAGGAAATTGAGAGAGGAGAAAGTTATGAAGCTAGTCAATATTGATTATATCCCTGGGAAGGAACTGGAGGTCCTGGGCATTGTGAAAGGGACTGTAGTGCAGTCCAAAAATTTTGGCAAGGATTTTATGGCCGGTATGAAGACATTGGTAGGCGGTGAGATCACCGGATACACAGAGATGCTCAACGAAGCCCGGCAGATTGCCACCAAGCGCATGGTGGACGAGGCGGAAGCAATGGGAGCCGATGCGATCATTAATATTCGTTACGGGTCGTCGGCTGTCATGCAGGGCGCGGCAGAGGTGATTGCCTACGGTACAGCCGTCAGGATTCTATGATGCGCATCAGCTTCCTGGGGCACAGCGGCTTCCTGCTGGAGCTGCCGTCAGCAACACTGTTGTTTGATTGGAGCGAGGGGGAGCTCCCGACTTTGAGGCCAGGGCGGCCCCTGCTGGTCTTTGCCAGCCACCACCACGAGGACCATTTCCGTCCCGCAATTTTTCAACTGGGGGCTGCGGCCTTTCTGCTGGGGAAGGACGTTCGGATGTCCGCCAGAAATCGGAAGCACTGGGGCGTCTCACCGGAGGCCGCTGCCAGGTGTGTGACCCTGGGAGGTGGGCGGCGGCTGGAGCCTCTGCCCGGCGTGCGAGTGGAGACCCTGACCTCTACGGACGAGGGCGTTGCATTTCTGGTGACAGCGGACGGCCAGACTGTCTTTCATGCCGGGGACCTGAACTGGTGGCACTGGGAGGGGGAGGATGTTTCCTGGAATACGGAGATGGCCCTGCACTTTCAGGAGTTTACCGCGCCTCTTCGGGGCAGACACATCGACCTTGCCATGCTGCCGCTGGACCCCCGGCTGGGGAGGGACGGCTTCCGGGGCCCCAGGTATTTCCTGGAGTTGGCGGACATAGCCCGTGCCCTACCCATGCATCAGTGGCAGGATTTTGGCTTTACAGCAAAGTTTTTGGAAGAATTTCCTCAATTTGCCGGTCGGGTGGTGCCAATCTCTCACGTCGGGCAGGAGTTTCTGCTCCCCTGAGGCGGAGAGTGGCAGAGAGCAGGGCTGCGCGTTTTGCAGCAGTGCGGGAGCACGCAGGAGTGAAGAATTCCAGACTTTGGGAATTTTATGTTGTTGAGGAAAGGCCGGTGCAAACGCACCGGCCTTTCCTCAAAGTCAACTTGAAAAGTGAGAGAAAAAACTGCACTTTTTATAAGTTGAAAAGTTGACATAAAGGTGTGGAAAACTGTGTGGAAAATGTGCAAAACTCCTCGGCTGAAAGGAATTTGCCGGTGACGGTAAGATTATGGATTTTTTTGCGCAATAACATTTCTTCGAAAAACCTGTCTTCTGTTCGAGAAATGTCAGATCCGGGTTAAACCCTTGAACTGGGAGGCACAGTATGATAAAATACCACATATTGATCAAAATCATGGCAGATTTTGCCCGGGCGGAGGAACTATGGCGACAAAAAAGCAGGATTATGGCAACGAGAGTATTTCATCTTTAAAGGGAGCGGACCGGGTGCGGAAACGGCCCGGCGTCATTTTTGGCTCCGATGGGCTGGACGGCTGTGAACACGCGGTGTTTGAAATTCTCTCAAACTCCATTGACGAGGCCCGGGAGGGACACGGCAGCATCATCACTGTCACACGCTTTCAAGACCGCTCCATCCAGGTGGAGGATGCGGGCCGAGGCTGCCCGGTGGATTGGAATGAAAAGGAGCAGCGCTATAACTGGGAGCTGGTATACTGCGAACTGTATGCCGGCGGCAAGTATGATAACCTGAGCGGCGAGAGCTATGAGTATTCCCTGGGGCTTAACGGTCTGGGCGCCTGTGCCACCCAGTACGCCTCCCGCTATATGGATATCACCGTCTGGAGGGACGGCTTTGAATACACCCTCCACTTTGAGCGGGGGGAGATCGTGGGGGAGCTGAACAAGACGCCGCTTCCCAAGTCTCAGGCCAAAAAGACTGGCACCCGCACCCGGTGGCTGCCGGATCTGGACGTGTTCACCGACATCGCCATCCCAGCGGAATATTTTGCCGATGTGATGAAGCGGCAGGCGGTGGTCAACGCCGGCGTGACCTTTCGCTTTCGGAACGAGGCGGCACCCGGGACTTTCGAGGAGACGGAATTTCTCTATGAAAACGGCATTCAGGACTATGTGACGGAGCTGGCCGGGGAGGAGAGCCTGACGGCTCCGGTTTTCTGGCAGGCAGAGAAGCGAGGCCGGGACCGGGCAGACAAGCCGGAGTACAAGGTCAAGCTCAGCGTGGCCTGTTGCTTTTCCAACCGCGTCCATGTCATTGAGCACTACCACAATTCCAGCTGGCTGGAGCACGGCGGCAGCCCGGAGAAGGCTGCGAAGTCCGCCTTTGTCTCCGCCTTGGATAAATACCTGCGGGACCAGGGGAAATACCAGAAAAACGAGAGCAAGATTACCTGGAATGACATTGAAGACTGTCTGGTATTAGTTTCTAACAACTTTTCCACCCAGACCAGCTACGAAAACCAGACGAAAAAGGCCATCACCAACAAATTCGTCCAGGAGGCCATGACGGAGTTCCTCCGGTCCAACCTGGAGATTTATTTCATTGAAAATCGCTTTGATGCGGAGAAGATTGCCGAGCAGGTGCTCATCAATAAGCGCAGCCGAGAGAGCGCGGAAAAGGCACGGCTGAATATCAAGAAGAAGCTCTCCGGCAGCATTGATATCGCCAACCGGGTGCAGAAATTTGTGGATTGCCGCACCAAGGACGCGGACCGGCGTGAGATCTATATCGTGGAGGGCGATTCGGCCCTCGGCAGCGTGAAGCTGGCCCGGGATTCTGAGTATCAGGGTATTATGCCGGTTCGGGGCAAGATTCTGAACTGCCTGAAGGCGGACTACGCCCGCATTTTTAAAAGCGAGATCATCACGGATCTTATCAAGGTTTTGGGCTGCGGTGTGGAGGTGCAGAACAAACATGTTAAGGATATGGCGGCCTTCGACCTGGGCAACCTCCGATGGAACAAGGTGGTGATCTGCACGGACGGCGATGTGGACGGCTTCCAGATCCGGACGCTCATTTTAACCATGCTCTACCGACTGACCCCAACGCTGATTCGGGAGGGGTATGTGTATATTGCCGAAACGCCTCTCTTTGAGATTAACTGCGGAGACAAGACCTGGTTTGCCTACTCCGACAAGGAGAAAAACGACATTGTCAAGGAGCTGGAGGGAAAGAAATTTAAGATTGACCGCTCCAAGGGCCTGGGTGAAAACGATCCGGACATGATGTGGCTGACCACCATGAATCCGGAGACCCGCCGGTTGATCCGAGTGATGCCAGAGGACGTGGAGCGCACAGCCGCCATGTTCGATCTGTTGCTGGGAGATAACCTGCAAGGGCGCAAGGATCACATTGCAGAGAACGGCTATAAATATTTAGAGATGGCGGATATCTCATAAAACTGTCCTTCAAGAGCTGACCCTATGGGATGTCAGGCGGGGAGAGCCGCGCGTCAGCACATTTCCAATCAGCAGCCCGTGCAGCGGGTAATCATATCATGGAGAACACATATTAACCTTTGGAAGATCACGGATATTTGAAGAGTATAGGAATGAACAGCGGAGGAATCACATATGGAGTGGAATGAATGTCTGAATGATTGGGGCACCCGGCTACGGGGGTTGGCCCAGGGGGGGCTGCACTATGGTGGTGATGGCGAGACAGGCTTGGTCCGCTACCGCCGTGTCCGGGAAATTGCCCTGCAGATGATGGACAGCACAGACTGTGTGGACGATGGAGAGGTAACAGAGATGGCCTGCAAGCTGCAAAAGCGGGTTGCAGGTATGACGGAGGAGCAGGCTGGGAGTTTGGCCAGGGAGCTGCTGGGAAAGAAGGCTGGCGTCACGGAGGAGCAGGTTCATGCCTGGGGCGCCGAACTTGTGGAAATGGCTGACACCGGTCTTGCAGAGGGGCTGGAGAGCCCCTTTGACCTGGACCGCTATCAGGTGATCCGCCAGTTGGGCGAGAAGATGCAGGCTCTGGCCCGCTGAGTTCCCGCCAGCCCGACGGACGGCCGATAGGCCCATCTGGGTTTGAATGTCATCAAGATAAGGAATGGATTTGTCTATGCCCAAGAAAAAGCAGCCGGAGGAATCCCGGCCGAAAGTCCAGAACCCCAATGTCCTGGGGCTTCACGCGTCAGTGATGGAACAGCCTATTACCGACACGCTGGAGAACAACTACATGCCCTACGCCATGAGCGTCATCGTCTCCCGGGCCATCCCGGAGATTGACGGCTTCAAGCCCTCTCACCGCAAGCTCCTCTACACCATGTACAAGATGGGCTTGATGACGGGGGGACGGACGAAATCCGCCAACATTGTGGGCCAGACCATGCGTCTGAACCCCCACGGCGACGCGGCCATCTATGATACCATGGTCCGTCTCTCCCGGGGCTATGGCGCTCTGCTGACGCCCTTTGTGGACTCCAAGGGTAACTTTGGCAAGTGCTACTCCCGGGATATGTCCTGGGCTGCGCCCCGATATACGGAGGCGAAGCTCACCCCCATCTGTGCGGAGCTTTTTCGAGATATCGACAGCGACACGGTGGATTTCGTAGACAACTACGACAATACCATGACCGAGCCTGCCCTGCTGCCCACGACTTTCCCAAATATTCTGGTGTCTGCCAACAGCGGTATCGCAGTGGGCATGGCGTCCCAGTTCTGTGGCTTCAATCTGAAAGAGGTCTGCGAAACCACGGTGGCGTATCTCAAAAATCCAGAGTGTGATTTGAGTGAGACGCTGCTGGCGCCGGACTTTCCCACTGGCGGAGAGCTGATCTGCGACAGTGCAGCTCTGCGGGACATCTACGAGACCGGCCGTGGCAGCGTGCGGGTGCGGGCGCGGTACCGCTATGTCAAAGAGGAAAACCTGATCGAAATCTACGAGATCCCCTATTCCACCACGGTAGAGGCCATTTTGGACAAGGTGGCGGAGCTGATCAAGGCCGGCAAGGTGAAGGAGATCGCAGACATGCGGGACGAGACGGACCTCTCCGGACTCAAGCTGGCCATTGACCTCAAGCGAGGCACGGACCCGGATAAGCTGATGGCAAAGCTCTACAAGCAGACCACGCTGGAGGACTCCTTCGCCTGCAACTTTAACGTTCTCATTGCCGGAAGCCCCCAGGTGCTGGGCGTCCGCCGGATTTTGGAGGAGTGGACCGCCTGGCGCACGGAGTCTGTCCGGCGGCGGGTGTACTTTATCCTGAAGAAGAAGAAGGACAAGCTGCACCTCTTAAAGGGTCTGAAGCGCATCCTGCTGGATATTGACAAGGCCATCGCCATCATCCGTGAGACGGAGGAGGAGGCTGAGGTGATCCCCAACCTGATGATTGGCTTTGGGATTGACCAGATTCAGGCGGAGTATGTGGCGGAGATCAAGCTGCGGAACATCAATAAGGAGTATATCCTCAAGCGCACCCGGGAGACAGATGCCCTGCGGGACGAGATTGATGATCTGGAGAATGTGCTGGGAGATCCCCGCCGGGTTCGCAAAATCATAGTTGACGAGCTGGGCGAGGTAGCGAAAAAATACGGCGAGCCTCGCCGTACCTCTTTTGTTTATGGCCATGAGATTGAACCCTTTGACGAAGAGGAGTCTGTGGAGGAGTACCCGGTTCACGTCTTCCTCTCCCGGGAGGGATACCTGAAAAAGATCACGCCTCTCAGCCTCCGGATGAGCGGGGAACAGAAATACAAGGAGGGTGACGGGCCCCGCCAGGCCTTTGAGACCACCTCCCACGCGGAGATTATGTTCTTTACGGACCGCCAGCAGGTATACAAGACCCGCCTGAGCGAGTTTGAGGACACCAAGGCCAGCGTCCTGGGAGAGTATCTACCAGCCAAGCTGGGCATGGACGCAGGGGAGAATGTGATTTTCGCGGCATTGCCCGGAAAGGACTATGCCGGTACGCTGTTGTTCTTCTTTGAAAACGGCAAGGCGGCCCGGGTGGAGATGAAGTCCTACCAGACCGCCTCCAACCGCCGCAAGCTCACCGGCGCGTATTCTGACAAGTCGCCGCTGGTGTGCATCCGGCGGATTGACGAGGAGTGCGAGCTGGCGGTTTATTCCAATGAACCTCGGTGCCTGATCTTCCACACCGCTCTGCTCGCCCCCAAGACCACCCGTACCACCCAGGGCGTGGCAGTCATGAACCTGAAGCCCAGGTACCATCTGGAGGAAGTCAAGACTTTAGGGGAGACATCCATTGTCAACCAGGGCCGCTACCGGGTCCGTGCGGTGCCCGCTGCCGGTGCGCTGGTACGAGAGGAGGACTCCGGGGAGGAGCAGATGAACCTGCTGGATTAAGCAGGTGGAATCAGGAGGCATTGGTGAAAAAACTCTTAAAATCTTATGGGATCGTAACTGTGGGATCGGTGATTCTAGCATTTGCCTTTGATGCATTTTACGCCCCGAATCAGATGGCCATGGGCGGGATCACCGGCATGGCTCAGGTGGTGAACGCGCTGATTCCTTCGGTGACGGTGGGTGTTGCGACCTTTTTGCTGAATGTGCCGCTGTTCCTTGCCGGCTGGAAGATGATCGGCTTTCACCTGCTGGCTTCCTCTCTGTTTTCCATGGTGGTAAGTTCGCTGGCCATGGACGCCATCGCACTTTTGTGGACATTCCCGGCTATTGATCCAATTCTGGCAGCAGTCTATGGAGGCGCCTTGACGGGACTTGGCGTGGGAATTGTCTTTACTCAGGGGGCAACCACTGGTGGAGCAGATATTGCGGCAAGGCTCATGAAGCTCAAGCTCACCTGGCTGCCCATGGGCAAGCTGGTGATGGTGCCTGATTTCTTTGGCCTGGCGGTGGCGGCTCTGGCCTTTGGCCGGGTGGAGTCGGCGCTCTATGGCATTGTGGCGCTCTATGTATCCGCCAAAGTGATGGATGGAGTGCTCTATGGACTGGATCTTTCCAAGGTGGCTTACATTGTATCAGATCAATGGCGAACGGTGGCCGACCAGCTGATGCGAGAGCGGGGACGCGGCGTGACGATTCTGGACGGGGAGGGAGCCTATACCGGAGATACCAGGCAGGTGCTGCTGATTGCCTTCAAGCAGCGGGAAATTGTTCAGATCAAGCAGACAGTCTATGAGACAGACCCCAAGGCGTTTTTGATTGTCTGCGATGCAAAAGATGTCTTGGGAGAGGGATTTGGGGAATATAAAAAGGAGGAGATCTGATATGACCCTGGAGAGTGCAAAAAAGAATCTGGAGGCAAGGGGCTTCCGCGTGCAGGTATTCTCGAGCGGCAAAGAGGCGGCGGCCTATTTGGATGCGGCCGTCGACGGGACCGCCGTGGGCTTTGGCGGGTCCATCACGCTGCAGGAGCTGGGACTGCGGGAGATGCTGGCTGCCCACAACGAGGTTTTCTGGCACTGGACGGACGGCCCGGAGGCCCAGACAAGTGCGGCCCGGGCGCCTGTGTACATCACCTCAGCCAATGCCCTAGCGGAGACGGGGGAGATCATCAACATTGATGGCGTCGGCAATCGGGCGGCTTCCACGCTGTACGGCCACCAAAAGCTATACTTTGTGGTGGGGCGCAACAAGCTGGCACCAACTTATGAGGAGGCGCTGTGGCGGGCGAGAAATATCGCCGCCCCGAAAAACGCCCAGCGGCTGGGCCGTAAGACGCCCTGTGCCATAAAGGGAGATCGGTGCTACGACTGTAAGAGTCCAGAGCGCATCTGCCGAGGGCTGGTGGTGCTGTGGGAGCCCATGATGGGGATGGAACAGACGACAGAAGTCCTGCTGGTGGACGAGGAGCTTGGATTCTAACATTTGCCTGGGGTTTTGCCACGGGACGTCATGAAGCAGAGGAGGCGCACCATATGAAATGGAGACCGATGGTGTGGATGCTGGTATCACTGTGCCTGCTGACAGGGTGCGCTTCGCTGCTGGAACGAACGTACAGCAAGGTGGAGCCGCACAGCAGCCGCTTTTGGGAGAGCGAGGCTGCCGACACTCTGCGGGCGGAAAACTATCAGGATATCGTCAATGATCTGCTCATTCTGATTGGACAGCACACAGAGAGCGCCTCACTGCGGCTGTATAACTTTGAAGATGATCTGGCGGCGGCCGCCGCCATGGAGCAGGCCGCCGCAGAGACACAGCAGGAAACGCCTTTGGGCGCATATGCGGTGGAGTATATGACTTCTGCCGGACAGTCCCGCCGGGGATACTATGAGGCGACAGTCAAGATCAGTTATCGCCGGACGGCGGAGCAGGTTCAATCCCTGGTCAACGCCACCAGCCCGGAGGCGGTGTACAGTCTGTTGGATGCCGCGCTGGACGAGGGAAGGACAGAGCTGGCGATCCGTGTCAGCTACTGGGGAACGGATGGCCGGGAACGTGTGGAGGCCGCCGTGGAGCAGCTTCGCAAAGAGCGCGGACTGGAAGAGACCCCCACCTGGCAGGTGAACTACTATCCTGATAGCGGTCAGGTGGGGCTGGTGGAGTTCTTGATGGACTCGGAGACAACAGCGGCTATGGCGGCGCCGCCACCGAAAGATCAGGCCGGGGAGACAGGGGACGCAGAGTGATAGAAAAATAAATCAGGAAAAGCCTTGACAAATAAGAAGACCTCTGTTAAAATATCCCTTGTTCTCGTGGGCATAGCTCATCTGGTAGAGCGCCACCTTGCCAAGGTGGAGGTAGCGAGTTCGAGCCTCGTTGCCCGCTCCAGAAAAAGCCAGGACGTCAGTTTTTGATGTCCTGGCTTTTTGTCAGAGGGGAACTGCCTCCATAAGAGCTCCGGCAGGGTCTCTGTGGGTGGCTGGAGGCCATTCGTGAGATGACGGAGCGAGCTCGAGCCTCGTTGCCTGTTAAAAGATATCCATGGTATGCCTTTCAAGCGTTCCTGTTTGGGCGAGGCAAACTCTCTGGAAGGACGATGAAAATCACACAAGAAGAATCCATAGAGGGATTCCTCCATGCCTTTCTCCACGTGAATGAATCGCGTGTTCTGCTCCCACACGATGTTTGATGCGTCCAGGCTTTTGATATGGCGGGAAACGAGGGAGGGCTTCTGCGTGGAAGAATATAAAAAGAGCCGCACCAGACGGCGCGGCTCTTTGTTGGATGGAATTTTAGAAATCTGTGAGATTGGCAGGGCGGCGCTCTAAAAACGCAGCCATGCCCTCCGCCTTGTCGTGGGTGGAAAAGGTCAGTGCAATGCTGGTGGCCTCCAAATCCAAACCGCTGG
>ENA-UESI01000675-UESI01000675.1-human-gut-metagenome-genome-assembly--contig:-NODE-675-length-26498-cov-4.451951_pt1 | contig 26498 bp, 24 predicted proteins | sample MGYA00243005_ERZ508006 | MGnify/ENA primary metagenome ERZ508006 (study PRJEB26167, sample SAMN06115436) | human gut metagenome | host: Homo sapiens | place: China:Shandong | collected 2015-06-10... | reverse complement strand
CAGACATCGACGAAAAGGGCCGGGTAAACCTCTCCCACAAGGACGCCATGAAGGAAATTGCGGCCAAGGAGGCCGCCGGCGAGCGGATTAAGTAACTCCCGCCTTTTATAGAAGCAAGGGAGTCGGAGGCCCGCAGAGGCCTCCGGCTCCCTTTTCTCCTTGCGGAAATTTCACCTAACGTGAAAAAAGAATCCGGCGGAATCGCTTCCGCCGGATTTTTACACTTATTCAGCTGGAGTCTCAGCCTGCTCAGCCTGGGCGGCGCGATACAGGAAGGTCGCAATCTGGCCCCGGGTACAGGTGGCCTCCGGACCGAAGGTCGTTTCAGTGGTGCCGTTGGTAATCCCCTGGGCAACGGCCCAGACCACCGCCTGTGCATACGGTGCATCCTCTGCCACATCTGTAAAGGCAGCGCTGGTCTCCACCTCCGGAGAACCGGCAATTTTCCAGAGATATGTCACCGCATCCGCGCGGGTACAGCCGGAGTGAATGTCCTCGTTGCCCAGCAAATTCTCTGCGACTGCCCAGCGGGTGGCGTACAGTGTCTCCTTGGCAGCCTCATCGCCTGCATCCGGACTGCCTTCCGCACGCCACAGGAAGGTCAGAATATGAATGTGGGAGCAGGTGGTTCCCGGCCGGAAAGTCCCGTCCTCATAGCCTTGGGTGATTCCCTGTTCCACCGCCCACAAAATGGCATCATGATAGGGAGAGGTCTCCGCCACGTCCGTAAAGGGATTGACGGGCTTCTCGGGCTCCACGGGAGTCTCCTCCTCACCAGCAGGCAGAGCGTTGTAGGTGGCGCCCTCGGCCACCACCACGGCCTCCTCGGCGTCGCTGACCAGCTTGCCGGTCTTGGCTTCAGAGTTGTCCACAATAGTCAGGGTGTAGCCCTCCTGGACCTCAAAGACGGCGGAATCCTTGGCGCCGGTCAGGGTATAGCCGTTCAGGTCCACAGTCACATTGTGAGAGGCCACCGTCACAGTCTTGTCATCAACCTTACTCTCACCCAGTACCACAGCGGCAGTCAGAGCCACGTCGCCGCTCAGCGCCACGGTTACGGGCTTGTCCTCTTTTTCGGACAAAATTGCATCCAACACGGTCTCATAGGCCTTGTCACCTACCGTGACCTTCTCTTCCGCCGCCGCAGCAGGCACCGTCAGTCCCAGGCACAGAACCAGGACCAGCAACCAAGATGTAATCTGCTTTTTCATCGTCTTTTCTCCTTTTGTCTCAATCGTGGCCCCGTCCGGCTGAAACGCCTTCCAGGTCCCCTTCTCCACCGGGCTTGAAAATTTGAGCTTCCCCACCTATAATGAGGGAGACATCCGGTGAATATCAGGGTAATTTTAGCGAATTTCCCTTATGATTACAAGAGTATTCTGCATGCGCCTGTGGCGGCGGCTGCCAATCTCTGACAGTTCCCGCCCCCGCCGCGGCACTGGCAAAAAGGGTATTACCCTTGGGCGGCAAGACTCCCATTGTCCTGAGCCCCGGACCCGCTGTTCGATGCAGCAGGCTGTCATCTTGGCATTTTATCAATTAATTTTAACGGTTTCTTAACGCAAGGCTTTCTGTTTGATCAGTCGGCCTGCTCTTAAAGTAAGGAGGGGTTCCCATGAGGATTCGTTCCTGCGGCCCGGCAGACCTGCCGGTGCTCCTGGAAATATTTTATCAATCTGTTCATCTGGCCTGCACCGGCGAGTATACCCCTGCCCAGCTGGATGCCTGGGCGCCGGCTGAACCGGATTTCGCCTCCTGGGGAGACAGCCTGCGCCGGGAAATCTTTCTGACTGCTGAAGAAAACGGCTCCCTGTTGGGTTTTGCCGCTTTGGAAGAGGATTATCTGGATTTGTTGTATGTCCGGCCGGATCACCTGCGCCGCGGGATTGCCTCTGCATTGTGCGGCGCGCTGGAACACCGCTGCCCGGAAACACGCATCTATGTCCACGCCTCCAAGACCGCCCGCCCCTTCTTTGATGCCCGGGGCTACCGGGTTGTGCGGCCGCAGCAGGTGGAGCGCCGGGGGCAGGTGCTGACGAATTTTGTCATGGAAAAGGAGTTGATTGGATGGACGTGATCGCCGCAATTGCAACCGGCGGCGCCCCCACCGCCATCGGGATTGTCCGGGTCTCCGGGCCGGGGTGTTTTTCCCTGTGCGGCCGGGTGTTCCGCGCCGCCAATGGACGAACACTGGAGGAACAGGAGCCCCGGCGCATGGTGCTGGGGGATGTGCTGGACGAGCAGGGCCGCCGCTTGGACCAGGGGCTGGCCGTGTGTTTCCCCGGCCCCGGCAGCTTTACCGGCGAGGACTGCGCCGAGTTTCACTGCCATGGCTCCCCGGTGGTGCTGCGGGAGCTGCTCTGCGCCCTCTTTGCCGCCGGCGCGCGGCAGGCTCGGGCTGGAGAATTTACCAGGCGGGCCTTTTTAAACGGGCGGCTGGACCTGACGGAGGCGGAGGCCGTCATCGACCTGATTGACGCCCAGACCGCCGCCGCGGCCCGCAATGCCGCCGCCCAGCTGGAGGGCGGTCTCCGCCGGGTGCTGGAACCCATCCAGGAGTCCCTGCTGGAGATTACCTCCCGGTTTTACGCGGTGGTGGACTATCCGGACGAGGACATCGAGGACATTCACCCCGAGGAGATCTCCACCGCCCTTCAAAGCGCTGGCGCCGCCCTGGACCGCCTGCTGGACGGCTGCCGGCGGGGCCGGGTTTTGAAATCCGGCGTGCGCGCCGCCATTATTGGCCGCCCCAACGCGGGAAAGAGCTCCCTGCTCAATGCTCTGGCAGGCTGCGACCGGGCGATTGTCACCGACATCCCTGGCACCACCCGGGACACAGTGGAGGAATCCGTCCTCTGCGGCGGAGTACTGCTGCGGCTGGCGGACACCGCCGGCATTCATGACACCCAGGACCCGGTGGAGCGTCTGGGTGTGGACCGCAGCCGCCGGGCGATGGCTGCCGCCGACCTGGTGCTGGCCGTGGTGGATGGCTCCGACACGACGAAGGAGGACACCCGGCTGATGGCGGAGGTCTCCCGGTGCGAAAGGCCCTGGATCTTAATTTTTTCCAAAAAAGACCTGTGCCCAGGGCCTGCCTGCGTCACGGCTATGGACAGCACTGGCGCGCCCATGGCGCCTCCCGCCTCTGTGGTGGCCTTGTCCTCCGTCACGGGGGAGGGACTCTCTGATCTGGAAAACGCCGTGGCGGCGCTCTTTCCCGCTGGGGACCCCGGCGAGGCCGGTTCCCTGCTGACCGACCAGCGCCAGGAGGAGGCCGCCGGCCGGGCAAGGGCCGCCGTGGGGCGGGCCATGGCAGCCCTTGCCGGCGGGCTGACCCCAGACGCCGTCCTCACCGACGCGGAGGAGGCTCTGGACGCCTTGGGCGAGCTGACCGGGCGAACCGCCCGGGAGGAGATCGTCTCCCGCATCTTTTCCAGGTTCTGTGTTGGAAAATAGCAAAATTATAGTTATCATTCTCGCAAAACACGGTTTACAAAATCACATTTCAGTGGTAAACTGCTGGTATTAAGTTTTATGAGGAAGGAGGCGCCCATGTCAGATTTAACGGAGCTACGGGAGCGGCTGCGCCAGCAGCGCCCGGTGGACTGGGAGCAGCTGCCGGACTTTCCCCTGTATATGGATCAGGTCCTCAGCTATATGGACCGGCAGGTGATCCGGTTCAGCGAAGAGGACTCTCTCACGGCCGCCATGGTCAACAACTACACGAAAAGCGGTCTTGTCCCCAGAGCCGAAGGCAAGAAATACCACCGAACTCATCTTGCCTATCTCACCGCCATCTGCGTGCTCAAGCACGTGATGTCCACCCGGGATATGGATCTTTTGATCCGGGAGGAGCTTCAGGGTGAGCGCCCGATTCAAGACGGCTACGCCGCCTTCTGCGCGAGCTTGGACAAGGCCCTGCGCATCACCGCCGACGAGATGGCCGCCCGGGGCGGGGAGACCTCCCTGGCGGATGACGCCATCCACTTTGCCCTGCTGAGCTATGCCGCGGGCGTTGCCAGCAGCCGGTATGTCGCCCTACTGCGTCAGCAGAAGGACGCGGAGGCGAAAAAAACGAAAAAGGAGCGCGAGTGATATGCGGGATTTTGTTTTGATGACGGACAGCTGCTGCGACATGGCGCCGCAGATGGCTGAAGAGCTGGGGCTGATTGTCCTGCCGCTGAGCCTGGAGCTGGGCGGCGCCACCTACCATAACTATCTGGACGGCCGGGAAATCGGTTTTTCCGATTTCTACAGCCGCATCCGCTCCGGCGAGACCGCTACCACCTCTGCCATCAGCGTGGGTACGTTTGAAGAGGCCATGCGCCCGGTGCTGGAGAGCGGGAGGGATATTCTGTGCCTGAGCTTCTCCTCCGCCCTCTCCACCACCTATCAGTCCGCGGTCATTGCCGCCGGGGAGATGCGCGAGGCCTTTCCCGAAGCCAAGGTCCATGTGGTGGACACCCTGTGCGCCTCTCTGGGACAGGGGCTGCTGGTATACCTGTGCGCCCTGCAAAAGCAGGCAGGAAAATCTCTGGAGGAACTGCGGGATTACGCCGAAAATACCAAGGGACGCATCTGCCACTGGTTTACGGTGGATGATCTCAACCACCTCAAGCGGGGCGGACGGGTCAGCGCCGCCACGGCGCTCTTTGGCACCATGCTCTCCATCAAGCCCGTGCTCCACGTGGACGATCAGGGCCGGTTGATTCCCGTCAGCAAGGCCCGGGGCCGGCGGGCCTCCCTGCTGGCGCTGGTGGACCGGATGGAGGAAACCGCTGTGGAGCCCGGAAAACAGACGATCTTCATCTCCCACGGGGACTGCCTGGAGGACGCAGAATTCGTGGCCGGGGAGATCCGCCGCCGCTTCGGTACGGAGGATATCCGGATCAATTATGTGGGGCCGGTCATCGGCAACCACTCCGGCCCCGGCACCATGGCCCTTTTCTTTGTCGGCACGGAGCGGTAAGCCGCCCCGCGGGGACGTCCATCCCACCGGCATTCCTTTTCACATATCAAATGAGCGGGCGGCGGCGGATGCCGCCGCCGATCTTTTTGTTAGGAGGTTCCATGTATGCATTGGCTGGAACTGCACATTGACACCACCCACGACGGCCTGGACCCGGTCACGGCCCTGCTCTCTTCCCTGGGGATTGACAACGTGATGATTGACGACGAGGAGGAATTCCGCTCCTTTCTGGAGGAGACCCGCCCCCACTGGGATTATGTGGACGAGGCGCTGGAGCGGGAGATGCGGGGCAAGTCCCGCGTGACCTTCTATCTTTTGGCTGGCGACGCCGGCTTGGCCAAGCTGGCGGAGGTCCGGATCGCCCTACAGGAGCTGAAGGAGTCCCGCAGCGACTGCGGCACACTCCTGCTCACGCTGGAAAACGTCCAGGACGCGGACTGGGAGACCAGCTGGAAGCAGTACTATAAGCCCCTCCCCATCGGGGAGCGGCTGCTGGTGGTCCCCCAGTGGGAGGCGGAAACCCCGGAGGTCCAGGCGGCCTCCGCCTGCCGAGTCCCTCTGATTTTGGACCCGGGATTGACGTTCGGCACGGGAAGCCACGCCACCACCCGGTTGTGCCTGACAGCGCTCGAGCGCCGTATTCAGGGCGGCGAACGGGTGCTGGATCTGGGCTGCGGCAGCGGCATTCTCTCCATTGCCGCGCTGCGGCTGGGCGCGGCCTCCGCCCTGGCAGTGGATATTGACGAGCAGTGCCTGACCGTGGCCCGGGACAACGCCGCCCTCAACGGCATCGGGCCGGACACCTATACCGTCCGGGTGGGCGATCTTTTCACGGACGAGGGGTTCCGGGCGTCCCTTGGCGGCGGGTACGACATTCTGCTGGCCAATATTGTGGCGGACGTCATCATCGCGCTCGCACCCTTTGTGCGCTCCCTGCTGCGCCCGGGCGGACTGTTCCTCTGCTCCGGCATCATCGACACCCGTGCCGGCGAGGTGGCTGAGGCAATCCGGCAGTCGGGCCTGACTCTTTTGGAACAGCAGGAGGCCGACGGCTGGTGTGCCTATACCTGCCGCTGAACACTTCCCATCGGACCCGGTTTTTACGCGCGGCATTTGCCGCGCGTTTTTTTCACCGCCTCCTTCGACAGATTCCCCCCGACTTTTTTTCAAAAGGCCTGTACAATGGTGGAAATTGGTAAAGGAGGCGGTCTCATGGCCCAGACCTGGCAGGTGCTCCACCTGCCCCCCACGGCAATTCAGCCCAACCCCTGGCAGCCGCGGCGTTTTTTTGATTCGGAAGAGCTGGAATCCCTGGCGGATTCCATCCGGCGCCACGGTATCTTACAGCCCCTGACGGTGCGCCGCAGCGGGGAGGGCTGGGAGCTGGTGGCCGGAGAGCGCCGCCTGCGGGCGGCACAGATGGCGGGGCTGGAGACGGTACCCTGTGTGGAGCGGGAGGCGGACGAGAACGACTCCGCCCTGTTGGCGCTGGTGGAGAACTTACAGCGCCAGGACCTACATTATCTGGAGGAGGCTGCCGCCATCGCGGACTATCTCCTCCAAACCGGCGTCACCCAAGAGGAAGCCGCTGCCCGGCTGGGCCGGTCCCCCTCCGCACTGGCCAACAAGCTGCGGCTGCTGCGGCTCTCTCCAGACTGCCGCCGTATGCTGGTGGAGCACGGCTTGTCCGAACGGCACGCCCGGTGTCTTTTGCGTTTGGAGGGCGAGGAAGACCGCATGTCCGCCCTCCGTTATATCGTGGACCACCAGCTGACCGTCGCTCAGGCGGAACAATATGTGGAGCGGCGGCTCATTGCCCTGCAGTCCACGCCGCCAGCACGGCGCAAGGCCTTTATTCTCAAAGACGTGCGGTTATTTCTCAACAGCCTGGACCGGGGGCTGCGGCTGGTGCGGGAGGCGGGCGTGGACGCCCGGACAGAGCGGACGGACACAGAGGACGCCATTTTTCTCACCATCCGTATTCCCAAGCAGCCGTCCTCCTGACCGCCAGCTGTCAAATCCTTCTATTTTTTCCGTTTTTTTATGGTTGTTACGGGATTGTAATCACTTTTTTTCAAAATGCGTGTTAGAATAGGCTCACAGAGTTCTTGAGATGTGATTCTATCATGGAACAGCGGGAGGGGCTTCATGGAACAGATCAACGAAGCCAGTGTGCAAAAAGAGGGCGGCGCCCGCCTGAAAAAGGGCGGGAAGGGCCTTTATATCGCTCTGGGCGTGATCGTGCTGGCACTGGCGGGCACATATCTCGGCCTGTGCGCCTATGCCGGGTCTCTGGGGACCTTTTATCCTAATACGACTATCAACGGTGTCGCCGTGGGTGGACTGACCCCGGCGGAGGCGGCCGGGAAACTGCGGGAGGCAATCCCCAGGCAGACGCTGGATTTCTATCTGCCGCTGACCGACGAAGCCGGCGACGGAGAGACCGCGTCTGAGGGAGACGTCCTCTATGGCGATACACCAACTGACACCGTCTCCTATGAAGCTCTTGGAATTACTGGCGACTTGGACTACGACAGCGGCGCCCAATTTGTATTTGATTTGAGCCAGACGGAGCCCGGCTTTCTGGCAGATGGCTGGAACCTTTTGACCAACCTGGTGGGGCGCCGGAGCGCCAAGGGGATTGCCCTGGACCCGGATGAGGCAATTTTTACAGAGCGGGTGCAACAGCTGGCACAGGCCTTTTCCCGGGAACCGGCGGATACAGCCTACGAGGTCACGGAGGACAGTCTTGAAATCACGCTGGCCCAAAACGGCTTGACGGTTTCCTCCGCCGCTTTGGAAAATGCAGCCAGCGCCGCCCTGAAGGAGGGTCATTCCCAGGTATATGTCGAGGGAACCATCCTTCCTGCCAAGACCAAGACCGCCCAGGAAATTCATGAAGAGGTCTCCGGAGAGGTGAAAAACGCCTCCTATGACGCCAAGACCGACACCATTCTTCCGGAGCAGGCAGGGGCGGAGTTTGACACCGCAGCCGCCCAATCCACCATGGACGCGGCCGCTCCCGGAGAGACCGTCTCCATTCCCGCCGAAGTGGAGCTGCCCGCCGTAACGGCCGAGGAGCTGGCCCCGCTTTTGTTCCGGGATGTCTTGGGCGAGGCCAGAACCCATGTGGGCGGAACCTCCGCCCGCAAATCCAATGTGAAATTGTCCGCCGCCGCCATCAACGGCTATACCATGAACACCGGCGACGTATTTTCCTATAACGGCGTGGTGGGGCAGCGCACCGCCGCCAACGGCTATCAGGCTGCTCCCGCCTATGTCAAGGGTGAGACCGTGGATGAGATCGGCGGCGGGATCTGCCAGACCTCCTCCACGCTGTATCTCGCCTGCCTGCGGTCCAACCTGGAGATTACGGAGCGTTACGCCCACCGCTATATTCCGGCCTATATCACTGCCGGCATGGACGCAACGGTATCCTGGGGCGGGCCGGACTACAAGTTCACCAATAACACCCAGTATCCCATTAAAATCGTCACCGCCTACGCCGATGGCTATCTGACGGTGAAGGTGCTGGGCACCAATGTAGACGGCACCAGCGTCAAGATGACCAACGAGTGGCTCTCCACCACACCCTATGAGGTGGTATATGAGGATGACTCCACCCTGCCTGCCGGCACCGAGAAGGTCAAAACCTCCCCCTACACCGGCTACAAGTACCGTACCTACCGCAACGTCTACGATGCAAACGGCAAGCTGATCTCCTCCACGTATGAGGCCACCAGCGACTATAAATCCAGGGACAAGGTGGTTCTCCGCGGTCCTGCCGTGGAAAGCCCCGACACACCGGTTCTGGGGCCAGAGGAGATTCCCGTTCCCTCGGAGCCAGGAGATGTCACACCCGCGGAGCCGGGGGAACTTCCGGAGCCTCCCACTGATTCTGCAAATCCCCCGGAAACAGACTCCGGCCAGTCTCCGGAGACCACGCCTCCGCCTCTGATTGTGATTCCCGAAGAGGGGATCTAAAAAGAAGCCGCAGCGGCTTCTTTCCGCTTGCCGAAAACGTTTTCGACCAGCTGCTGCAAGTTTTTTGATCTTTCAAAAGCTCGAAAAACGGATGATAAAAAACGAAAGACACCCTTGGGAGGAACTTCGTAAAGAAGTTCCTCCCAAAACTATTTGTTAAGCCAGCCGGAAGTGATTGAATTGCAGGGAGATTCAGCCTATTCGGAGGAAAGCATCATGGGAAAGTCTACATTCGAGCAAATGGGCGGGACCTACCGCCAGGAGGGAGATTACCTTCTCCCCAACCTCACAACGCCGGAAAATGTTCCTGCCGGTATCTAACCCAATGGGTGCAGGCGGTATCTGCGGCTGAGGAGCCGAGACCATCCAGGCGGAATTGATTTTTACCTGATTAAAACGGAGGGGGCGCAAGGCGAATTCCCTTGCGTCCCCCTTCCTATTTCCCCGCTTCCTTGCGGAACCGGGAGAGATGCTATATAATCGAAAAGCCGTTGCCGAGCAGACGATTGACATTCAATCGTCTGCTTTTCTTTTTCTAACAGTGCTTTATGGCCTAGAGATGCCTGGACAAAACCGCTGTCTGTCAAATACGAGAGAGAACTGGATGAGCAAATGGGGCTTGCCTGTGGACAAACAGAATGGAGGGATAGTATGGCTCTTATTTACGGATATATTCGTGTCAGCACGCGGGACCAGAACGAGGATCGGCAAGTCATCGCCCTGCGGGAGATGGCGGTGCCAGATGGCAACATCTACATGGACAAGCAGAGCGGCAAGGACTTCCAGCGCCCACAGTACAGAAAACTGGTACGGCATTTGAAAAAGGATGACCTGCTCTATATCAAGAGCATTGACCGTCTGGGGCGGAATTACAAGGAAATCCTGGAGCAGTGGCGCATCCTGACCAAAGAGAAAGGGGTGGATATTGCGGTACTGGATATGCCCCTGCTGGACACCCGGCGGGGCAAGGATTTGATGGGGACATTCCTCAGCGACATTGTTTTGCAGGTCCTCTCCTTTGTGGCAGAGAATGAACGGACTAACATCCGCCAGCGGCAGGCAGAGGGCATCGCGGCAGCAAAGGCCAGGGGCGTGAAATTTGGCCGTCCTTCAACGCCCCTGCCCGACAACTTCCACGAAGTGCATCAGGCGTGGCGCAGCAAGAAGATCCCTCTGCGGGAAGCGGCACTGGCCTGCGGGATGCCGGAAGGCACCTTCTATGCCAAGGCAGTGAAGTTTGAAAAAGCCACCTAAATAAAACATGAGAAAGTTTGAAAAAGTCTACTTTTACAAACTTTCTGCCTGGAACTCACCTATGGACAGTATATACGCAAAACCCTAGTTTTTCAAGTGGAATGGAACTAATTTTGGTGAAAAATCATCCTTTGTAAAAGTAGGATTTTATAAAGAATGAGGGGGTGAACAGGCAGTATGCGGAACCCGCCTAACGGTCGAGCTCAAAATGATATGATGGGAGGAAATACTAAGTGAAGAAAAGAATTTTGTCGGCATTGCTCATCTTTTGTATGATGCTGACGATGATTCCGGCTGCGTTAGCGGTGGAGAGTGAACTGCCCGCTGATGGACAGACTTCCACCGGCAGCGCACCGGTCGCAAGGGGTGAAAATGCTCAGACCACCGCCACCTATGAACTGACTGCAACGAATAACATAGAGGGAACTGTCGTTGCAGGCAAGAAATACGAGAATGGTGTCTCAGCAACCCTTAAAAACACCGCGTCTGTGGCAGGTATTACAGATGCCGTGTTGAAGTTCGAACTTACAGAACAACCAAATGGCTCCAATCCTCAGATTCTGGCCAAAGACAGCGAGGATCAGGAATGGAATCTGGCGGAAATTGGCCAGTGGGGGCCGCCACAGGGCTTCTCGGTTGGAGCGAATTATGATGTAACAACTAATTTTACCGTCCAGTTCGACAAGGCAGGCACCTATACCGCGGAATTCAAGCTGGTGAGCGTGGCAAAGCCGGACGAAGCGTTGGTAACCGGTACGATGACGATTGACGTTGCTGTATCTGAAGATAGTGCAATTCAGGTAGAGTATACGAAAGACAGCCAAAGCAAAACCGTCTATTACACCGGCTTGGACAATGATGATCGAAATAACGATCATTACTGGGATGTTATCAGCGATTTGAGCAGCGGTTATCTAAACGCTGATACCAATGAGCCCATAACCGTTACTCTGCTGGATGACATTACCCTTGCAGACACCACCATTCTGGTGGATGCTGGGAAAAAGGTCACCATCAACGGCAACGGTCATACAATTACTGCTACGATGAGCAGCTTTGCAGCGGCCGGCAAGCCAGGTGCTGATGCTGTCTCTATCACCAACGACAGTACGCTGACACTGAACAATGTCAAACTCAACATTAAAGCCGCTGATGCCGTTGTGCTGAATGGAGAAACTTCGACACAGGGTATTTACAACGATGGCATCCTAACCCTGACGGGCGGCACACAGGTAACGATAAACGGCGTATCGAAGAACGGCATTAACGGCAGCGGCGATATCACGATCAGCGGCGAGAATACCAAGATCGAAGTAACGGACGTTGGCGGCTCAGCGATCAAATGTGATGATCTGAAAGCGGATGAGGGCGCAACAATCACTATCAGCAACACGCCTTATCATGGTATCACTGGTAAAAACGTGACCATCCAGAATGCCACGGTTTCGGTGGATGATGCTGATTATATTGGTATCGCGGCGACCGGTGATGTATCTGTCACCGGTGAAGGCACGAATGTTACCGTTCAGAACAGCGGCAGCAATGGCTCCGGCTATCCTGCGGTTCGCGTGGATGGCGGCTTTACCATGACGGACCGTGCGAACCTGACGATGACTGGCAATGGCCCGGCCGAAAGCGGCGCCGATTTCAACGCTGTTCGACTGAACGCTGTTGAGGCGACTGCTACCGTTGAGGGCGCGAGCCTGAACGGTGGTATTGACGGCACGACCATTTCAGACCGTACCGGCAGCATCTCGGTTTCCAATGCAACCGTGACCGGAAACATCACGAACGGTGGAAGCGCCAGCACTGTACTGCTCAACAGCCAGATTAACAAAGCCCCGGAGGGCGCAATTGTTATCGGCTGCACAGATACAACCGGCGAGAAAATCGAAGATTCTGTGAGCGAGGGCGTGGTTGCCGTATACAATGGAACCCCCTATACTTCGCTGAAACAAGCCGTTGAGGCCGCCACTGGCGATGATGCAAAGACCGGAGACATTACGCTGGTAGCGGACGTATCCCTGACCGAAAAAATTTCGATTACCAAGGACGTCACCATTGTCGGCAACGGAAAGACCATCGCAGGCAAAACGGACAGCACGGAGGTCTATTTTGAGATCACCGCCGGTACGCTTAACATCTCCAATGCCAAGTTGACTGGCTTCGGAGACACCGCTGCGACCCAGACAGGCTTCGGCGTATTCAAGATTCCGAACACGGCAAGTAATGCCAAAATTATTGCCTCTGGCTTGACCGTTGAAAAGTTTAACCGCGCGGCATTTGATGTGCGCAACGGCGCATTTGAAATCAAGGACTGCGTGATTAACTGCGACAACGGACAGGAAGCGACTCTGACCAAGGGCATTGTCGCCGGTTATGATACGACTGGCACAGTGACAGGCAGCGTAGAGGGCTGCACCATTACCGGCTCTAACTCCACCTACGAGGGCTGGAGTTCCAACGGGATCGAAATCAGCGCCGGGGCCGAGGTCAAAATTTCCAACACCAGAATTGACAGTATGAAGGGCGGCATCAGCGTTGCCCGCAACTATGGCCATGGCGAGGCCAAGGTGACACTAGAGAACTGTACCGTTACCGGCAAGGACTATGCCCTGCGCATTTTTGAGAGCAATAACAGCAGCGAACCAGTCGCAGGATCTTCTGCCAGTCTGACCGTTCAGGGTGGCGCCTATACCGGCGATGTGCGCATCAGCCGCAAGGACGCTGATACAAACGGGGAAAATAACGCAAATGGTAGTACCATTACAGTAACAGGCGGCAGCTTTGATTCCTCGGTTGCCCAGTATGCAGACAGCAGCTTGCAGTATGAGGCGGTCACTGCGGACGGGAAACAGTTTACCTACCACAAAACGGTGGAAGAAGCGATTGCAGCGGCTGGCAGTAACGGCAAGATCACTCTGATTGCTGGAGAAAGTGCAGAAAAGGCAGATACCGTGACGCTGGATTATGGCTATGACAATATCAAGTACACGGTGAAAGTTCCTGCTGGAGAGAAACTCAGCCTTCCCACGGCGAACCGCACTGGTTATACCTTCCAGGGATGGTATCTGAATAACAGCAAGATCACGGAATACACCGCTGCGCAGGAGGGTGGACAGACAGTTATCATTACCGCACAGTGGTCCTACAGCGGCGGCAGCTCTGGCGGCGGCGGTTCCTCTAGTGGCGGAGGCGGTGGAAGCAGTTCTGCTTCTTACGCCATCACGGTGGATAAGGCCACTGGCGGTACTGTCAAGGTCAGCCCCACCCGTGCTGACAAGGGCGACACTGTGACGATTACCGTTAGTCCCAACAGCGGTTACGAGCTGGACACCCTGACCGTAACCGACAAGAACGGCGACGAACTCAGCCTGACCGAGAAATCGGACAACAAGTTTACGTTCAAGATGCCGGGCAGCAAAGTGACTATTGAAGCGACTTTCGCCAAGGTCAGCGAGCAGACGACCCCGGGCATGTCCTTTAACGATGTGTCTACCGGCGTATATTATTATAACGCCGTAAAGTGGGCGGTTGAAAATGGCATTACCAGCGGCACCAGCGCGACTACGTTCAGCCCGAATGCTTCCTGCACCCGTGCGCAGATGGTGACGTTCCTGTGGCGTGCAAACGGCTCGCCCAAGGCGACCGGCGCAAACCCGTTCACTGATGTGCAGGCCGGCTCTTACTATTACGATGCCGTCCTGTGGGCGGTTGAAAAGGGCATCACCAGCGGCACCAGTGCAACGACCTTTGCACCCAATGCTACTGTGACCCGCGGCCAGACCGTGGCGTTCCTGCATCGCGCAAACGGTTCCCCGGCAGCTTCCGGCAACAGCCCGTTCACTGATGTAGCTTCCAGTGCGTATTATGCGGCGGCTGTCCAGTGGGCGGTTGCGGAAGGCGTCACCAGCGGCACCAGCGCGACTACGTTCGCCCCGGCCGCTCCCTGCACCCGCGCCCAGATCGTGACATTCCTATATCGGGATATGGCCGAATAAGCAGGAAGCGTAGACAAAAGCAAAACCTTTGACCGTGAAACCATGTGGCGGGGGCGTCTGTTTTCCAGGATGCCCCCGCCAGCCCCTTGCTGTGTACTAAACTAAAGCCGTTACATAGACGGCCACACAAGACCCTTGGCGGTAGAGGAACTTCCTGCCAGGGGCTGGTACGCTTTTGCAACGGTTTCTTTTTACGCGTTGACCAGTGAATGACCGCCCGCATGAGATGCCTCGCCATGACCTCGTTGGAGCGGGCGATGCAGACTCAGCGTATGATCCCCGCACAGGATCAATATAGAGAAAGGAACTATGCCAGATGAACAGCGCCTTGCCCGGTTCCAAGAGCGTCAATATCCCGTAAGCGCCAAATACAGGTTTGAAGGAGCAGGAAGAAAAAGAACGAGGGCAGCAAAAGCAGCCCTCGCATCCGAGAAAGGGTGCGTCATGACAGATCGTCTGTCACAACAGCTAACATATGGATTAGATTGAGCCAGTTTCTTACGCAGTGTTCCATAAGTTGCAGGACGAAATCTCTGTTACAGGAAATTCCGGGAATAAACGCGGTCTCGTGTATCGCACTGCTTTCACAGCGTTTTGCCAAAATTCCATAGGACTTCCTGTTTGAGAAAGGCGCATATGTCTCAACTCTGGTTCCCTGGTCGCTCTTGTCTGACGTGCTGTGCCACATGGCATCGACAATGTGAGTATAGGCGTTCAGCGTGGTGGCGCTGGACACATGGCCGATAACGGTGCCCAGAGTTTTGATGCCCATCCCATGTTTCAAAAAGGCGATGGCGAAGGTGCGCCGCAGATCATAAAATCTTCGTCAACATGAAGGACCTATGTGTATTTTTCCCTTTTTGTTCCCGGATGCTTATTATATTCGCTCTCTGGACAAGCCTTTCATGGAGCCCGTTGACAACCTGTTTAGGATTCAATATACTGATAATCAGAGGAGAGGTTGAACTATGGACTTTCAAAGTTATTTCCCGATTTGGAAGAAACTGACTCCGATGCAACAGGAGCGTATCCTTAACAGTCTGACGGAACGGAAGGTCAGCAAAGGGACCGTGATCCACAACGGCAACATGGACTGTACTGGCTTACTGCTGGTGAAGTCCGGCCAGCTTCGTGCCTATATTCTTTCCGACGAAGGACGAGAGATCACCATCTACCGTCTGTTCGAGCGGGACATGTGTCTGTTTTCCGCCTCCTGTATCATGCGCTCCATTCAGTTCGAAGTGACCATTGAGGCAGAAAAGGATACAGAGCTTTGGGTCATCGCCGCTGAGACATACCAAGGCATTATGGAGGAATCCGCGCCTGTTTCAAATTATACCAACGAGCTGATGTCGAGCCGTTTCTCCGATGTAATGTGGCTCATGGAGCAGATCATGTGGAAAAGCCTTGATAAGCGTGTTGCCGCATTCCTTTTGGAAGAAGCATCCATCGAAGGGGCCAATCGACTGAAAATTACCCATGAGACCATCGCCAACCATTTGGGCTCCCACCGGGAGGTGATCACCCGAATGCTCCGCTATTTCCAGAATGAGGGGATGGTCAAGCTGTCCCGCGGTACGATAGAGATCACCAATACAGAAAAACTTAGATTGCTGAACGATATGTAGTTGAATGTCCGCCGTGCATGTTGCATCGGCGGACGTTTTCCATTCAGGTCCCTTGCCTGATCTCAGTCAGCTGTTAACTGGAATTTTAGACAGCAGCCCCAGTTACATTCTGGCTCAGCTTCACCTGCGCGGTTTTTCTCGGAAGCTCACAGCCATTTCCTCAACTCCGGGGATGGCTTTCAGTGCCTTCCGGATATGCATAGCACAGTGATCACAGCCTCTGGCAGCTTTCTCACGCATGGTCCCACCCTGGTGGAGCAGGCGGAACAAACGATGTCTGTAATATCAAATTGCGTCTTTTACATGCCCCCTTTTTTCTCTTCGGCTTCCTTTGGGTGGGAACGTATAATTTGACGTACCGCCCTATGCCACAGGTAGTTGTCATTCATCACAGCCTCACCGACTGTTAGGTTCTTGCCATGCCGTCCACACTCAGTACAACACCGGTAATATAGGACGCCTCATCAGAAGCCAAAAACGCAAACGCATTGGCAATGTCTTCCGGCTGGCCCAGACGCCGTAGAGGAATTCTTGCGATCATAGGATCAAGGATTTCCTTGGGGACTGCTTTCATCATATCAGTCTCAGTAATGCCGGGGGCTACCGCATTCACACGAATGCCCTTGGGCCCCAATTCACGCGCCAAAGATATTGTCAGGCCATTTACTGCAAATTTAGATGCAGGATAGGCGAAGCCACTGGGCTGGCCGGAAATGCTGACCATGGAGGAGGTGGAGAGGATCACGCCTGTTTCTCGCGCCACCATGCACTCGGCTGCGGCGCGGGTGGTGTTAAATACGCCTTTTACATTCAAGTCCATTACCTGATCGAAGGTTTCTTCCGTGTATTCCATAAAGGGAGTGCTTTCGGATATCCCCGCGTTATTGACCAAAATATCCACGCAGCCATATTTCTCAGTAGCAGACCTGAAGGCTTCTCGCACAGATTCCAGGCTGGCCAAATCGGGGCTGATGCCGGCGACCGTCGCTTCAGGATATTTTTCTTTCAGCCTTGCAACCGCTTTATCGGCAGACGTTTGAGAGCTTGCGGCCAGAATGACTGTGGCTCCTTCTGCCAGGAACTTATCCGCAGTGGCGTAGCCTATGCCGCGGCTGCCTCCGGTGATAATCGCTACTTTGTCTTTGAGTTTCATAGGAAAAGCCCCCTTCTTTTTTTATTTTGTAGGTATATTTTATCGAGGAAACGCTGATCGTTCCGTGATGAGATCACTCTTTTCCATTTCGAACTCTGCAAATTAGCTGGGTCATTGTCCCCATGGGGCAGTAGACGCACCAACTACGAGGTTTGAACAGGGCCATGGTGATCAGGCCGAGCACGGTGGAGGTCAGCATCACACTGTAGAATCCAAAGGCAAACTGTACCGCACCAGGGTGAAACTGTGTTCCATGATATGCCCATTGCCAAGGCAGCTTGAAGGTCCATAGAAGTGTAACTGTCTGTTTCAAGTCCTGTGCTCCGGAAAACACCAAATAGGTGTTCCAAAGCATCGCGAAGAACATGACGAAAAAGAATACCAGAAATCCATAGCGGAACCACTTGCTCTTCATCCATTTTGGAATATCTTTCTTTCGGGAAAAACCAAACCGGCCTCCCAGTAAACCAAAGAGCTGCCCTCTGCCGCAGTAACGGTTACAGTAGCCTTTTGTTCCTTTTGCGAGCGAGATGATAAGTGGGATGAAAAAGCAGAAAAGACCCAGCCACGCAAACAGGATATTGAAAAACCCCAGAATCAGATAGGTCAGCGAAACGATCCAGAGATAGTCATACCAATGCTTTTTCATGCCTCCACCTCCCGAATTTGGATGACACTGGCAGGACATTCTTTTGCGCATTTTCCGCAGCCTAGGCATTTGTTCATATTCACCTGTGCCATTATGCCTCTCATAATTTGAATCGCTCCCACAGGGCAGGTCTTCACACAGCAGCCACAGGCAACACAATCCTCTTGGGTAATAAAGGCTTTTCGTTTCTTTCTGATAGCAGACATAAGCACCCTCCTGTCATTGATTGACAACAGGATACCAGAGAGACTCCTTCCTTTCTGTGATGATATCACCTTAGAGTCAAAACCTCCGGCTAAGCCGGAGGTTTGAGTAGACCCTATAAGGGCTGATACGGGTGAAGCCTTAGGGAGCCCCGAAAGGTTTGTCGACTGCATTTCTTTCTCGGGCTGCCCCTTCCTGGGTTTCTTTCATAACTTTCTTCCTTCCCATCGCGCAACCCATAATCTTTTCGGCAGTTTAAAAAGAAGCCGCAACGGCTTCTTTTTTCTTTTTGGGACATACTAGCTCTGTAATTCGACAGATTTCGGAGGATCTGCCCATGGCAAAACACTGGTGGCTCCCCCTTGCCATTCTCTGTGCCGGGGCCGTGGTGGTCTGGCCTTTGCGGGAGCATCTGACGGCGGCGGAGATCGCCGCGCGCTCTCCCCGGGAGACCTGGCTGGCGGCGCTTTTCCTGTTGGCTCTGTATACGCTCAAGGGTCTGTCCGTGGCCTTTCCCCTCTCGGTGCTGGAGGCGGCGGGCGGGCTGCTCTTCCCGTTTCCGCTGGCGCTGGCGGTCAATCTCGCCGGGGTGATGGCGGCGCAGACTGCGCCCTATCTTCTGGGCCGGCGGCGGCAGGAGAGCAGCCTCCCGGAACACTGGCCGAGGCTTTCTGGCAGCCGCCCCGGACGAACGGTATTCCTCCTGCGGCTGGCGGGAGTGGCCCCAGGCGATCTGGTCAGCATCTACCTGGGCGCCGCCGGCGTCCCCTGGGGCGCGTATCTCACCGGCGGGGTGCTGGGGAGCTTTCCCCGGGTGCTTGCCGCCACGCTGCTGGGCGCCGCGCTGTGGGAGTTCGGCTCCCCCCGCTTCTTCCTCTCTCTGCTCCCCGGCGCCGCGCTGACGCTGCTCTCCCTGGTCCTGTGGAGGGCCTGGCGCTAAGGGATGGAACCGGCGGACAGGCTGCGGCCCTCCATTCCCGCTCCGCGCCGCTTCTCAACCTCTCCACCGCCGAGGTGCCCTGGCAGTCTCCGGGCTCTGGAGAAAAATAAAAAGGACATCCTTTGGATGTCCTTCCGGCTCTTGAAATCAGCCGATCTTATTGAGCTTGAGCGTCAGGGCGCTCTTGCGGCGGGCAGCCGTGTTCTTGTGCAGAATTCCCTTGGCCACAGCCTGATCGACTTTCTTCACGGCGACCTTATACGCCCCATCGGCCTCGGTGCGATTGCCTTCTGCGGCAACAGCCTCGAACTTCTTGATGGCGGTTTTCAGATCGGATTTCGCGGCCTTGTTGCGGGCGTTTCTCGCCTCTGCGATCAGAACGCGCTTCTTGGCAGACTTGATATTTGGCAAACCAAACACCTCCTTTGGCAAATTCAGCGGATTTTTCCACCGTGCAGATAGATATTTTAGCAGGAATCCTTCTAAAAAGCAAGCACTTTTTTCGATTTTCTTTGAATTTATGTATATCGTGTCCCCTGGCGCAAAACCTAGGGGCACAACCACAACATTTTGTGCTGGGAGGCAGACACATGTTTATCAAACGCACCGACCTGGCATTGGAGGCCCGGGAACTCTGGCAGGAATCCGCGGAACGGACCTCCCGGCTCTCCGGCGTCAAGGCCACCAAAACCAAGCTGGAGGGATACCCCCTCACGCGGGTGGATATTTTGAACGAAAAGGGCGAGGCGGCGCTGGGCAAGCCCCAGGGCAGCTACCTCACCATTGACCTGACCACCTTCTGGCAGCGCAAGGCGGACTTTTTTGAGCGGGCGGTCCGGGCGGTGGGCAGCCAGCTTAAGGCGCTGCTTCCGGCCCAGGGACCGGCGCTGGTGGTAGGGCTGGGCAATCCGGCCATGACGCCGGACGCCGTAGGGCCGCTGGCGGCGGACAGCGTGCTGATCACCCGCCACCTCATCTCCGCCATGCCCAAGCATTTCTCCGGCTTCCGGCCGGTGGCGGTGTTCCGCTCCGGGGTGCTGGGCACCACAGGCGTGGAGTCCGCCGAGGCGGTGCGGGGGCTGGTGGCGGAGGTGCAGCCGGCGCTGGTCATCGCCGTGGACGCGCTGGCCTCCCGCCGGTGCGAGCGGGTGTGTACCACTGTGCAGCTGAGCGACACTGGCATTGTCCCCGGCTCCGGCGTGGGCAACCACCGCTCTGCCCTCAACCAGGAGACCCTGGGAGTCCCGGTTTATGCGGTGGGGATTCCCACCGTGGTGGACGCGGCCACCCTGGCGGCAGATCTTTTGGAGGAGTCCGGCCTCACAGAGGTGAACCCGGAGCGGCTGCGCCAAGGGCAGCAAACCCTGATGGTCACACCCCGGGACATTGACCAGCAGGTTCGGGACCTCTCAAAGGTGGTGGGCTACGGCATCAACTGGGCGCTGCAGGACCTGGAAATCGAAGAGATCAACGCGCTTTTGAGCTGACCGCGCCCCTACTCCGGCTGTCCAGCGCAAAGCGGACCGGCTCCACCACAAAGGCGCTCTCTCCCCTGCCAATCACGGTTCCGACCAAGTCCTTGGGAAATCGTATGGACTTGCTGCTGGTGTGCGGCTGTCTGGGAATTCCAAATTCTTGGCCATAGAAGGGCTCCTCCTCTTGGTATTGCCTAAGATATTTTGCTAAAGTACTTCGCATATTATATCCAAGATCCGTGACAGTTTTTAGCAAGACATTCCAGCCGCACTATACCAACGATTGTTGGTGTTTCCCAAATTTCGTATGGCAGCTTCCTCATAATCTGATAAAAATCCGCAAAAACACCAAAAGGCCGGACCATCAGGTCCGGCCTTCTATTTTCAAGGTTCCCGCCCGCGGACGGTTTTTTTCTATCCGCCGCCATACGGCGGGCCATGGGGTCCCGCACCCTATTGGAATTTGGGCAGCGTATTCGCGCCATGGGGCAGCAGGGTCGCCCGCAGATCCCGGCCGCCGTTGAGCTCCCGGGAGAGCGCCAACGCCTCGTCCAGCGTCTGGACGGCGTGAATCCTCGCAGTGCCGAACTCCTCCTGCTTCATGCTGGTAACTACGATCATGTGGTGAGTCTCCGCGCACTCAGCAAAGAGGTAGCCGATAAACGCGCCGATGGAAAAGTTCTCCCGCAGGGCCTTCTCCCGGTCCACCATGGTGGGATACCCGGCAATCTGCTTTTGCGTGTCGGGGCTTCCGTATCCCTCCTGGGACTTGGTGACGAGAATGATGGTGCCGCCGTCCTCCACGACCTCCCTGGCGTTGCAGAGAGTCTTGATCGTCTGGTAGAAATTCAAGTCCTTGGGGTAGCCGCCGGCACTGGCGATCACCAGCGGCGTTTTCTCCCGCACCTCGACGCCGTACATCCGCTCCACCAAGTCACAGGCCGCCCGGTGTGCCGTCACCCAGTTGCCGGCAAACGCGGCGATGATCTCCTGCTGGTCGTTGACCACAACGTTTACCAAAAACGCCGGGTTCACCATGGAGCAGGCCTCCATCATATCCGCGTGAACGGGGTTTGTCTCGTTCATGTTGGCGCTGCGCACCGCCGGGTTGGAACCGTTTCCCAACCCTGGATTCAGCGCCAGGTTATGGTTTTTCATGATGGTCTCCCGGCCGGCAATTCCAGGGAGAATGCTCTTGCGCCCGCCGCCAAAGCCGGCCATGAAGTGATACACCACGCCGCCGGTGAGAATCACCTTGTCGCACGCCAGGACCCGCCTGTCCAGGTAGACCGGGGTCCCCCGGGTGGTGGTGCCCACGTAGGCCAGCTGCTCCTCCTCTGTGCACTGATGGTCCACCAGGCGAATGCGGTCATAAACCGCCTGAGTTACCAGCCCCACATGCTCTTCCGGCGTCTGACGGCGGTGGGTGCCGGTGGCGGAGATGATGAGCATGTCCTCATCCCGAATGCCCGCCGCCTCCAGCTCCGCCACCAGGATGGGGAGATAGGTCTCCGGAGACTGCCAGCGGCGGGTGACATCCGAGATGACAATGCACACCTTCTCCCCTGCCCGCACCAGCTCCCGCAGCGGCGCGGAGTCAATCGGGTGGTCCAGCGCCCAGCGGATGTGCTCCTCCGGCGTCCGCTGCGGCAGGTCAACCCGGTTGGGCTCCAGCTCCGCTGCAATCAGCTCCGCGGGCAGGCGGACCTCAAATTCCTCTTCCCCATATTTCATTGCTTCTGCCATGGATGTTTCACTCCTTCGTTCCTTCCAGGCGTGCTTAAACGCCCGCCATCCCTGTGATACGCCTTGCGTCCGGGTTTGTCAAGGGCGTTTGCACAAAGCCTGTCATATCTCCAGCACCACCGGGCAGTGGTCGCTGCCTGTTACCTCGCTCCAGATGTCGGCGTTTTTGATCCTGTCCCGCAGCCGCTCCGAGACGATAAAGTAGTCAATCCGCCACCCCGCGTTGTTCTTCCGGGCATTGAAGCGGTAGCTCCACCAGGAGTACGCTCCGGTCTTGTCCGGATAAAGCGTTCGGAAGGTGTCCACAAATCCTGCGTCCAACAGGCGGGTCATCTTCTCCCGCTCCTCGTCGGTAAAGCCGGGGTTGCGGCGGTTGGGGCCGGGGTTTTTGATATCCTTCTCTGTGTGGGCCACGTTCAGGTCCCCGCAGTAGACCACGGGTTTCTTTTCATCCAGCTCACAAAGATAGTCCCGGATGTCGTCCTCCCAGGCCAGTCGATAGTCCAGCCGGGCCAGCTGATCCTTGGAGTTGGGGGTGTAGCAGCACACCAGATAGAACTCCGGGTACTCCGCTGTGATGACCCTTCCCTCGTGGCGGTGCTCGTCCATTCCAAAGTCATACGTGACCGCAAGAGGCTCCGGCCTGGTAAAGATGGCGGTGCCGGAGTAGCCCGCCTTGTCGGCGCTGTTCCAATAGCGGTGATACCCCGGCAGGTCGAAGTCCGCCTGTTCAGGGCGCATCTTTGTCTCCTGCAGGCAAAGGATGTCCGCGTCCGCCACATGGCAGAAGTCCAAAAAACCCTTGTTCAGACAGGCCCGCAGGCCGTTGACGTTCCAGGAAACCAGTCTCATCCTCATGTCCTCCCTGCTGTTTTTTCCTATTGTACCGGATTTCCCGGAAAAAAACAATGCCGCGCCCAGCGCCAAGGGCGGAATTTTCCAGGGGAAATGTTGTAATTTGGAATGGAATTCGCTATAATAACAGGGAATACCGGCGCTCTTTCATTCGGAGCCGCCGCGGAAAAGGAGAACCCCCATGGAAACAAAGAAATTCTATATCACCACCCCGATCTACTATCCCTCGGACAAACTGCACATCGGCCACACCTATTGTACCGTGGCCACCGACACTTTGGCCCGCTATCACCGCCTTCAGGGCGAGGAGGTCATGTTCCTCACCGGCACCGACGAGCACGGTCAGAAGATCGAGACCAAAGCAAAAGAGGCCGGCGTAAGTCCCAAGGCGTTTGTGGACAACATCGTGGAGGGGCCCCGGGGTGTGAAGGACCTGTGGAAGCTGATGAACATCTCCAACGACCGCTTCATCCGCACCACCGACGATTACCACGTCCAGGCCATCCAGCGCATCTTCCGGAAGATGTACGACAAGGGGGACATCTATAAAGGCGCCTATAAGGGCAAGTACTGCACGCCCTGCGAGTCCTTCTGGACAGAGAGCCAGCTCAAGGACGGCTGCTGCCCTGACTGCGGACGGCCCGTGGTGGACGCGGAGGAGGAGGCCTACTTCTTCCGCCTGAGCAAGTACGCCGACCGCATCCGGGACCTGCTGGAGAACACGGACTTTCTCCAGCCCCGCAGCCGGGTGAACGAGATGGTGAAGAACTTCCTGGACCCGGGCCTGGAGGATCTGTGCGTCTCCCGGACCTCCTTCACATGGGGCATCCCCGTGGATTTTGACTCCAAGCACGTGGTCTACGTGTGGGTGGACGCCCTGTTCAACTACCTCACCGCCCTGGGCTATGAGAACGACCGCTACGATGACTACAAGGACGGCTGGTGGCCCGGCGTGAACATTGTGGGCAAGGAGATTGTCCGCTTTCACTCCATCATCTGGCCCGCCATGCTCATGAGCGTGGGCGAGCCGGTGCCCAAGCACGTCTTCGGCCACGGCTGGCTGCTGCTGGACGGCGGCAAGATGAGCAAGTCCAAGGGCAACGTGGTGGACCCCTATATCCTGGCGGAGAAGTTCGGCGTGGACGCGCTGCGCTTTTTCCTGATGCGCACGTTCCCCTTCGGCTCCGACGGCAACTTTTCTAACGAACTGCTGATTCAGACCATCAACACGGACCTTGCCAACGACCTGGGAAATCTGGTCTCCCGGACCACCGCGATGGCGGGTAAGTATTTTGGCGGACAGCTGCCGGAGGGCTGCGGTCCCACGGCGGACGAGGCAGACCTGACTGCCATGCTGTCCCAGGCCATGGGAGCCGTGGGCATCACCCTCAATTTCCCGGAGGGGGACGCCCGGAAATACGACTGCGAACTGCTCATCGCCGCCGCCAGACTCCGGGAGAGCTATGCCGAGGCCATGGACGCCTTCGCCCCTCACAACGCCCTGGCGGAGATTTTCAAGGTCATCCAGCGGGCCAACAAGTATATCGACGAGACAACTCCCTGGGCTCTGGCCAAGGATATGGAACAAAATGGTCCCCGGCTTGCCCATGTGCTCTACAACCTGCTGGAGGCCACCCGCATCTGCGGTATCCTGCTCACCCCCTTCATGCCGGACAGCTGTGAGAAGCTCTTCACCCAAATCGGCGCGGAGGCGGACGTGCAGACCTGGGATTCCGCCAGCGTCTGGGGCGCCCTGCCGGAGACCGTCACCGTCTCCAAGGGGGAGAACCTCTTCCCCCGCATTGACATGGACAAGGCCCTGGAGGAGCTGGAGGCTCTGGAGGCCGAGGCCCGCAGAGCGGCCCTGCCCGCCGTGGAGGTGGAGCCCCAGCTCACGGAGCAGGTGGACTTTGACACCTTCTGCAAATCGGATTTCCGGGCGGTGAAGGTGAAGGCGTGCGAGGCGGTAAAAAAGAGCGAGAAGCTTTTGAAGTTTACTCTGGACGACGGCACCGGCACGGACCGCCAGATTCTATCCGGCATTGCAAAATACTACAAGCCCGAGGAGCTGGTGGGCAAAACGCTGGTGGCCATTGTGAACCTGCCGCCCAGAAAGATGATGGGCCAGGAGAGCTGCGGGATGCTGATCTCCGCCGTCCACACGGAGCATGGCGAAGAGCGGCTGCACCTTCTGATGGTGGACGATGCGATTCCGGCCGGTGCCAAGCTCTGCTGATCTTTCCCATTTGCAGCTTCCCCGGCAAACGTGTTTCTCCCCGGAGCGCCGCTTCGGCGGGAGGTGCGTTTCCAGGCGGATGCCGGGCCATGCCATCCTTTTTCCGGCAGTTTCAGCGGTTTGCCGCGGCTGTCAGGGCACCGGTGCCATGATTCTGAAAATCTGTGAGGTTTCTTATGCGGCTGCGAAGCGCAATTTTTGATATGGACGGCACCCTGCTGGACTCGATGCATATCTGGACCGATCTGGGCGCCAACACCCTGCGGGCTCAGGGCGTGGAGCCAGAGCCCGATCTCTATGACACCCTGAAGGTCCTGACCCTTCGGGACGGCGCCCAATACTGCAAGGAGCGCTACCATCTTCCCCAGAGTGTAGACGAAATTGTGGCCGTGACCCAGGGGCAGGTGGAGACGTTTTATCACCATCAGGTGCAGCCAAAGCCCGGTGTGGTGCGCTTTCTCTCTCTTTTGAAGATGGAGGGCGTTGCGATGTATGTGGCCACCAACACCGACCGCCATCTGGCGGAGGCGGGGCTGCGACACGCGGGCATTGCGCCCTATTTCCGCGGGATGCTGACCTGCGGCGAGGTGGGCGCCGGAAAGGCGGAGAGTCCGGAAATTTACGAGCGGGCCATGCGGCGCCTTCAATCCAACAAGCAAAATACCGTGGTGTTTGAGGACGCCCTGCACGCCATTCAGACCGCGAAGCAGGCGGGCTTTCGGGTCTGCGCGGTCTATGACCCCTCCGCGGAAAGCGACCAGGCAGAGATTCAGGCCCTGGCGGACACCTACATCCGCTCCTTTGAGGAGTTGACCGAGGTCCATCCGGCGCAAGCGCCCGGCGGTGCTCTGGGGCAGAATCCGGCTTCTCTGTGACGCCCTCCTGTGGGAGGGCCGCCGCCCTTTTTCAGGGGCGTTCCTGCGGGAAATTCCGGCAGATCAAAAAACCGGCGGATAGCTCCGCCGGTTTTTTTGATTTTCCTGTAACGAATGCCTTCCGAAAGGGATTTAAGAAGAGAAAGGAGGGGGATGTCCATGGAGGATATGAGCCGGCTCTACCAACAGCATGCCCAGACCGTCTATAAATTTCTCCTGGCCCAGTGCCGGGATGCACACTTGGCAGAGGAGCTGACCCAGGAGACCTTCTACCAAGCCATCCGCTCTGTGGACCGTTTCAACGGCTCCTGCAAGGTCTCTGTGTGGCTGTGCCAGATCGCCAAGCACCTTTGGTACCAGCATCTGCGCAAGCACCGCCGAGAGGCTGCGGAGGGCCCGCCGGAGACGGTGCTCCCCTCCGCAGAGGAGGAAACGCTGGCCCAAGAGGGGCAGTTGGAACTGCTGCGGAAAATCCATGCCCTGTCTTCGGACGCCCGGGAGGTGGTCTACCTGCGCTCCTTCGGCGGCC
>ENA-UESI01000666-UESI01000666.1-human-gut-metagenome-genome-assembly--contig:-NODE-666-length-26727-cov-5.915497_pt1 | contig 26727 bp, 22 predicted proteins | sample MGYA00243005_ERZ508006 | MGnify/ENA primary metagenome ERZ508006 (study PRJEB26167, sample SAMN06115436) | human gut metagenome | host: Homo sapiens | place: China:Shandong | collected 2015-06-10... | reverse complement strand
TGACCATGGGTTCCACCGCAATGGTCATACCCGGCTGGAGCCGGGGGCCGTGTCCCGCCGGTCCGAAGTTGCGGACCGTCGCGGAGCTGACACCCATTTCAGCGGCAATTCCCTTGGAACCAACCGGCTCGGCAGTGTGGACGTATTCCTCCACCACTACTTTCAAAATCTGTTTTTTTCGCTCTGAAAGCTCCACGGTCTCTTCCTCCGCCGGCCCCTGCTGCTGTAAATTAGCACTCCTTTTCCCTGAGTGCTAAAGTGAGTTTAGCACCCCGGGAAACCATTGTCAATGGATGGATATAAACAAATTGTAAACAAAGCAAGACGGGATTTTGAATTTTTTAAAATCCCGTCTTGCTCACCGATCTTTTCCACGAAAAAAGGAGCGCCATAGCGCTCCTTTTTCTATCATGAATATGTGTGCGGACGCTGCTGGCCGTCTCTCGACGGCGGGGAGACGGCAGTGCCGGCACTTCCTCAAGCGGTCTCAGGAAAGCAGGCTCTTCTGCCGCCGCAGCATCAGCACTAGGGGCAAGGCAATTGTAGCCATGGCGGCGGCATTCAGCACGCCTACACCTGCACGATATACGAAATCACCAAACACATAAGCAAAGCTATAATAGCCATAGAGCACACTGTCCAGCCAGTTCACCAACGTATTGCCCACGGTCGTGACCAGCGCTGCGCAGATGCAGGTGGCATAATAGGGTACCCGCCGATCTTCCAGCCGGTGTCCACTCTTCCACATCCGAATCGCCACCACACCAATTACCGCACCTCGCAGAGCCGGCGGAATCAGGTAAAGAACCGTGGTCGCAGTAACGCCATATGTCAGCAGCTGCTTAAAAAACTCTCCAATTCCCGCGACCAGAATCGCTTCTACTGGCCCACACAGCAATGCACTCACCACCACCGGCAGTGATCCGAAGGAAATCCGGACGTTGCCGATCTGAATCGCAACAAATACTGCCAGCGGAACATACAGCGCCGCCAAAATCGCAATGCGGCAAATACTTTTTGTGTTGAATCTGGACATAAAAATTCCTCCTTCTGTATTGGCAGCCCGTTTCGGGACGCCGCACAGAGGAGGTCTGACCTCTTCTAATGCGGCAGCGGGATTCAGAACACATACTGCAGACTTTTTCAGTCTTTTCGTCCAGAAAACAACTCCCCGTCTTTCCGGCACTATTTCACACATGTGCTCTTACTCTGCCCTGGTATGACCATCATAGCCCCTTTGCTGAAAAATTGCAAGAGAAAAGATGCCTCAAATCCAAAAATCTGAGGCATCTTTTCTTGTACGCTTTATTCGGCAGAAGCAGCAGCCTTCGCAGCAGCGGCTTTTTCAGCCTGTGCCTTCTTGACCGCCTTATACTTCTCCTTCTCCTCCGCCGTGGCGATGGGAAGGATCGCATCCCGCGGGCAGACCTTGGTGCACATCTTGCAGCCGATGCACTTATCGTAGTCCACAACCGCCACGCCGTTCACCACATGAATGGCGTCCTTTCTGCACTCCTTCTCGCACAGGCCGCAGCCGATGCAGGAACTGGAGCACACGCTCATGGCGGCCTTGCCCTTGTCCAGATTGGCACAGGCCACCCGCACCTTCTTCTCAGAGGCGGGCGCCAAATCAATCAGGTGCCGGGGACAGGCCTTGATGCAGGCCATACAGGCGGTGCACTTGTCTGGGTCCACTACGGCGGCGCCATTCGGGCCGATGGACATGGCACCGAACTGGCAGGCGTTCACGCAAGAGCCAAAGCCCAGGCAGCCGAACTGGCATTCCAAAGGACCGCCAGCCACCTTGGTGGCGGAGATGCAGTCCTTCACGCCCACATAATCATAGCGCTTCTTGGCGTTGATGCCGCCGTTGCAACGGACAAAGGCCACCTGGCGCTCCCCGGTGGGAGCAGACTGTCCCATGATCTCCGCAATCGCAGCGGCATTCTCCGCGCCGGCGGGGGCGCAGGCGTTCACCGGAGCCTCGCCCGCCAGAATCGCGGCGGCGCAGCCGGCACAGCCAGGGTAGCCGCAGCCGCCGCAGTTAGCGCCTGCCAGGTGGCTGAGAATGGCCTCTTCCCGGGGGTCTTTTTTCACCTCAAACACCTTGGATGCGACAGCCAGAACCAGGCCGAACAGCGCGCCCAGAACACCCAGCACAAGAATCGCATATACAATATTCATGACATCCATTTCGGCGCCTCCTTACCAGACTTTCAGGCCGGAGAAGCCCATGAATGCCAGGGCCATGAGACCGGCGGTGATCAGAGCGATGGGGAAACCGTCCCAGCACTTGGGGTAGTCGGCAAACACCAGGCGCTCCCGGATGCTGGCAAACAGCACGATGGCCAGCAGGAAACCCAGGCCGCCGGTGATGCCGTACACCACGGAGGAGATGAAGTTATAGTTGTTCTGCACGTTCAGCAGCACCACGCCCAGCACCGCGCAGTTGGTGGTGATGAGGGGCAGGTAGATGCCCAGCGCCGTGTACAGGGAGGGCATCGCCTTCTGCAGGAACATCTCAATGAACTGCACCAGGGCGGCGATGACCAGGATGAAGGCCACCGTCTGCATGTACTCCAGGTCCAACGGAATCAGCACCAGCGCGTTGACTACATAGCACACCGCGGAGGCAAGGCCCATGACGAACGTCACGGCGATGCCCATGCCCACGGCGGTGTCCACCTTCTTGGACACGCCCAGGAAAGGACAGCAGCCCAGGAACTGGGAGAAGATAAAGTTATTCGCCAGAATGGCGCCCAGCGTAATCGCCAGGAGTTCGTAGATCTGATCCATTATTTGCTCTCCTCCTTATTCTTCTTGGGCCGGGACAGCGCCCACTGCATCGCAGCAATCAGGGCCGCCAGCACCAGGAAGCCACCCACCGGCAGCGTCAGCACGCCAATGGGGAACTGCTCGGGCAGAATCCGGATACCGGCGCCGCCGTTGAGAAGGCCGCCGCCAAAGGTGCCGGTGCCCAGGAACTCCCGGATGATGCACATCACCATCAGCACCACTGTATAGCCAATGCCCTGGAAGATGCCGTCAAAGAAGGACGCGGCAATGCCGTTCTTATAGGAGAAGGACTCGGCACGGCCCAGGATGATGCAGTTCACCACGATCAAGGGGATGAACACACCCAGAGACTCCGCCAGAGCGGGCACAAATGCTTGGATCAGCAGGTCTACACAGGTCACAAAGCCCGCAATCACCACAATAAACATGGCGATACGGATCTTATCCGGCACAATTTTGCGAATTGCGGAAATAATCACGTTGGAGAGCGTCAGAATGACAGTCACTGCCACACCCATGCCCAGACCGTTAAAAAACGATGTAGTGATGGCCATGGTAGAGCACATACCAAGCACCTGCACCAACACAGGGTTTTGCGTAATCAGGCCCTCCATAAATTGCTTTTTCAGATTCATAAGGCACTCCTCCCTTCTCAGCCCATGGCACCGGCCACAGCCAGCGCCGCGTTGACGCCGGTGGTGACGCCTCTGGTGGAGACCGTAGCGCCGGTGATGGCGTCCACATTGCTGCCCACCGCCAAGGTGCCGTCGGCAGCGCTCTTACCCTGGAACTGATCCAGGACGCCCACGCCGGAAGCCGTAGCCTCGTTGCCCATGACTTTTGTGCCGATGCCGGAGGTCTCGGAGTGAGAAACGATGGACACGCCGGTAACGGCGCCCTCGCCGTCCACGCCGACCATCATCTCAATGCTGCCCTGAGATCCGGACGCCACCACCTTAATGGCATAGCCCGCATTCTCGCCGCCCACCAGGACCTCATAGACAGAGTCCAGCGTGGCGCCAGCGCCCTCTGCGGCGGCGGTCATATCACCAGTGAGCTCCAGAGCATCCGAAAACTCAGTACCCTCGGGGTCAGCCACCACAGCCTTCATAGCCGCAACCGTATTTTCCCAGTTGATGGCGGCAATTTTCTCCTCGGTGATGGCGTTGACGCCGCCCAGCAGTCCCGCGACTACCACACAGGTGATCAGCAGCGTCACCGTCAGGGTGATGATGTACTTGGGGTCCATCTGGACCCGTTCCTTTTTCACTTCACTGCTCATTTCGCGGCTGCCTCCTTCTTGTCGGACTTCACCACGCCGAAGCGGGTGGGTTTCGTGTACTTGTCAATGAGAGGCACCAGCAGGTTCATCACCATGATGGAATAGCACACACCCTCGTTATAAGAGCCGAAATAGCGGATCAGAATTGTGAACAGTCCGCAGCCGATGCCGAAGATCACCTGTCCCTTCTTGGTGACGGGAGAGGTGGTGTAATCCGTGGCCATGAAGATGGCACCCAGGAACAGTCCCCCGCCAAAGATGCTGTACAGCATCCACTCTACGCCGGTGCCGGAGGTGGGGAACAAGAACGCCAACACCGCGACGGTGGCGATATAAGCCACGGGAGTCTGCCAGTTGATCACCTTGCGCCACACCAGGTAAATTCCGCCGATCAGCAGCGCCAGGGCGGATACCTCGCCCATGGAGCCGGGGATGTTGCCCACAAACATGTCCGTGATGCTATACTTCTCCAGCAGCTCTGCAAATGCGCCGGTCTTCATCATGGCCAGTGGGGTGGCGGTGGTGATGATGTCGGCGTTGGAGCCGAAGAGTGCCGCCTTGTTCGCCAAGGGGTCCACCCAGGAGGTCATCGTTCCGGCATAGCTGGCCACCAGCACTGCACGGCCCGCCAGGGCGGGGTTCAAGAAGTTCTTACCGATGCCGCCGAAGAGCTGCTTGACCACAATGATGGCGAAGAAGTCGCCGATCAGGATCATCCAGTAGGGCATCTGCACCGGGCAGACAAAGGCCAGCAGCATGCCGGTGACAGCACAGCTGAGGTCGCCCACGGACTGGGGCCTTTTCATCAGCTTGCGGTACAGCCACTCCCAGAAGAAGCAGCCAGCCACGGATACAGCCGTCAGCGTCAGTGCCCGCAGGCCAAAGCGAATACAGGCGAACAGCAGCGCGGGCAGCATGGCGATGATCACATCCAGCATGATGGAACGGGTGGTCTCATGGCCCCGGATGTGGGGGGAGGATGTGGCGATGAGTTTGAGATTCTTGTAATCCGTCATTTGTTTACGGCCTCCTTCTGCTCTTGTGCAGCCTTCTTGGCCTCGGCGGCAGCCTTGTCAGCGGCCATCTTGTCCTTCACCAGCTGCTTGCCGGTCTTGAACATATGGGTCAGATGCATCCGGGCGGGGCAGGCATAAGCACAGGCGCCGCACTCCATGCAGTCCATGATGTGGGCGTCATTCAGCTCATCCACCATGCCCTTGGAGGCATACTGGTACATAAAGAGCGGCTCCAGATGCATCGGGCATGCGGCCACACACTTGCCGCAGCGGATACACTGGGGATTCTCCACCGTCTGTTCCTCATTCTCACAGAAGGCAAGCATGGCGCCGGTGCCCTTGCCCACGGGAATATCAGCTGTATACTGGGCCATGCCCATCATGGGACCGCCGGCAATCAGCTTGTAAGTACCTTCCTTCAGCCCGCCGCAGAAGTCAAACAAGCAGGAGACCGGTGTGCCGATGGGACACTCTACGTTCTTAGGCTCCACCACACCGGAGCCGGAGACCGTCACAATTTTATGCACCACGGGCATCCCCTGGGTGATGGCCCGGTAGATGGCGCAGGTTGTGTTGATGTTGAACACCGCGCAGCCAATGTTGGAGGGCAGTCCCCCGGGAGGCACCTGCTTACCGGTGATCGCCTGGCACAGCTGCTTCTCGCCGCCCTGGGGGTAGCGGCAGCGCAGGGGCTCCACCACCACGGGGGCATTCTTTTCGGCAATGACCTTTCTCATAGCGTCAATGCCGTTTTGCTTGTTGTCCTCCACGCCGATGACAACCTTGTCCACGCCGAACATCTTCGCAAGATATGTAGCGCCGCCGATGATCTCCTCAGGCCGCTCCAGCATGGTGCGGTGGTCACCGGTAATATAGGGCTCGCACTCCGCGCCGTTGATGATAACTGTGTGCACCTGGCCGATGCCGCCGGAAATTTTGACGTGGGTGGGGAACGTGGCGCCGCCCATGCCCACAATGCCGGCGTTTTTCACAGCCTCGATCATCTCTTCCACGGACAAAGCGCCCGGGTCTGCCGGAGCCTGAACCTCCTCAGACAGCGCATCCTGGAAATCGTTTTCGATGACAACAGACATCATGTTGCCGCCCATGGAATAGGGCCGGGGTTCCACAACCTTGACGGTTCCGGACACACTTGCATGAATCGGCGCGCCCAAGCCGCGAAACTCACCGATCTTCTGTCCCACCTTCACGTGGTCGCCGGCTTTCACCAAAGGCGTACACGGTGCGCCGAAATGCATCGACATGGGGATGACCACCTCTGCCGGAGCTGGCAGCTTCTCGATGGCCTTTTCATTGGTCGCGGCCTTCATATCATGGGGATGAACGCCGCCAAAGAAAGCTTGTGCCATTTCTTCACCTCATTTTTACTCCTGATAACCCCTCCCGGGCGTCGGAATACCCTCGTCCGCACCGGCGCGAACGAGGTAAACACGCTGAGAAGCTTATCACATACTGCGTTTTATTTTACACCCAAAGTTTAAAAATGTCCATACTATGAACGACGTTTTTTGAGGAAATGTGTCCCTGTTTTTACATCTTTTTTATGTGAATTGCACCCTTTGCTCCCTTCTGCCGCTCTGTTTTGTTGCGCTTGTTTGGTTGCTTCTTTCTGTGAGATGTGATACACTGGTAAAAATTCATATTTAAAATCATACGGAGGTATGTTTCCATGACGGCTCAACTCATTGACCGACGGGCGTTAAAGGCGGAGACCCGTGAAACCCTGGCGGAAGCCCAGGTCTCCCCCAAGGCTTTTACCGCCCTGTATCTGGCCCTGGTCCTGGCTATGAATTTGGTGGATTCTTTTACCGGCATCGGCATGCTGGCCACGTTTGTCTCCATTCTGATCACCCTGCTGGCCCTGGTGCTGGAGGCGGGCTTCGTGCTCTACTGTATGGCAGTGCGCCAGGGGGAGCGTGCGGAGTTTCTCGCGCTGTTTGACGGCTTTTCCTTCGCCGGCAAGGTAATCGGACTGAGCATTGTAAAATATTTCTTTATCTTTCTCTGGTCCCTTCTCTTCACGATTCCCGGCATCATTGCCGCCTACCGGTATCGCTTCGCCCTGTATAATCTCTGCGAAAATCCTGAAATCAGCATTATGGAAGCTCTGGACATGAGCAAGCGGCAGACTCTTGGTTACAAGGGCCAGCTTTTCATGTTGGATTTGAGCTACCTGGGCTGGGCGCTGCTGGCAGGCGTCCCTTCGCTCATTTACTCCTTTGCATTTTATCAGCAGCTGTTCCTTCAAATGGCGGCGCCCTATGGCGTCGCCATGCAGGACGCCGCTTTGTGGGCTGCTGTGACTGGTCTTTTGCCCGCCTGGGGCTGGACGCTGGCCATGGGGCTTTGGCAGATGGCGGTTGCAGTCTTTTACCTCCCCAACTACCAATGTGTGGAGCTTGGCTATTTTGAAACCGCCAAATCCACCTCCGGCATCGGGTATGGCACCCCACCCCGGCAGGATTCCTGGGGGCGCGGAGGCCCTGATAATCTGGGTGGCTTTTAAAGGTCTATTTCCATAGAAATGTACAGCGCCCCTGCGGTTTTTAGAACCGCAGGGGCGTGTTTTTTTCCTTTAAAGGTTGGGGAAACGCCCCCGGACATAGCCGCTCCTCCGCAGGGTCATTGCCAGCAGAGTGGACGCAGCCAAGCCAAACGCGGCCTGCACCAGGTTGCTGGGAATTCCAACAGCGCTGGCCGACAGGCACACACCAAGCCGGCCGCCGCCATTGATCAGCATCAGCAGCGCGTCAAACAACCAATAGCCCGCCACCATAACAGCTTCTGCCGCGGTGGCGCACACCACCATCCCCCACGCTTTCTTCCCCGCCGCCCGGTACAGCATAGCCGCCAGCAGGCCCATAGCCGCTTTGATCACCAGTGTGGCAGGTACATACACCGTATAACCCGACAGCAAATCCGCCAGGGCCGGACCCACACCTCCGGCGGCGGCCCCCAATGCCGGTCCCAGCAAATAGGCTCCCAGGATCACCACGGTATCTCCCAGATTCAGATATCCCCCCGTAGGAGATGGAATCTGTAAAACCAGGGTTGCCACGCAGCCCAGTGCCGCAAAAAGGCCTGTCATCACCAGGGCCCGGGTCTGTCCCATCTGCCGGGCCGAGGCCCGTTCCAATCGCTGTTCCATATCATTCGCTCCCTTCTAAACGTTTCTTGTTGCCATCATAACGCGCAAGTGATATGATGAAAATAACCAATTTCTAATTTTTTTACCAGTCCAGATCGGAGGTCTTTATGTTTACATATCGCTTGGAGGCTCAAAACGGCCTGCCGCTCTATGAAGCCCTGTACCGCCATATCCGGCAAGACATTCTCAGCGGCGCCCTGACGGCCGGGGAACGGCTCCCTTCCAAGCGGTCCCTGGCCGAGCATCTTCAAATCTCCGTTATGACCGTAGAGACTGCCTACCATCAATTGGAGGCGGAAGGGTATCTCTACGCGCTTCCAAAACGAGGCTTTTTTGTCAGCGCCGTGGACCACCTTCCCACCCCCGCCGCCCCCACCGCGATTCCTCCGGAGCCAGAGGCACCCAAGTGGCATCTGGACCTTGGCCGCAACCAGGTGGACTCCTCCCGCTTTCCGGCAGCCGCTTGGGCGCGCCTCACACGTCAAGTGCTTTCCGAGGGAAACTTTCTGGCTCCTGTTCCCCAGCAGGGACTCTATGCCCTGCGCCAGGCAATTGCCCGGGATCTGTGGGATTTCAAGGGCATGGCTGTTGCACCGGAACAAATTGTGGTGGGCGCCGGCGCGGAATACCTGTATCTTCTGCTGGCACAGCTGCTTGGCGCGAACGGCCGGACCGTTTTTGCCGTGGAGGAGCCGGGCTATCCCAAAATCCGCCAGGTCTACGGGAAGTGCGGCATTGTCTGCCGCCCGGTCCCGCTGGACTGCCAGGGAATGGACCCGGAAGCCCTGGCTGCCTCCGGCGCCATGGCTGCCCATATCTCCCCCGCCCACCACTATCCCACAGGGTTGGTGACGCCCATTGGCCGGCGCCACGCGCTGCTGCGCTGGGCGGAGGCATCCGACGGCTTTATCATCGAGGATGATTATGACAGCGAGTTCCGCTTTACCGGCCGCCCTATCCCCACGCTTCAGAGTATCGACAGCGGCGGGCGGGTCATCTATCTCAACACATTTTCCCAGACCATCTCCCCCTCCATGCGGGTGGGCTTCATGGTGCTGCCGCCCACGCTGCTGGAGCGCTACCGGATGGAGCTGAATTTTTATGCCGCAGAGCATGGGCTGACTGTTGTAGACGAGTACATTGACGACGGATGGAGCGGGACAAATTTCGAGCGTCCAAGTTTCCAAAGGATGATTGATGACATCGAGGACGGGAAAATCAACTGCGTTGTCACAAAGGACTTATCCCGTCTGGGAAGAAACTATATCCTGACCGGTCAGTACACGGAAATCTATTTCCCCAGCAAGGGAGTACGCTACATTGCCATCAATGACAATGTGGACACCATCAACGGAGAAAGCGAGCTTGCACCGTTCTTAAACATCCTGAATGAAATGCACGCCCGACAGACCAGCAAAAAGGTCAAGGCTGCCATGCACACAAGATTTGCCAATGGCGCACACTATGGAGCCTATGCACCGCTGGGCTATGTAAAAGACCCGGACAAAAAAGGTCATCTTCTGATCGACCCGGAAACACGCTGGATTGTAGAGAAGATTTTTGACCTTGCCGTACACGGGAGGGGTGCCGCCAGCATTACACGGATTCTGGTGGAAGAAAAAGTACCTACCCCCGGCTGGCTGAACTATGAAAGATACGGGACTTTCGCTAATATCTACGCCGGTGCGCCCGCAGAAAAAGCCTATGCGTGGACGATTGCACAGGTCAAGAGCATTTTGAAAGAGGAAACCTACATCGGTCACAGCGTTCACAACAAGCAGAGCAACATTTCATTCAAGAACAAGAAAAAGGTGCGGAAGCCGCAGGAAGAATGGTATCGTGTGGAAAATACCCACGAAGCCATCATTTCCGAAGAAGTGTTCCAAAAAGTTCAGGAGCTGATTGCAAGCAGACGCAGGAAACGCAGAAACGGTACGACACAGATTTTCGCAGGATTGATAAAATGTGCAGACTGCGGATGGTCTTTAGCCTATGGGGAAAACAAGCAGAACAAAAACCCATACGGGTACTACCATTGCAGCAAAAACGGACAGGGATTACGCCAGTGTTCCATGCACTATATCCGCTATGATGTACTGTATGCCTATGTGCTTGCAAGACTGCAATACTGGTCTATGCTGGCACAGAAAGATGAGGACAAGCTGCTGAAACGGCTGCTCAATGTCAGCGACAGGGAAAGAAACTCTGCGAAGAAAAAGCAGGCTGCGGAGCTGAAAAAGGCAGAGAAGCGTAAAGCCGAGGTTGACGGGCTGTTTGCTAAAATGTATGAGGACTGGTCTGCCGGACGCATAACCGAGTATAACTTCAATATGCTGTCCGAGAAGTACCAGAACGAGCAAAAGGAGCTTGAAGCAAAAATAAGACAGCTTCACGAAACGATGGAAGCCGCCGTACAGACCGCAGCGGATGCTGAAAAGTGGATTGCCCTAATGAAACAGTATGTCAACCCTGTGGAGCTGACCGCCGAACTTCTGAACACTCTAATTGAAAAAATAACCGTCCACGAAGCTGTCAAGGGCGAGGACGGAAGCCGTGAACAGGAAGTAGAAATCTACTACCGCTTCATCGGCAAAATCGACTGACCTTTCTTTTTTACCCAACAATATCTTTAATTAAGGGAGAACGGCGTCGGTCTGCCGGACATCAACACGCTGGAACCACTGGCGGACGCACTGGGCCTGACGCTCTCCGACCTGATGCACTGCCGCGACCCGCAGGAAGCTCCTCTGCCAAACGCCGAACCCACACTGGAAGATTTCCTGACCATGCTCCGCCGTCCGCACAGCATCGACTGGCACTCCGTCCGGGCCGCGCTGCTCTGCCTGAGCATTCTGCTGGCCGTCTGGGGCGTATGCTTCCACCCCGGTGTTCTTGCCGTTCACTGGCACGGCCTTGGCAATGGAGATTTCCGAGCGGACGGCTGGATGCAGTCTATCCTGATCTTTCCGTTGCTTCTGGCGCTGGAGTGTTTCTTCCTGAACCTTTGGCGTCTCTTTGAGCAGACCGGATATTTTCGCCGCTGGGGCGAGTGGGATGCAGTCCTTACAAATTCGCTGGATCTTCTCTCCCCCGGTGTCCGCCTTGTAAAGTTCGCACTGGATTATTTCTTCTTTTTCTGCTGTGGACTGACGGTGCCGTTTTGCGAGTTCCTCCTGATCGTGATGAATTGATTTTCCGGACACAAAATGAGCCTTTGCGTTTTCTGCAAAGGCTCATTTCTTATTTTCCTCTTTACTTCGCCGCCTCGAACTCGGCTTCGATCTCCGCCGAGGGAGCCGGGGTGACCAGGCCGACGACAACGCAGACGACGAGCGAGGTCAGGAAGGCGGGCAGCAGCTCGTAGATGCCGAATACGCCGCCCAGCGGGCTGATGAGGTACTTCCAGACGAAGACCATCAGACCTCCGGCCAGCATCCCGGCCAGTGCGCCCTGCCAGTTGCAGCGCTTCCAGAACAGCGCACAGAGCATCACCGCGCCGAATGCGCCGCCGAACCCGGCCCACGCAAAACTGACGATTCCAAAGACGCTGGAATCCGGGTCGCGGGCCAGCACCACGCCCACCACGCTGACGCACACGATGGTCAGGCGGGCGGCGAACAGGCTCTGCTTCTCGCTGAGCTTGAGGTGCGCGAACTCCTGCAAAATGTTCTGGGAGACGCTGGACGCCGCTGCAAGCATCTGGCTGTCGGCAGTGGACATGGTCGCGGCCAGGATACCGGCCAGGATGAGGCCCGCCAGCACGGCGGCCAGTGCGCCGTGGGCGCTGATGAGGCTGGCAATGCGGACGATGAGGGTCTCACTGGTCGAGCCGCTCAGGGACTCCAGCGCGCCCGCCCTGGTCATGCCGAGGCCCACCATGCCGATGACGATGGAGGCCGTCATGGCGATGACCACCCACACCGAGGCGATGCGACGGCTGAGGACCAGCTTTTTCTCGTCCTCAATGGCCATGAAGCGGAGCAGGATGTGGGGCATCCCGAAGTAGCCCAGACCCCACGCCATGGTGGACACGATGTCCAGCAGGCTGTACGAGGTAGCTGCGTTGGTGTCCGCATTGTGGCTGGCCAGCATGGTCAGGTAGCCGGGCAGGCTCTGCGCATTGGCGACCACAGCGTCCCAGCCGCCTGCCACGCCCACGCCGTAGACCAGAACGGCGATGAGCGCCAGTGACATGACGACGGACTGGATGAGGTCGGTGGTGGTCACGGCGCGGAAACCGCCCAGGATGGTGTACCCCACGATGACGAGGGCCGAGACCAGCATCGCCGCCATGTAATCCACGCCGAACAGGCTGTGGAACAGCTTGCCACAGGCCGCAAAGCCCGATGCCGTGTAGGGCACAAAGAAGACGATGATGATGACCGCGCCCAGTGCATTGAGCAGGTTGCGCTGGTCATGGAACCGCAGCGATAAGAACTGCGGCACCGTGATGGCGTCCAGGTTGGCCGAGTACCGCCGCAGCCGCCGGGCCACGATGAGCCAGTTCAGCCAGGTGCCCAGCGCCAGACCGATGGCCGTCCAGCCAGGGGACGCGATGCCGCTCAGGTACGCAAGGCCGGGCATTCCCATCAGCAGCCAGCTGGACATATCGCTGGCCTCGGCGCTCATGGCCGTGACCAGCGGGCCCATCTTGCGGCCGCCCAGGTAAAAATCGGTGCTGTCGTTGTTGGACTTGCTGTAGGCAAATCCAACAAGCAGCATCGCCGCCAGATAGACAACGATGGTAACAATGATACAGAGATTGCTCATATTCCTTTCCTCCTCTACTTTCCCATTTGGAAGGATGTTTTGATTTTACCACAGTAAAGCATCAAAGTGCAAGGTTTTTTGAAAACTTCGGCCCTATTGGCAAAAAATCCGCGTCCGGCGCACAGAAAACCCGCAAAACGACCACAACGCGCCCGCCGTTCCCCGCTCCACTCGCGCTCCTTCTGCGGGGCGGAACGGCCCGGCACAACAAAACGCCCGGTTCCTGTGCGGCACCGGGCGTTTTGTCTTTATGGAGAAATGAAAATGATGAAGGTGGATGGCTGTTTTCAGTTCTTCTTGGCTTCGCCTTCGGGGAAGATGATCTTGTTGACGAAGAAGAAGATGATCATCGAGATGCCGCCGTTGAGCACGGTGGTGCCGATGTTGTAGATGAAGTCGGGCACCAGCAGACCGGCCACCGCGACCCAGATGCAGTTGATGGAGTTGACGATGCAGGTGATGACGCAGAACGCCAGCACGTACCAGCCGATCTGCTTGGCCAGATTGCCCTTGCTGCGGAACACAAAGCTGCGCTGGATGGGGAAGTTGATGCACTCACCCACGATCATGGCGACCATGTAGGCGCAGAAGTAGGGCAGGCCGCCGTGGGCAGCGTCATAGCCGAGGATGTTCCACTTGAAGGTCTCGCCGAAGAGGGTGATGTCGATGCCCGGCCAGCCGAAGTCCACCACCGGCAGGCTTGCAAAGGCCTTGGGCAGGAATTGCAGCAGCAGGTACTTGAACACCGTGATGAGGTTGGAGACGATGACGAACAGACCGCCCTCGCGCACCCACTTGGCAGCGGCGGGGTGTTTGGCCGCAAAGTTGTTCCAGAAATTCATAGCAGTTCTTCCCTTTCAGCTGTTTTTCAGGCGTTTTTCCATCGCGCCGTTCTGGGCGATGTTCTTCACAGCCTCCACGATGACCCGCAGCAGACCGATGATCCAGAAGCCCTGCGCTTCCATCACGATGCCGTCTACCATGCCCATGCTGATGGCGCCGTTGGTCATCTTGGCCAGCGCGCGCAGCGGCATGTTGTACTGGAACAGGATGTTCAGGTCCGGCTTGCCGCGCTGGATGCTCCGCTTGAGCAGCAGGCCCAGCACCGCCGCCACGAGCCAGCCCAGCGGGCTGCGGCCGTGGCCCAGCTCGCCCAGCGTCATGTTGCGGTCGATCCGGATCTTGTCCTCCGGGATGGGACGGCCCAGCAGGGCGGCGAACTCGGCATCCGGAACGCTGGTGATCTCGCCCGTCCTGTAATGAGGCAGATCCACGCTCTGGTAGGGGTCCGGCGCACCGGAGCCCAGCACCACGACATCCGCCGTCAGGCGGATGTCGGCGCTGGAAGCGCCCACGCGGAGCTGATAGCTGCCGCCCTCGACCTCCCAGCGGTCGGTGGCCACATTCCAGTAGCGGTAGGCCTTGTCGTCCAGCGGGATGGAGACGGTCTTGCTCTCGCCCGCTTCCAGCCAGACCTTGGCAAAGCCCTTGAGCTCCTGTGCGGGGCGGAAGACTTTGGCGTCGGGCTTGGCGACGTAGAGCTGGACGATCTCGGCACCGGCGCACTTGCCGGTGTTGGTCACGGTCAGGGTCACGCCCTCCGGTGCGGCCTTGAGGTCTTTGTAAGCAAAGGTGGTGTAGCTCAGGCCATAGCCGAAGGGGAAGGCCACGGGTCTGCCTGCCGTCTCAAAGTAGCGGTAGCCCACATACAGACCCTCGCGGTACTGGACGGTGCGGCCCTCGCCTGCGAAGTGGTCTTTCACCGGGGAATCGCTGTAAGCATTGGCCCAGGTCTCGGCCAGCTTGCCGCCGGGGCAGACCGTGCCGGTCAGCACGTCCACCAGAGCGCCCGCACCGGCCTGACCGCCCAGGCAGCCGTAGACCAGCGCCTTGCAGTCTTTGAGCCACGGAGTCTCCAGCGAGGAGCCTGCGCTGAGCAGGACGACCACGTTGGGGTTGACAGCAGCGACCGCAGCCAGCAGATCCAGCTGGTTCTGCGCCAGCTTCATGTCCATCCGGTCGAGGCCCTCGCTCTCCTTGATCTCGTCCAGACCCATGCAGAGCAGGACGACGTTGGCGTTCTGCGCCAGCGCGACGGCTTCCTTCTTCAGGGCCTCGTCGGCCTTGCCCTGGCGGTCAAAGCCCTGGGCATAGCCGACATTGGCCAGGCCGCTCTCGGTCAGGCAGTCCAGGAAGGAATCCACCTGGATGGAGTTGACGGCGCTGGAACCGGCGCCCTGATAGCGGGGCGTCCTGGCAAAGTCACCGAGGACAGCGATTTTCTCGCCTTTTTTCAGCGGCAGCAGCGCGCCCTCGTTCCGGAGCAGAACGATGCTCTGGGCGGCGGCGCGGCGGGCCAGCGCATGATGCGCGGCGGCGTCAAAGGTGCGGGGTGCCTTTTCGACGGCGGCCTTGGTGTCGAGCACCAGTTCCAGCAGCTCGTCCAGCCGGGCGTCCACGTCGTGTTCCGAGATCCTGCCGCTCTCCACAGCCTTCATCAGTTCGCGGACGGAATCGTCGCCGGGGAACGGCATCTCCAGCGTGGAGCCGTTCTTCACGCCCAGTGCATGGTCGTTGGAGCCGCCCCAGTCGGTGACGACCGCGCCGTCGAAGCCCCAGTCCCGGCGCAGGATATCCTGTAACAGGTGGGCGTTCTCGTTGGCGTATGTGCCGTTGACGAGGTTGTAGGAGGACATGATGGTCTTGGGCTTTGCCTCTTTGACCACGATCTCAAAGCCGGTCAGGTACAGCTCGCGCAGGGTGCGCTCATCCACGATGGAGTCGCTGGCCATGCGGCGCAGCTCCTGGCTGTTGACGGCAAAGTGCTTGGGGCAGGCCGCGATGCCGTTCTTCTGGATGCCGCGGACATAGCCTGCGGCCATCTTGCCCGCCAGATAGGGGTCCTCCGAGAAATACTCAAAGTTGCGGCCGCACAGCGGGCTGCGCTTGATGTTCAGGCCGGGGCCCAGCAGCACTGAGACCTCCTGTGCTGCGGCCTCTTCGCCCATAGCCTCGCCGACGGCCTCGCCCAGGGCGGGGTCCCAGCTGTTGGCCACGGTGGCCGAAGTCGGGAAGCAGGTGGCCGGCACACTGGGGTTCAGGCCCAGGTGGTCTGCCGCACCGGCCTGCTTGCGCACACCGTTGGGGCCGTCCGACAGGGTGATGGACGGGATGCCCTTGCCCGGCAGGGCGCGGGTGTCGAACACCGTGCCGCCGCTCAGCAGCGCACATTTCTGCTCCAGATCCAGTGTTTGAATGATGTCTGCGTGTTTCATCGCAATTTCCTCTTTGTTTCCTGAGCAGGGCAAAGGCCCGCTGTTTCTTTGCAGCGGGCCTTTGCCGTTTGGTTCAGTTCAGGTGCTGCGTCGGTTCAAAAGCGAGAGGCCGTTTCATCAGGCGTTCTCTTCTTCCTCTTCCTTGCGCTTCTTGTAGCTCTTGAAGGTCTTGATCTCCAGAGCAACGATCAGCAGTGCAACGAGCACGTCAGCGCCGATCATGATGATCTCCCACTTTGCCATACCGGGGTTCAGGTTCTCCGCAGCATAAGCGCGGCTGTTGACCACGGTATAGAGGATGTTCTTGGAAGCCTCGCGCAGGGCCTGCTTGCTGCTGTTGGTCAGCACGGTCACGGTGTTGAAGTCGTTGCCGGTGGTGCAGAGCATCAGGTCGCTGCCGTTGCGGACGCCCTGGTCCGCAGTCATGTAGCCGTAGACACCGAAGTAGTCGGTCTCGACGAAGCCCACGAAGCCCCACTCGCCGCGCAGAACGTTCTTCAGCAGCTCCTTGCAGCCGCCAGCCCAGCGGGTGCCGATGTAGTTGAAGGAAGACATGACCGCGTGGCAGTCTGCATCCTTGACGGAGATCTCGAAGGGCTTGAGGTAGATCTCACGGATGGCCTGCTCGTTGGACCAGGTCGCCGCCATGGAAGTACGGTTGCCTTCCTGATCGTTCAGGGCGAAGTGCTTCATGTAAGCATACACACCGTGCTCCTGTGCGCCCAGGATCGCATTGGAAGCCATCCGACCGGACAGGACGCCATCCTCCGAGTAGTACTCGAAGTTACGGCCTGCGAATGCAGTGCGGTGGATGTTCATAGCCGGGCCGTACCAGCCGGAGGTGTCCATCTCATTGGCCATCTCGCCGATGCTGTCGCCGAAGGCGTAGGCCAGCTCCTTGTCCCAGGTCATGCCGATGAGGGTCGCAGCCGGGAAGCCGACGGAACCGACACCGGTGAAGTTGTTGTTGATGGAAGCCGGGCCGTCGCAGTCATTGGTGCGGACCTTCTCGATGCTGGAGACCGCAGCGGTCTGGTAGCCGCCGAAGCCGATGGTCTGCTGCATCTCGTCGATGGTCATCTGGTCGAGCAGCTGATCCCACTTCGCGTCGTTGTAATCCACGCCGCGCAGGTCGACCAGCTTCAGGCCGTTCTTGGCACCGGTGGTGATGTCGGCGGCGTTGGCATCGTCATCGTTCTGATAGCCAGCCTCGGTATACGTATGGGCATTGTCGAAGGCAGCCTTCTGCTCGTCGGTCATCTCATAGGTGGCGGGAGCAGCGGTCGCCTCGGCATAGTTCGCAAAGCCGTCGGCGCGGGACAGATAGGTGATCTCGCCTTCTGCGAAATCGAACTCGTTGGTCGCAGCCACAGCATCGCTGCCGCGCTTGTTGGACTCGTTGTAGACGATGTCGGATGCAACGGTGTAGGTCTTGGAATCGGCGACGTTGTGCGAGTCATCGTTCGCGCTGATGACATAGTCGCCAGCTTCCAGCACATAGCAGCCGTTGGTCTGGTAATCATAGGAAGCCAGATCCTCCACCGGGATGGAGAACTCGATGGTCTGAGACTCGCCGGGAGCCAGCTCATTGGTCTTGGCGAAGTCCAGCAGGTTTGCAGAAGACTTCTCGATGCCGCCGTTGGTGTACGGAGGATCGCTGTAGATCTCCACGACATCCTTGCCCGCAACGGAGCCGGTGTTGGTGACGGTCACGGTGAAATTCAGGTTGGTTCCATCGTTGGTGATGCCGCTCATCTCCTTGGTGAAGGAGGTGTAGCTCAGGCCGTAGCCGAAGGGGAAGACGACCTCGTCGTCGTAGTTGATGAGGCCCTCGTCCGCAGCCGTCTCATAGAACTTGTAGCCGACGTAGATGCCTTCCACATAGTTGACGAAGGACGGGGTGGTGCCTTCCGGATCAAAGAAGCTGGAATCGGAATTCAGCTCCTCGGTGTTGGTGTACTTGAAGTCGCCGAAGTTGTTCCACCAGGGCGCGTTCTTCAGGTTGGAAACATAGGTATCCACGGTACGGCCGGAGGGGTTGACCTCGCCGGAAACGACCTTGCCGAAGCCCTCAAAGCCGGACTGGCCGGTGCCGGGGCAGAGCAGGACGCCCTTGATCTGGGGGTAATCCTTCAGGAAGTCCATCTGGAAGGCGTTGGCGCCGTTGTAGACCAGAATGACGTTGTCGAAGTTTGCGGTGACCAGGTCGAGCAGGTCTTCCTCACGGTTGGACAGCTGCAGGAAGTGGTCGCCCTTGTCCCAGTCGTTGCCCTCGTTCAGAGAGTCGTCGTAGGTGCCGTTGTAGTAAGCGGTGCCGCGCTCAGAGCCGTAAGCCTGTGCCACGCGGCGGATCCAGCTGCCGTCCACAACGGAAGCCATATCGGTGGGCAGGTCTGCGCCCTCGCCGCCGACACGGGTGATGACGACCATTGCGGTATCCGAGAATGCTTTTGCATTCTCCATCATCTCATCGGTATACAGGCTGACGTTGGGTTCGGGCAGGGTCCAGTCCTGCGCCACCATGCCAACGCTGGGGCGGTCTGCCTTGTAGTCGGTGTAGAACTTGCTCAGTTCCTCGTTGGTCTCGATGCCGGCATCGTGCAGGCCGGTCAGCAGATCGGTGACGGGGTAAGCGGTGTTCAGTGCACCGGAACCGGTGCCGCCGTAGCAGGGGTTGGTGGAAGCCCAGCCAAAGACGTTCAGCTTGGAGCCGGAAGCCACCGGCAGGATGCCGTCTTCGTCCTTTGCCAGAACGACACCGTCTGCGGTGATCTCATTGACCAGCTCCGTGGCCTTTGCAGAGGTCTCCTCGGTGATGGTGCCGCTGCCGGAGACCAGGTCCAGCATGGTGGACATGGGGCCAGTGCAGATCAGGTTCACAACGATGGTCAGCGCCAGCAGAATGGCCAGGCCAGCTTGTGCACGGATCATCATCTTCTTTGCTTTGGGCAGCTTGCGCACAGCGATCATCACAACGATCGCCAGCAGCGCAACCACACCAAACGCGATGAGGTGGCCGCGAACGTTCGTCAGCACCTGCATCACGTCATCCAGGTTAATGGACAGCATAATTTTCCTCCTTCTGATAGGGTCAATAACGAATGCGGAGCGTACAACTCCGCCGAACTGATTGATATGATACCAAATGCACACAGAAAATTCTTGTTTCCTTCACAAATTGTCGTTTTTGGCGCACAATTTGCAAAAAGTTTCAAATCCGTTTCAATTTTTATTGTGCTAATGCACAAACAAGAGGCGACGTTATTTGTGCAGGATGCCATACCCTCTCCATCAGCGCTGTGCGCTGTCACCTCTCCCGAAGGGCGAGGTTTTATGCGTGCTTTCAGGCGCAACAAAAGCTCCCCCTTTCGGGGGAGCTGTCGAACGAAGTGAGATGGAGCGGGTCGTCATTTTTCTTTGGGCAGGGGCATCAGCAGCCGCACCGTGAACCACCGGTTCTCCCAATGGACGGTCATGCTGCCATCGTGCTGCTGCGCCACCGAACGCAGGCTCTTCAAATCGTAGCCGCCGTGGGCGCTCTGCGCGGGCAGGCCGTCCGCCCCCAGCTCCACCGGCTGGGCGCAGTAGTTCTCGAAGCGGAACATCACGAACCCATTCTGGACATAGACCGCCGTCCGGATGAGCCGTTTTTCGGGGTCCGGCTCTGCGGCGCAGCTCTCGATGGCGTTGTCCAGCGCGGTGCCCACGATGGTGCAGATCTCCCGCGTGGTCAGAAACCCCAGCGCCCGGCCGTCGGCCACGCTGGTCATCCGGATGTTCTTCTCCTGACAGTCCATGCTTTTGGCCGTCAATAAGGTATCCAGCACCGGGTTGCCGGTCTTGTTCTCGGCCTCATACTGCAAAATGCCGGACTCCATCCGGGCCAGCGCTGCGTCCTGCTTGGCGCGGTCCCGCTCGGCGCGAATGTCGGCGATCTGCACCTTCAGCTCATGATATCGCCGGTTGATGAGCTTGATGCCCTCTTTGCTCCGCTTGTACTGCTCGTACTGACGGTGGAGCACACCGTCCATGGCGGTCAGCTCCTTGTGGAGCGCCTCTTCCCGCAGCTGCTCGTGCTCGACGGTCAGGATCAGAACGCCGCAGAAATCCACCAGCGTCCGGATGTAGAAAACGCTCATGGTCACTTCCCCGTTCAGGAAGTTCAGGTTGCTCACGGCAAAGGCCGTCGCCGCCATGACGACGGCCACCAGAGCCGCCGTATTGCTGACGTCCAGATGCCCGGTCGGGTGGGGGCGCTTGCGCTCCAGCCCGTACATCACCCCGAACAGACCGCTGTAGACCAACAGCAGCAGGAACAGCGCCATCGGCTCTCCCCCGCCGTGCTGCGGAAAGATGGTGCAGTGCAGCTGCCACTCGACACTGGCCGCAAATTCGGCCAGAATGAAACTGCGGGCGCAGTCGTAGGCTGCTTCCAGCCAGTTTTCTTCCCGCGTGATCCAGAGGTAAAGGTACTGCATCCCCACCGCGATGCCCATGCAGGGGACCCACCACGCAATGGGCACTTCGCCGGTCGCTTCCAGAAAAACGCCCAGCATCACGGCCAGCAGCCCGCTGGCGGCCAGGGTGATCTTCCGCGCAAAGCGGGGCGGGCGGCTCTGGGCGTACAGAACGACAGCCAGCCACTCGGCCAGCGCCGTGTACAGGCGCGGGATATCCGGCAGCGTCGTCACAGACCGTCACCCCCGATGTAGTCGGTCAAAGCTGCCAGAAAACTCTTCCGCTTGGGGCGGCTGACCTGCAATTCATAAGGCCCCACCTCCACCGTGTTCTGCTGCACAGCCTGCACCTGGGCCAGATTGACCAGATACCCGCTGTTGCAGCGGGCAAAGGGCCGGTCGGCCAGCTTTTCTTCCAGCGCCTTGAGCGCGCCGGGGGCCGCAAAATCGCCCTCCTCGGTGTAGAAATGCACCCGATGGCCTTCGCTTTCGATGTAATAAATGCGCGAGGTATCCAGCCGCCGCAGGCCGCCCTCCACCGGCACCGCCAGATAGTGCCGGGTGCGGCGGCGCAGCTGCGCCTCTACCTTTTGCAGCTGCTGCGAAAACGCAAAGTACGGCACCGGCTTGAGAACGTAATCCAGCGCCCCCACCGCATAGCCTTTGATGGCATACTGCGCCATGTTGGTGATGAACACGAGCATCACCTCCGGGTCCAGCTCCCGGATGCGCCGGGCCGTCTCCATACCGTCCAGATGCTTCATCTCGATATCCAGAAGGATCAGGTCATAGACCGGGCGGTAGTCCTCCAGGATCTCCAATCCGTCCGCAACCGTCTTCACCTCAAACGCGGTCCCGTATTGCCGGGTGTACCGCCACGGTTTTGATGGAAGCGGTGATGTAGCCCACTTCCCCGGCGCCAAGAGCATCCGAGGGGTTCAGCCCGCCGGGGATCATGGTGCCCACTTCCACCACCTTGTAGACCGCGCCGGTGGCCATCATTTTGATGTCCATGCCGGGCTTCACCGTTCCCTGCTTGATGCGGGTGTAGACGATGACGCCCCGGTAGGAATCGTACTGGCTGTCGAAGATCAGCGCCTGCAATGGCGCGTCCCGTTCGCCGGTAGGGGCAGGAACGTCCCGGACGATCATCTCCAGAACGGCGGGGATGTTGATGCCGTTTTTGGCGGAAATTTCGGGGGCGTCCTCGGCGGGAATGCCGATGATGTCCTCAATTTCCGACTTCACCTCAGCCGGACGGGCGGAGGGCAGGTCGATTTTATTGATGACGGGCAGGACTTCCAGCCCGGCGTCGATGGCGAGATAGGTGTTGGCCAGGGTCTGGGCTTCCACGCCCTGAGAGGCGTCCACCACCAGAATCGCGCCCTCGCAGGCGGCAAGACTCCGGGAGACCTCGTAGTTGAAGTCCACGTGACCCGGGGTGTCGATCAGGTTCAGGACGTATTTTTCGCCGTCGGCGGCGGTATAGTGCAGGGTGACGGCGCTGGATTTGATGGTGATGCCCCGCTCCCGCTCCAAGTCCATGGAGTCCAGCATCTGCTCGGCGCGGATGCGCTGGTCGATGGCGTGGCACTGCTCCAGCAGCCGATCGGCGAGGGTGGACTTGCCGTGATCGATATGGGCGATGATGGAAAAGTTGCGGATGTTGGATAATTCGGTCATATGGATTACCTCATGAATGTGGGATCGAAGGAGCTTGCGCGCCCCCAAATGGGCATACTGCCTTATTCTCACAATTATAACGAATTTTTCCCAAAAAGTAAACCGTATGTTTTCCCGAAATCAGGGGAAAACTGTCCTCGATGAAAGAAAAATTTTTGGGAAATGCCCTTGCCGTACAGAAAAAAACGGGGTATAGTTTAACGGCACAAGAGTTTTATGGATTTTTACATAGAAAAAAGGAGATTCTCTATGAGTAGTAGTACGCCGAAGAAGGCTCCAAAAGCCAACATGGACGATGTTCATGCCGCATTGCAGGCGCTCATCACGCAGGCGAAGAAGGACGGCATGATCCGTGCCTCCGACCTGAACGCCCAGCTGGAGAAGATGCAGCTGACGCCGGAGAAGATCGAGGACATTTACGACCGTCTGGACGCCATGAATATTCAGGTGGTCACCGCCGATCTGGAACTGGATCTGGGGGACGACGATCTCGACCTGGGGCCGGACGACGACATTAACCTTGCCGGTCTGGACGAGGAAGAACTGGTTGACCCTGTTGACCTTGCCGCCGAGTACAGTCTGGACGACCCGGTGCGGATGTACCTCAAGGAGATCGGCCAGATCAAGCTCCTTTCCGCCGAGGAAGAGGTGGAGCTGGCCAAGCGCGTCTCCGAGGGGGATCAGGAGGCGAAGAACAAGCTCACCGAGGCGAACCTGCGTCTGGTGGTCTCCATCGCAAAGAAATATTCCGGCCGCGGCCTGCACATTCTGGACCTGATTCAGGAAGGCAACACCGGCCTTATCCGCGCGGTCGATAAATTCGACTGGACAAAGGGAAACAAATTCTCTACATATGCCACCTGGTGGATCCGGCAGGCCATCACCCGCGCCATCGCGGATCAGGCCCGGACGATCCGTGTCCCGGTGCATATGGTGGAGGTCATCAACAAGGCAACCCGCTGCAACCGGAAGCTGGTGCAGGAGCTTGGCCGCGAGCCTACCGTGGAGGAGATCGCCGCGGAGCTGAACCTGCCTGTTGAGAAGATCATCGAGGCCAACCGTACCGCCGCCGACACGCTGTCTCTGGACACCCCTGTAGGTGACGAGGAAGATACCTCCATCGGCTCCTTCGTGGAGGACGAGCGCACCCCCGGCCCCGCCGACGCCACCTCCAACGCCCTGCTTGCCGAGGCGCTGAAGGAGATTCTGGACACCCTGACGGAGCGGGAAGCGGACGTTCTGCGGATGCGCTTCGGCATGTACGACGGACGCACCCACACGCTGGAAGAGGTCGGACAGATTTTCGGTGTCACCCGGGAGCGTATCCGCCAGATCGAGAACAAGGCCATCCGCAAGCTGCGCCATCCCAGCCGCGCCAAGAAGATTCGGGACTTCTACTGCTGAGCACACACAATCTGAACCCGGTTCCCAGATGGGAGCCGGGTTCGTTTCTTACGGGAAAATGGTTACGCGCGAAGGGTCTTGACGAACGCCGCCCGGTCGGCGGCCTTGAAATAGGCCGAGCCGGTGACCAGCGCTTCCGCACCGTTTTCCCGGCAGGTTCTGTACGTCACGGCGTCTACGCCGCCGTCCACCTCGATGATGCAGGCGGGGTTTACCTCGTCCAGCATCTGGCGGATTTTTTTCACCTTGGGCATCATGTCGGCCATGAATTTCTGCGCCCCGAAGCCCGGCTCCACGGTCATTACGAGCACCATGTCGCACTTGGCAAGGTAGGGAATGGCAGCTTCCGCCGGGGTTTTCGGCTTCAGGGAAATGGCGGCTTTGCAGCCCATAGCCCGGATCTTGTCGAGACAGGCCAGCGTGTTCTGAGGCTGGTCGGATTCCAAGTGAATGGTCAGCCAGTCCGCGCCGGCTTTGATGAATTCCTCGGCGTAGCGGATGGGACGGTCGATCATCAGATGCACGTCCAGGGGCAGGGAAGTGACAGGCCGCAGCGCTTTCACCACCGGAATGCCGATGGAGATGTTGGGGACGAAAATTCCGTCCATCACATCTACATGCACCCAGTCGGCGCCGTTCGCTTCAATATTGTGAATATCCCGTTCCAGATTGGCAAAATCGGCGGATAAAATAGATGGAGCAATGACAGGCATAGAAAGACCTCCAGCAAAAATCCTTTTTCTCTAAGATACCACAAAAGCCACGGAAAAGCAACATTGGAAAAAAGTTCCTGTATGCTTTGCCGACGGCGGCGCATACTATTCCCGAATCCAAAGAAAAGGAGGCTGCTACTATGAACTGTCATGCCAACAAGAGCATCGAGTGTACTGTCCAGCAGTGCGCCAACCACTGCGAGGGCGAGAACTACTGCTCTCTGGATCGCATTCTGGTGGGTACTCACGAGGCTTGCCCCACCGTGGATCAGTGTACCGACTGCATGTCCTTCCGCAAGAAGTAACTTGTTTCGCGGCAGTGAAAGCTGCCGCGATATTTCTTATGTGTTTCCCTTGACGAAAAACCGGAAAAATTGTAAAATTCAAATATCCTTCACATGTCGATACATATTTCTTCATATGTGACGGATAGAGTAGGATAAGAAAAGAGAAGGAGGTAACCACCATGGACACCTTTGCAAATAGCGAATATCCGGAAGAAAATAACCCGGCTCCCGAAGCGAGTTTCGACGCCCCGCAGGAGCCGCAGAACGAAGCTCCTCAGGAACCACGAAATGAAGTTCCTCAGGAGCGCCAGAGCGAACCCCAGTCCGGCACCTATCACGCCGCCGGTACGGGTCGCAGGGAGTCTCCCTACGCCAATTCCCCCTATATGACCGGCCAGCCCCGGCCGTATCAGTATCAGTACCAGCCCCAGACGCAGCCGCCAGAGAAGCGGGAGAAAAAGCCCCGCAGATCCGGCAAGTCGCCTTGGAAGACCGTTATCGCCGCCGTTCTCGTTGTGGCGCTGGTGGCCTCCGGCTGCCTGATCACGGCTTCCGGCGTCAACCGGAAGTGGGAGCAGAAGACCAGCCAGATCACCCAGCAGCTGGGCAGGCAGATCGACGACCTGCAAAAGCAGATCGACAGCGTTCCTGCCGCTGGCGGTACATCCGGCGCGCTCCCGGCAGCGGACGGTTCGGCCATGACTCCGGCGCAGCTGTATCAGAGCAACGTTGACAGCGTGGTGGCCATTTCCTGCACTATGCAGACCACCGCCTACGGCCAGAGCGTGGAGGGAACGTCCTCCGGTTCCGGCTTCATCCTGACGGAGGAAGGCTACGTGGTGACCAACTACCACGTTGTGCAGAATGCAAGCAATATCACCGTCACCACCCACAGCGGCGACGAGTACGACGCTACGGTGAAGGGCTACGACGCGACCAATGACGTGGCCGTTCTGAAGGTGGAAGCCGAGGGGCTGTCCGCCGCGACCATCGGCAGCAGCGGCAATCTTTCCATCGGCGACATGGTAGTCGCCATTGGCAATCCCCTTGGCCGTCTGGCGGCAACGGAGACCGTCGGCTACGTCAGCGGCATCAACCGGGAGGTCACCACCGACAACACCGTCATCAGTATGCTCCAGACCGATGCGGCCATCAATCCGGGCAGTGATGCAAAAATGGTCGCCATGCTCTGTAAGAACCACCACTACGCCATGATCGAACATATCAGCCTGTCTATCAAATTCATCACAGACCGCGGTGTCGCCAATGAGATCGTCCGTCATCGCATCGGTTCCTACGCGCAGGAGTCCACCCGCTACTGCAATTACAGCAAGGATAAATTCGATAACCAGATCACGGTCATTGACCACGGTTACACCGGCCACACTCGTGTATATTGGATCAGCGCCTGTGACTATGCCGAAGGTTTGTATCAGGATATGCTGGCCTCTGGCGCCACCCCGGAACAAGCTCGTGATGTCCTACCCTTGTGCCTAAAAACCGAGATCGTCTGTACCTGGAACCTGCGCGAGTGGCACGAGGTCCTGCGTCTGCGCACTGCTAAGGATGCCCACCCTGCTATCCGCGCCCTGATGATCCCCGTCCTGCACGAGCTGCAGGAGGTTTACCCGGAAATCTTTAACGATATCGAGGTGATTGAATGACCCCGGAAGAACAATCTTACATTGACAATGTTGCCGATACCATGGACCCGGAAACCGCAAAACTCTACTTAGAGTATGAAGCCCTCAAGGTCAAACTGCGGGATGATGTAAAAGTAATCGGTCGCCGGGCTAAGTATAAGGCTATCTGGCTCGGCATTATGATTCTGTCCATCCCGCTGTGGGGCTATGTCATTGCCCAGTATTGGAACTG
>ENA-UESI01000665-UESI01000665.1-human-gut-metagenome-genome-assembly--contig:-NODE-665-length-26796-cov-4.872637_pt1 | contig 26796 bp, 23 predicted proteins | sample MGYA00243005_ERZ508006 | MGnify/ENA primary metagenome ERZ508006 (study PRJEB26167, sample SAMN06115436) | human gut metagenome | host: Homo sapiens | place: China:Shandong | collected 2015-06-10... | reverse complement strand
AAATCGAGATTTCTGCAAGAAGCAGATGGCAGAAAAGGCATCGCCAGCGCTGCCGACGAATTGTGCGGTAGTGCCTTTGATGTTGCAGAGGGTTTCGCCTCTGCGGAGGCGAGGAGGGGGCTTTCCGCTCGCCCCCTCCACCCCTTCGGGCTGCACACCCATGTTTCTTGGATTTTATCGGAAGTTTTATGGTTAGTTTCCCTATCGTTTTCCCAGCCAACACAATAAACCTGTAACATGGGCGTGCGCTGCGAAGGGGTCAAGGGGGCGATCGCAGACTTCGTCTGTTTCTATTGCCCCCTTGTCGCGTCTGCGGACGCGAAACCTCCGCGCCGCAGACAAATTCTATTTTATTGAATAAACTCAATTTCAAAAAAGGAGCTGACCACCCTGATGCAACAGGAATCCAAAGCGCACCGTCTTTGGACGCTCTTTTCTTCCATGCTCCTCATCAGCACCTTCACTTTCGGCGGCGGATTCGTCATCGTGTCGCTGATGAAGAAAAAATTCGTTGATGAGCTGCATTACCTGACCGAAGAGGAAATGCTGGACATGACCGCCCTGGCGCAGACCGCACCGGGCGCGATTGCCGTCAACGGCGCCATCCTCGTTGGGCGGCGCATCGCCGGGATTCCGGGGCTGATCGTCGCGGTGCTGGCGACAATTCTGCCGCCGATTGTCATCATCAGCATCATCTCCATGATGTACGCTGCGTTCGCCGAGAACGAATGGGTGCGCGCGGTGCTGACGGGGATGCAGTCGGGCGTGGCGGCGGTCATCTGCGACGTGACGGCAAATCTTGGCGGCAAGGTCGTGCAGTCGAAGGATTGGCTGAATCTGCTGCTGATGGCAGGCGCGTTCGCGGCGTCCGCTGTCTTTCACGTCAACGTCATCGTGGTCATCCTCGTTGCGGCGGCGATTGGCGTTATCCGGGCACTGCTGGCGCGAAAGGGGGGCGTATCCGCATGATGGTGCTGTTCCTCGTCTTTTTCCAAATCGGGCTGTTCAGTGTCGGCGGCGGATATGCTGCCATGCCGCTGATTCAGTCGCTGGTCGTGGAATCGCACGGCTGGCTGACGATGGCAGAATTTACGAACCTAATGACGATTGCCGAGATGACCCCCGGCCCGATTGCGGTCAACTCCGCGACATTCGTCGGGATGCGCTGCGCCGGACTACCGGGGGCGCTTGTCGCGACGTTCGGGTGCATCACGCCGTCGCTGATTCTCGTCACACTTCTTTCCTATTTATATGGACGATTCCGTTCCGGACAGACGATGCAGAACGTGCTGGGCGCGCTGCGTCCCGTGGTCGTCGCGCTGATTGCGTCGGCGGCGCTGAGCATCGTGCAGGTTGCGGCAGTGAAATCTGGTGGCGGCGTGTCCATCGTCGGCATTGTGCTGATGGTCGCGGCGTTCCTCGTCCTGCGCTGGAAGAAATGGAACCCAATTCTGGTGATGCTGCTCTGCGGCGTCGGCGGCGCGGCGGCGCACGCGTTCGGCTGGCTGTAACGAAAATCTTCCGAAACCATTTGTCCGGCCTTGACAGGGATTGGTGCGTGTGCTATACTCCAAACCGAAGCGGTTAGTTGCAATTAACCAATTGGGAGGCATACGCGCATGAATATCCTGTACATCCTGCTTGCCTTGGGCATCATCGGTCACGCCATCAACATGTACTGCGACCGCATCCTGAGTATCTTCCCCAACGGCACGCTGAAGCTCACCAACTACAACAAACTGAAAGAAGGCGACTACGCTGCGAAGCTGATGGAGGGCGTTTCGCCAAGCGTGCCGATGCGTTCAGGCGTGCTGGGCGTGTTTGCCATCGTGCTGGAGTTCTGCGGATACGCGGCACTGGCGGCGTATGCGTACCAGAAAGCCCCGGTGTACGGCACAATTCTGTTCGCGGGCACGACGTTCGCGTGCATCGTCAGCTCCGCGTATCACTTGAAGTGTGGGCTGGCGGAGTACATGTTCCTCAAATACGGGCGGGACGAGCGTGCCAAGGGCATGATGCTTGACCTGATGGGCAGCGGCGCATCCCTGCGCCTGTGTTCTTTGGGAATGATTACGTTCTACATCACGCTGATGGTTGCTATCATCACCGGCGCGATTGGCTTCCCGATCTGGGCGCTCGTGTTCACGATTCTCCCGATTTTCATCGTTATGTTCCCCCTGCAAATCGTCGGCACGCTGCATATTGCCGCGATGGTGTCAATGCTTGGCTGGATGTTCCTGATTTAACCGCAAAAGGACTGCTGCGCGGGCACTTTTCTCCGCTCACAGTCCTTTTTCTGCGTTTGCCCTCACTCGCGCGGATTTTTTGCAAAAATCACGAAAAGTCCCTTGACAAACGCCCCGATTCGCGCTATAATAATCAATGTTGCGGATGACCCGCCGCAATATGAGCTTCATATGGAGAGTTGGCTGAGTGGTCTAAGGCGCACGACTGGAAATCGTGTGTGGGCTTATACCCCACCTAGGGTTCAAATCCCTAACTCTCCGCCAGTATACTCCTTGCCCGTCAGGTGTAGGATACCTGACGGGCATTCTTTTGCCCTCCGGGTTTATCTTAGTCTTGAATTGGTATCTTGTCAAGGGGTGTGTGAATTTTTTTCCTCGCGTTTTGATAGTCCTGCGTCATCTCTGTACCAGCGGCGCATGATCATGCGGCGCTGGAAGCTCGACGAGTGCCACAGAGGGTTTCCCGGATAGCCTTTGTAGTATATCGCGTTCTCTACGTCAACCCGCCGCATCATGCGGCGGGTTTCGCCGCTTGCGGCGTCGGTGACCTCGTAACGCTGACACGGCGCGACCAGGGCGAAGACGCGGGAGCGGCTGAGCCCTGTTTCTTGGATGACCTCGACGGCGGTAACGTACCTTTCGCGGATTTCCTCGCGGGTGCAGATGACTTTCGCGGGTGTTCCGCGCTTTTCGTCGCTGTAATACTGTCTTTCTACGGTCGGACGGCGCATTTTTTCTCCTTTCGGTGGGTTTTTCGCTCTTTGCCACGCTTTTAGGCTCTATTTCCGTGGTAATCGCTTGGGTAAACGGGGGTTTTTCCGGGCTTGACCAACTGCGGCGCTTGCGCCGCGCCCCCAGCGCACAAACCCGCACCGAGGCGAAGCCGAGGAGCGACCATAGGACTATGCAACAGCTGCGGCAGGGCGATGCAGAGCGGGAAAAGCGGCGAACGAGTGAGCCGCCCGCGGCGCACCCGCCCTGACGCCCGTGGAGGACGCACAAGCCGGGATGCCGTTGCCGGGCGTCCCGCTGTATTGTTGGCCGTTCGTGGCGAACGGCCGAACAAGTAGTTCGGCGCGCACAGAGCGGGGTGGCATTCCGTCCCGCTGGTGCGCGCCGGACGGGTCTTTCCTCGCTGAGTAGGAAGCGGCGCGATAGCGTCGCGCACGGCTTGTATAGCCAAGCCGGGAGACGCGCCCAAGTATGGCGCACGTGGGCGGGCCCATAACGCAAGCGACGGAAGCGCCCCCCCGCCCGCCCAAGAGCAGGGAACCCAGAGAGCACCCCCCGTGAGCGCCCCCCCCTTCTCCCCCACAAACCTGATGGCGGGGGAAGCCCTGGGGGGATGAGGGGGCGGGGGGGAGAAGGGGGGGCAGCGGCAGGGGGGAGGAACCGGACGGGGCCGGGGGTGCGGGCGGGGGGGCGCTGGAGGAGCGACGGCACTGCACTGCTGCGCGGGTGGGCAGTACACCACTATAGGTGGGAGCCGCGGAGCCATGCCAACTAAGGGAGTGTAAGCAAGCCGAGCCGGGGCGGGCGCTCTTCCTGCCGCTCTTCCCCTGCTGTTCCGTGCGCCCGTTCCGGCCGGCGCAGCGCTCTTTATGCCGCCTCTCTTGTTTGCTCAAGCTGGTTAGAACGGCACGTCGTTCTCTGTGAACTCTCCATCTCGCACCATGCGGCGGATGATTGCCCTTGCGTATGCCCACGACGGGCGCGGCGCGTATGCGGTCTGCTGGAGTGCGCGGCTCACCTGTTGCGGTGTGATTTCTCCCCTTTCGAGTTGTGTTCTGACCTCCTTGATGATGACCTGAACCGGGCGCGTGCCAATGGCATCCTGATAGTCCTGTGCGAAGTGCTCCATAAACATTTGGGTAATCATGAAACGAAAACCGTTGATTGTCGTTTGACTGTTTGCCGTTGTCGTTTCGCTGTCTCTTCCAATAGTAGTAGTAGTAGTACTACTACTACTATTGGTTGTACTACTACTGCGGTTGTAGTAGTCGTTGTTTTTGTCGTTTTGGTTAACGTGGTTGTAGTGCTGGTGCTCCATGTGGTATACTCCTTCCATAGTCGTTGTTACTACTACGGGAGGGAAAAAGCATGAAAGAGTATACGTTGGGTGAGTGGCTGGAGATTTGGTTGTTGCACTATGTTGAACCTTCCGGTCTTGCTGTACACACAAAAATGTGTTACAATAGGGCTGTACAGGCACTTCCGGCAGAGTTGTCGCTGGTGGACATGAAATTCCTTTCGCCGCTGGACTGTCTGCTTTGGATTCAGGACGTAGCGCGGATACACCCGCGCGCCGCGCAGCTTGATCGGGTAATGCTTTCCCGCGCGCTGAAGGTGGCGGCAAAGCTACACCTTACTGATTGTGTACTTGATGCAGATACCTGCCCACAGGTTGTGCACAAGCCACAAAAGACAGCTGTTTTGACCCTGCCGGAACTGCGGCGTTATGTGATTGCCGCCGCCAATACCGATGTTGCCCCGGTGCTTCTTCTTTGCTGTTGCGGTTTACGCCGGGGCGAAGCCCTCGGCGCTCGTCGCTGTGACCTCTCTGCTGATGGCATCCTGACCGTTCAGGTGCAGCGTCTTGATGGGCTTACGCTTTCCCCTGTCAAGACGTGTGCATCTGTCCGGCGCATTGCGCTTCCGCCGATTGTGGCGGACTGTCTGCGCCGGCAGCCGCTGACCCTCTCCGGGCTTTTCTGTGAGGCTTCGCCCAATAGGGTTTACCGCGCGCACAGGGCGCTTCTGGAGCGCTTGCAGCTTCCTCCCGTTACCCTCCACGGGTTGCGGCATTCTGTCGCTTCTGCGGCTGTTCTGAGTGGCGTTCCGGTCAAATCTGTGCAAGGTTGGCTTGGTCATGCCTCGTATGCCATCACTGCTGACCTTTATGCAAATCACCTCCCTGATGTGTCGTCAGCTTGCGAACGTTTGTTCTGATGGCGCACGACTGGAAATCGTGTGTGGGCTTATACCCCACCTAGGGTTCAAATCCCTAACTCTCCGCCAGATTAGCATCGATTCGATAGAATCGGTGCTTTTCTTTTGCCCTCGCAGCGAATCCTTCCCCCCGTCACCAAAAAGTGCCTCGCTAATAAAAAGTGCGTACTTGCGCCCATATCAGAAATGATGTATTCTTTACAAGATAACCCCTTTCCCCGAACGACCCACCTTGGAGGAACCCATGAGGAAACTGGTTTCCCTGCTGGTGATGATTTTGCTGCTGCTGTCCGCTGCGCTGGCGGAAACGGGTGCGCCGACCTGCACCACCGTGACGCTTGCAACCGGCAGCGTTCACGGCGGATTTCCCCGCGAAGATGCATGAGCCTTTCCCGGACTACGCGGGCGAAAACCATCTGGAAATGACGGCGGGATTCCTGCTCCCGGCGGAGTAAGTAAGAAAAAACAGGCTGTTCGAGCGTTTTGCCCGGACAGCCTGTTTTTTGTCAGTATCCCGCTTTCTGCAGTTCGTCCAGCAGTGCGCACTTGCGCTTGTAGTCCCTACGCCACTGTTCAGCAAGGTCAGCAATTATCTTTCTTCCCTCGTCGGTGCCTTTCATGCGTTCCAGCTGCCGGATGACCTCGCAGTAGGCGGCGCGCGACGAAGCCGCTTGCATAGCGCGATTCACCATGTCGCGATAGAGTGCCAGCGTGCGGGCGGAATCCCATGCCATCAGCGGGTCAAAATAGGTACACAGTCCCTCAAAATTGCCGTGTTGCTGAATCCGCTGGAGCAGCTGCTCCCACTGCTCAATGGATGCCAGCAGGGGTAGGCGGATAGTGCTTGTCGTCGGCAGTTTCATCAAACGTTCCGCCTCGTCGCGCCACGCATCGACGGGAAGCGTCGCTCGAAGCGCATCAATCTGCTCCATGCCGTACTGATTGTACTGCTCAATGTACTGCCGAATCTCCCGCTGCGCAAGGTCAGGCTGATTCGCGCGCTGATAGAGCAAAATCAGCTGTTCGCGGCGCTGCTTGCATGGCATATATTCCCCGGCGAACGTCTGCAAATCCGCCTTGACCTGCTCGATGGCTTCCGTCCACTTTTCCGCCGCCATCAGCGTTTTCAGTGTCCGGTCATGCGCATACGGCACATCCCAATGCGAATGCCAGAAGCTGATGATGTCCTCCTGCGAAGCGTGCAGCTGCTGCATCGTTTTTTCACGCTGATTCAGCAGGTTCACCATCGCGCCTCCACCGCGTTCCTGCGCATTCGGCTTCCACTCGGCAATTTTCTCGTCCAGCAGCGCAAGATTCCGCGGATGAATCGCTTCGTCCCACGGATACGAAAACAAGAACGCCAGCGGCGCGGTGAAATACGGCAGCGGCTGCCACGTCCGGAATGCAGCGGCGAACCACTCGTACATTGCCGACTGCTGGGCGGGTGCTGCGATGGCAAGAATCCGCATCCATGCATCGCGGCAAGTGGCTTCGATATCCTCCTGTTCAAGAATTTCATCGGCGGATTCAAACATCATTGCCGTGTCGCAAACGAGTTCAAACGCCAGCATCGCATGTTCCGGCGTCAGCAAATCAGCCAATTCCGCATCCATCAGCTCCAGCAGTTCCTGAACGGGTGATTCCTCTTCTTCGTCATATTCTTCTTCGTCATATTCCGCGTATTCGTCATACTCGTTTTCGGAATAGCGTTCGGCGGCGTGAAGCGTCTGCGTCAGGGTGCGCTGCCAATTGAGGCGGCGTTCATCCGCACGGACAGGTTCGTCTCCCTTGCACAGCATCAGCCGATTTCGGAGTGCTTCGTCCTTTTTCAGCAGCGGACGAAGAAAATCCCGAAGCGTTTCAGCGGGCAGGCTGTTCAGCTTCTTCTCCCACTCCGGCGCGGGCAATTCCGATTCCGGCAGATGGGTCGCCGCAAAGAGAACCGCCGCCATATGCTTGCAGTTTGCGCCCTCTTTCGCAAAAGGGCAGGTGCAGGACAGAGTTGCCACGGCATCGTCTGCCAGCGTAATCTCAACCCGATACAGCCGCGTGCCTTCTACATCAGCAGTGATTTTCTCCTGCGTGCAGTGCAGATTTTTCACTGCCCCGGCACGCCAGTAATTGCGCCCGCGCGTAATCATCTTCGAGATAAAATTCTCTTTCCAGTCAGTGATGTGCATCGGCATTCCACCTTTTGCAAAACAGGCTGCCCGTTTTTCTCGGACAGCCTGCTTGCTTATTCCTTCGTCTCAATCTCAATGTCGCGTTCTGCCAGCCAGTTCGGCCAGTAGTCGTCGGTGTAAAGCAGCGCCTCGCGGGTGGAGGGCATCGGGGGCAGCGATCCGCCCGTAGCGTAAATCAGCGCGGAAATCGGCAGAACGGTGTAGCCCTGCTCCTCGTAGTAGGTCAGGACAGCATCAAGAATTTCCCAGCTGTGATTCGCGTCGAGATGGCAGAGCAAAATATTGCCGGGTGCGAGCTTGGCGCGCGTCGTACCGTTCTTGATGCACTCCTCCACCGTGTATTTGCCGATGGAGTCCTTCGTGCTCATGTTCCACAGCACGCACTCCATGCCTTCCGCGCGCGAAACGCTGATGACGTTGCTGTTCACGTCCCCGTACGGCGGGCGCATCAGGCGCGGCGAGACGCCCAGCGTTTCCGCCATGGTCTCCGCCGGAAAAACGATTTGGCGCATCATGCTGTAGGGCCGTTCCTTCGTCAGCTGCGGATGCGTGTTCGTGTGGTCGCCGATTTCATTGCCCGCCGCCAGCACGCGCTTGGATTCCTCCGGGAACGTGCGGACGAAATAGCCCGTCATGAAGAAGGTGATATTCGTGTTGTGCTTCGCCAGCACTTCCAGCACCTGATCGGTGTTCTTGCCGCCGAAACCGCAGTCCATGCCGATGCCGACAAGTTTCCGCTCCGTCTCCACGTTCTTGACGGCGCGCTGTCCCTTCGCAACGACGGTCAAGTAACCGCCATCCGCCACACAGCGATCGCCCAGCCACACGCTCAGGCGGGTGTAGCCCTCCATATCAGCGGTTGGGGTGATGGAGAAGCTCATGTCGCCGCTCGGATTCGACCACTTCGCTTCCGCCAGCACTGTACCCTTGTCATCGCGCAGCTGGAAGATGTTGTTGCCCTTGACGATGGTGGATGAATTCGTCACCGTCATGCGGACGCTCATCTTCTTGCCCACCGTGCCGAAGTTGATGCCCAGATAGAACTGCACGTTCGGCAGGCGCTGGATAGTCAGCGTGTGCTTGCCCGTGCCGGTGTAGCCGTCGCCGCTCTGCAGCTCAAAGACGACCTTGCCGCGCTCCTCCACCACCTGCGTCGGAACGGTCAGCATGGTACTCTTCTGCCCTGCCGGGATGACCACGGAATACGCGCCATCCAAGCCGTCGCAGGTCAGGGAAACCGTCAGGTCTTTGTCGCTTGCGGGCGACACGTTCAGCTTCAGCGTATAATCATAGCCGCCGTTGATTTGCCCGTTTTTCTCGGCAAAGGTAACTTTCACGCCGTCCGCCAGCGCGACGGACATCAGCAGCGCCAGCATTATGCCCAGCGCACAGAACCATTTTTTCATGTGCAGCCTCCATTGGTCGTCGATCGTTGATATATCTGCTCGGACATACACGTCCACTTCTATTATACCATTGATTGAAAAGGAACACAAGTGCAAAAAACGCCGCTCCGCTTAACCATATTCAGTCAGCGGGGCGGCGCGATGTGTCAGGGGATTACTGCTCTGCCAGCTCGTTCAGCATCTCAACGATGCTGCGGCTGTTCTCCAGCTGATTCTCCATGCCTTCGACAATCTGCTCTTCCGCAGTCGTCTCATCCGCATCCGCGTGCAGGACAACCGGCAGCTGCTTGCCGACGAACTGCTCCGCGAAGGCGTCCAGCATTTCCTGCGTCAGACCTTCGATTTCATTTTCCAGCGTCAGCTTCAACTCCAGCACCGTGTTGTTCGCATCCAGATGCAGTTCAACATCAAGCGTGTATTCGTCCGGCAGCATAGACGTGATGGTGGTGGTAAGACCTCTTACTTCAGCAGCGGGTTCTTCCGTCGCTTCGGGTTCGACGGTGGGTTCTTCCGTCGCTTCGGGTTCGGCGGTGGGTTCTTCCGTCGCTTCGGGTTCGGCAGTGGGTTCTTCCGTCGCTTCGGGTTCGGCAGTGGGTTCTTCCGTCGCTTCCGGCTCGACGGCGGGTTCTTCCGTCACAGCGGGCTCGACAGCGGGTTCTTCCGTCGCTTCCGGCTCGACGGCGGGTTCTTCCGTCACAGCGGGCTCGGCAACGGGTTCTTCCGTCGCAGCGGGCTCGGCGGTGGGTTCTTCCGTCGCTTCGGGTTCGACGGTGGGTTCTTCCGTCGCTTCGGGCTCGACGGCGGGTTCTTCCGTCACAGCGGGCTCTTCCGTCGCTTCGCCGTTCAGCGCGCTCTGCGCCAAGCCGAGGTTCTGCATCAGCTCATCCAGCTGCGCGGACACATTGTCGAGGTAGCCCTGCGCCGCCGCCTGATTCGCCTTTGCGGTGTCCAGTTCAGCGGTCAGCGTTTCCACCTGCGCCTTGTTCGCTTCGTTTTCGTCGTTCAGCACAACCAGCTGGGCTTCCAGCTCCGCCACCTTTGCGGTGGATTCTTCCAGCACCAGCTGCGCTTCGCGGAGGTCATTCTGCGCGGTGGTCAGTTCCGCCTGCGCCGTCTCCTTGTCGGCAATGGTCTGCTGGAGTTCGGTGTTGCTGACGGCCAGCTGACCGTTGACCTCATCCAGCTGACTGGACAGGTTATTCGACCGCACGAACAACGCGACCATCACGATGACCGCCACGACCAGCACGACGATGAGTGCAAACAGGGAAACTTTCTTCTTCTCGCTGTTTTCCGGCGTGTTCTGTGCCGGCGTCTGGGACTTGTTTTCGGACATGGGAACTTCCTCCTTGCTTTGTCAGTCGAATCTCAGGCTGTGAATAAATGCGGCTGGTATACTATTCCCAAATGCGAATGCGCAAGCAGATAGCGCAAGTGAATTTGGAAATAGGCTCACTCCTCTGCCTGCCCAAGGAGCTGCCGTGCGGCGTCCACCTGCGCCTGAAGGGATGAAAGCGTCTTTTGCAGCGTCTCCACCTCTCCGATCAGCTCACTGTCCGGGGTCCGAAGGAGAGCGAGCTGCTGCGTGAGCGTTTCCGCCTGCGCTGCTAATTCCGCATTCTCGCTGCGGAGCGCCTTGCGCTGGGCGCGGAGTTCCTGCTCGCGCGCGGACGCTGCATCCGCTTCGGGCTGCACTGCCTGCAATTGCGCCAGCGTTTCCGGCAGGTCAACGTCGATTTGCGCGCGCTGCGTCTGCTGGAGCTTCAACCGCGCCAGACTTGCATCCAGCTGCAATTGCGTCAGCCGAAGCTGCTCGCCCTGCTGTGCCAGCCGAACCGCCAGCACACACAGCGCCACGCATACCACACACATCACCGCGACAAAAATGGCGCGGAATCCCTTGGAAACTTTCGGCAGCATGCTGCTTCCTCCTCTTCCAGTCTCGCCAACAGGGAGCCTTTCTATTCACTATTGTAGCATATTCCGGTACAAATTGCAAAGCAAAAGCGCTGAAAAATGCCGCTTGTTCGGCAAATTGTTACAAATCATTCATTTTTTGAGCCGCGTCGGCGAGACTTTTGGCGAGATAGTCCAAATTTTCCTGTCGGCAGACGGTATCGCGGGAAGTGTGGATGCGCCCGGTGATGAGTCCCACCCCCGCGCTGTGGTGGTATGCCGATACGCCCACCCCGCACACGAAGCGCCGATAATCGCCCGCGCCTTGCACGCCCGCGCGCCCGAAGAACTGCGTCGACACGCCGGATGCCATTGCGTTTTCTTCAAGGGATTCGCGGACGACGGCGTATTCCGGCTTGTCCTGCGCCATTTTCGGGGCGCTGATGACGAACGTGTCGCCATCCCCGACGCAACTCAAGTCAACAAGCAGCTTCATCGTCTGCACTTCGACGTGCTGTGCGCCGTAACTCTTTGCGCCGCGGCTGCCCGTCTCCTGATGATCAAAGAGGATGAACGCCGTCTTTTCGCGCGCTTCAGGGGACAGGCGCTGCATCGTCTCCAGCAGGGCGGCAATGCCGGATGTGTTGTCATTGACGTTATGCTTGTTCGCCGCGCCGAACATCATCAGCAGCATCAGCGCCAGATAGGCAAAAAAGAACGTCAGAATCAGCAAATCGCCGCTCTTCGTCGCCAGCCCGACTGCCGTGCCAATCAGCAGGGAAATCAGCAGCATTCCCAGCAGCACCGCGCCCTGTGCGAGGATATACACCGGGAAATTCCGGGGGATGCGCAAATCGGGGATGCCAATGGTCGCCGCCGTATCGTAGTGGGCGCTGATGAGCAGTTCGGCATTTTGAGGGTCGCCGGCGACGATGTTGCGGTGGCGCAGCTTGTCCTTTCGGTTCATGCCGTCCACATAGGGGCGATACCCCATTTCGCGCATCTTCGCCATCACCCACTTCTCGAACGCCCGCTTCTGCGCCGTCGTTTTGCGGATGGGGAACTGCGCGTCGATTTCTTCGCGTATGGTCATGCTTGCTCCTTCCCGACGACCTGCCGGAGGACGGCTTCCACCGTGTCCGCCACGCCCTGCAGGGTGATTTCGTCGTACGTCGTGTCATGTTTGGTATGAATTTTGCTGCAGTACCAGCCTACATGCTTTTTCTTGCGGCAGGCGCAGATGCCCACGCCGAGCTTGAAGTGCTTCTGGTCGGAGGAGAAATTGCACTTCTCCATGTTGCCAAGGACGACCGGAATGCCACTGCTTTTCCGCGCCGCCTCGCCCAGTGCCGGATACTTCTCCCGTGCCGCTTTCGGCACAAGCATCAGCATGGCTTCCCCCACGCCGATGCAGTCCATGTTCAGCACAAGCGTCTTTTTTGCCACCTGCTTATGCGCTTTCGCCAGCCCCGATGCGCCGAGCAGCCCCTTCTCCTCGTTGTCGAACAGCACGAACGCAATCTCCTCCGGCTTTTCCGCCGCGAACGATTCCATCAGCGCCAGCACCCCGCACACGCCCGACGTGTTGTCATTGACGTTGTGCGGATTCGGCACGCCCGCCAGCAGCAGATACATCATCAGGCAGTACAGCCCAATCAGCGTCGCTTCCGTGCAGAAGATGCTGCCCGTGAGCTTTTTCACAATCCCCGTCGGTATGAAGATGAACACCACCATCACCAGCGCAATCAGCGCCTGAACGAGGTAAAACATCGGGCGATTCATGGGGAGCATGACATTCGGCAGCCCGACGGTTGCGGGCGTGTCGTAATGCGCCGTAACAAGCACTTTCGCCTTGTCCACATCGCCCACGACGATATTGCGGTTCGTGCAGATTGCCTTGTTTTCCTCCATCCTCGCCGCATAGCCCATTTCCCGCGCCTTTTGCAGCACATACTGGCGAAACTGCGCCTTTTGTACTTTGCTTTTGCGCACCGGAAACCGCGCATTGACCTCCTGCATCCAGCGATTCGTATTCATTTTTTCTGTTCCTTTTCCGTGTACGGCACGACCTCCACCACCGTCAGCGTGTCTCCTTCGACGACAAAGCGAATATCCACCTCGCCATACGGCACGCCGTACACGCGCTTTCCGTCATGCTGATACGCTGGGCGCGGGTCTTGCGCGAGCAAGCCCATCACGGCGGGCAGATTCTGCTTGGGAACGTACTTTTTGAGCTTCTCCGGAAAATCCACCGTCAGGCGATGGCGTTCGGTCTGCTCGGTGAACCCGCCGACAGCATCCGGCACGCTGTCCACATACGGCAGGTACGGCTTGATGTCCACAATTGGCGTGCCGTCCATCAAATCCGCGCCGGAGACGACGAGCGTGATGCGCCCGTTCTCCTCCTCCATGCGAATCAAGCGGACAACCGTCAGACCGATGCGGTTCGGGCGGAACGGCGAGCGCGTCGCGAACACGCCCAATCGGGTATTGCCGCCCAGCCGCGGCGGACGCACGGTCGGCCGCCAATCGTCCTGCTGCGCGCGGTCGAATTCCCAGAGCAGCCACAGGTGGGAGTAATCCTCAATGCCGCGGAACGCCTCGCGGACGCTGTACTTTTCCGCCATCACGACGCGGGAAATCACCTCCGGCACAAGCCCCGACTGCCGCGGCACGCCGAATTTCTCCCGAAAGCCGTTTTCGATTCGTGCAATGATTTCCATTCAGATTCCTCCCCTTTTCCATACGGGATAAGTATAGCCCACCCGCGCCCTCCCGTCAAGGGGCGGAAGCAGAAAGGAATTTCTGTCAGTTTTGCATTCGGCAAGAGGATTTTTCTTGGCTGATGGAGAATTATATTCGCAGGATTTCGCGCCTGCGGGCGCGAGGAGGTGAATCCCCTTGGTAGAAGCCCGCCACATTACGATGGATTTCCGCATCGACCAGAACCGCACCACCAACCTCAAGGAGTTTGTCGTCGACACCCTCCGCCGCCAGACGCATACCACCACCTTCCGCGCCCTCGATGATGTATCCTTCACCGCCGAAAAGGGCAGTGTCACCGGGCTGATCGGCCATAACGGCGCGGGAAAATCCACCCTGCTCAAAATCATCAGCGGCATTTACCCGCCCACCAGCGGCAGCGTCGCCCTGCAAGGCACGCTTGTGCCCATGCTCGAACTCGGCAGCGGCTTCGACGCGGAACTCACCGGGCGGGAGAATATCTTCCTCAACGGCGCAATTCTTGGCTACCCGAAGGATTTTCTGCACGACAAAGCGCCGGAAATCATTGCATACAGCGAACTCGATCGTTTCATCGACCGTCCGCTGAAAACGTACTCGTCCGGAATGCTCGCGCGGCTGGCTTTCTCCATCGCCACTGTCGTTCAGCCTGATATTCTGATTGTGGACGAAATTCTTGCCGTCGGCGACGAGCGTTTCCAGCGCAAGAGCCGCGCGCGGATGCTTGAGCTCATGTCCGGCGGCGCGACAGTGCTGTTTGTCAGCCATAATTTAAGCCAGATTCGCGAACTCTGCGACCGCGTAATTTGGCTGGAGCACGGTAGAATCCGCGCGCAGGGCGACGCAAAGTCCCTGTGCGACGCATACGAAAGGGAGGCAGCCCCATGAGTGAGCAGACGCCGCGCCGGCGCCGGGCTGATCGGGCATATACGCCGGAGGAAAACGAAGCCGCGCCCTACCGCCGCCGCATGAATGCGGACGAACCCCCGCGCCGCCGCCGAACGCGCGAGTATTATTCGCCTGAGGAGTTCATCCCGTACCCTGCGGCGGATTCGTTCGACACCATGCCGCCAGACATCCCGTTCGATATGCCTCCGGACACGCCGTCCGCGCCCCCGAAACGGAAATTCCGTCTGCCGCCGCTGGGCGAATCGCTGCGCAGGACGATGCAGTTGCTCCGTTCTGCGCGCCCGGATTTCCCCTTCCGCCGTCCGCATGGGGTCGGCGACTTGCTGAACATGCTGCTGGATGTGCTGCTGTGGCTGCCAAAACTGACGGTGCATTTGACGCTGTATGCCTGCCGTTACCTGCGCGCATCCGTCCGCTATGCCGTGGAGGGCGCAACGCCGCTCTGGCAGGCGTTTCTGCTCTGCCCGTACAGCTGGGCGGGGTTCTATCTGCTGCTTGGGGGGCTGGCATTCGGCGGTGTTCATCTGATGTCGCGCGGGTCAACGGGCGCATCGTTCGCCGGGTTCGTGCTGCTGCTCGCGCCGCTGGCGTGGGGCATCGTGCTGGGCTGGGCGGCGGCGAACGCGCTGCACCGGCACTGCTTCTTCTCCCGGTGGACGTTCGTCGCGCTGGAAGTGCTGTGCGCCATCGGCATTGCGGGCGCTGCGCTGGGCTATCCCATTGCGCTGCTTGCGTCGGCGCCGCTGCCGCTGTGGATGCTCACGGGCGCTCTGCTCCTGCGCCGCACGACGCTGCAATCCTTTTCCCCTGCCGCCATCGTCGATTTCTTCCAGCGCCTGAAGCCGCGCTGGGAACTGCGGCGAATCGGGCTGCACACGGCGGCGACCGTCAGCTACACTGCACCCGTCAAACACAATCGCTTCTTTATTGAGCTGCAATGTACGCATCCGAGCACGGGGAATGCGCTGATTTTGTTTCATACGTCCACCATTGAACCGGCGCTGGGGCAGAGGGTGCATGTGATTCTGCATCCGACGGAGGAAGACATCTATGAAGTGGACTTGACGACGAGCATTCCGCGGGTGAAGATTCGGAAGAATGACTTGTGGCGGAATCGGGAATAGGATAGCATCGGAGGTATCACCATGGAATCATCCCTCAACATTCAAAAAATCGTCAAGCCCTCCTTTGCCGTCATCGGCATCGAAGGCTCGACAGACGACGGCGAAGGCTTCATCCCCATGCTCTGGTCGGACGCAAACGCCCACTTCGACGAAGTCTCCCCCGTCGCCAGCCGCGACGAAAACGGCGCGCTGCTCGGTATTTGGGGCGCGATGAGCGACGAAACCCGTTCGTTCCTGCCGTGGACAGACGGCTTCTCGCGCGGTTTGTACCTCGCGGGCGTGGAATGTCCCATCGACGCGGATGTGCCGGACGGATGGACGAAGTGGGTCGTGCCGGGGTATGAGTACCTTGCCATAGAGAATCGCCGCGCGGACACGTTCAGCCGCATGGTCGATTACTTCCGCGAAAATGGCGTGAAGCTCGTCGGCGCGGTGCAGGAATTTACTGACCCGAAAACGCAGCAGGAGTATCTGTACTTCCCGATTCGGGCATTATGACAGCTTGACGCATTCCCAAACGGATGCTATAATACCCCATGAATCTGATGCAGAGGTGAACATGATGGCAGAAGAATGTACGCATGACTGCTCCTCGTGCGGGAGCGCGTGCGCATCGCGGCAGAAGCCGCAGAGTTTGCTCGCCCCGGCGAACGCGGGCAGCCGGGTGAAGAAGGTCATCGGCGTCGTCAGCGGCAAAGGCGGCGTGGGAAAATCGCTGGTGACGGGTCTGCTCGCGTGCGAAACGGCGCGGCGCGGGAAAATCGCCGGGGTGCTGGATGCGGACATCACCGGGCCGAGTATGCCGCGCATTCTGGGCATCTGCGACAAGGCGGTCGGCAATGAGCTGGGCATCCTGCCGCAGGAAGCCGAAAACGGCGTGAAGGTTATGTCCATCAACCTGCTGCTGGAGCACGACACCGACCCCGTTATCTGGCGCGGCAGCCTGATTGCAGGCACGGTGAAGCAGTTCTGGACGGATGTGTGCTGGGGGGATGTGGACTGCCTGTATGTGGACATGCCGCCGGGAACGGGCGACGTGCCGCTGACAGTGTTCCAATCGCTGCCGGTGGATGGCATCGTGATTGTCTTAAGCCCGCAGGAGCTGGTCGGCATGATTGTGGAGAAAGCCGTCAAAATGGCGCAGATGATGAACATCCCCGTGCTGGGCTTGGTGGAAAACATGGCGTACATGACCTGCCCGGACTGCGGCAAGCGCCTGTATCCCTTCGGCGAAGGACGCACGGCGGATGTCGCAAAGCAGTATGGACTGCCGATGCTGGCGCAATTGCCGATTCAGCCCGAACTTGCCAAGAAGTGCGACGAAGGCCGCTTGATGGACATTCAGCTGCCGGAAATGGGCAAAGCAGTGGATGCCGTGCTGAAATGCAAGGTTCGCAAGCATGAATAATCGAATCCCGTCGGAATCGTCCGGCGGGGTTTTTCATATCGAAACGGTTCTCGCAGCAGGAAAATCCGGCACACATGTCGAATTATAGTTGATTCAGCGGAACAAATCCGCGTTTTTCGCCGTCTAATCCAGCGGAAAGGGAGGAAAAGCGCCGCTTGTTTCGTTATATCATTGGAAGGCGCGGGCTTTTCGCCACTTTCCGGCAGGGGAAGTGCAATTTAGCCCTTGCACACTGCCCGATAAATGTGTACAATATAGATGGGCGATTGCCCATACGCCTCTTTCCGGCAAATCCGGCAGGAGGATAACGCTTGCTCCGCTCGCCCTGAGTGTGAAGGAAGGGAATTATCATCATGAAGAATCATGCCGCTGCAACTACTCGCAACCGCATTTTCAAGGTTGCTGCCCTGTGCGGCGTTTTGGCGCTGTCCATGACGCTGACGGGCTGCTTTGTGCCGCCGGACGACCTGTCGGGCGACCTGTCCAATCAGGGGGTTGTTTACAATACGGTTGCTGTCACAGCGCCCCAGCGCACCGCCACGCCCACTCCTTCGCCCACGCCGACGGTTGAATCCGTTTTCAATTTCGGCACAAACACCATCATGCCGACGACACAGCCGGGCGTGATTACGTCCAACGGCATTGTCACCGTGGTGACCACGCCGCCCGGCAGCGTCGCCACCACCGCGCGGCCGACCGCAACGCCCACGCCGACTGCGGCAGCCGTTCTCAAAAAAGGCTCGTCCGGCGCTGACGTCAAGACGCTCCAGCGCCGTTTGAAGCAGCTGGGCTACTACACCGGCAGCGTTGACGGCGATTTCGGCGACGCGACGGAGAAGGCGCTGCGTGCGTTCCAAGACCGCAACAATCTGCTGGTGGACGGCATCGCGGGCAAATCGACGATGGCAAAGCTGAACAGCTCCAACGCTGTCAAGGCAGCCGCCGCAACCGCTACTCCGCGCAAAACCGCAACCCCCAAGCCGAAAACCACCGCGACCCCAAACCTCTCCACTGAGTATTATCTCCAGAGCGGTTCGTCCGGCACACGCGTCCGCACGCTGCAGGCGCGCCTGATTGAACTGGGCTGGATGGCGGGTTCGCCGGACGGCAACTACGAGGGTGCGACAGAATATGCCGTCAAGGCGTTCCAGAAAAAGTACAAGAGCCTGTATACGGACGGTATCGCCGGGCCTTCGACGCTGCAAACGCTGTATTCTTCCTCCGCGGCGAAATCCTCCACGCCCGTTTCCTCCATCGGCACGACGCTGGAGTCCGGCATGAAGAACAGCGGCGCCGTCAAGGCGATGCAGACGCGCCTGAAATCCTTGGGCTACCTGACCGGCACAGCGGACGGCTCTTTCGGCGACGCGACAAAGGCGGCAGTGATCGCCTTCCAGACGGCGAACGGCCTGAAGGCGGACGGTAAGGCGGGCACATCCACCCTGAACCGCCTCTATTCCGACGCGGCGATTGCTGCCAGCTCCATGCCGACGGCGACCGCTTCCACCTCTGTGGACGGCTACACGACGCTCTCCGAGGGCGACACCGGCACGGCGGTTCGCAATCTCCAGAAGGCGCTGAAAAACAAGGGTTACTATTCCGGCAGCGTGGACGGCAAGTACGGTGCGGCAACGACGGCGGCAGTCGTCGCGTTCCAGTCAGCGCAGGGCTTGCGCGTGGACGGCAAGGCAGGTCCCGCGACCCAGCGTGCGCTGTTCACCACCTCCAGCAGCACGGATACATCCAAGTACACCACGCTCCGGCCGGGTGACAGCGGCGCGGCGATTCGCCAGCTGCAGACGACGCTGAAGCAGAAGGGCTATTATACCGGCACGATTGACGGCGATTACGGCTCCGGCACAACGGCGGCGGTCAAGGCGTTCCAGAAGAAGATGAACATCACGCCGGTGGATGGCATTGCGGGCGACAAGACGCTGACGCTTCTGTACTCCTCTGGCGCGGTGGACAGCGACGAATACGCGACGCTGCGCCCCGGCGACACGGGCGCGGCAGTGCGCACCATGCAGGCGACGCTGTACGAACTGGGCTACTACGACGGTTCGCGCGACGGCGTGTACGGCGCAACGACGCAGGATGCTGTCCGCGCATTCCAGATTCGCAACAAGGTGACACCGGTGGACGGCATCGCGGGCAACAAGACGCTGACAAAGCTGTACAGCGGCACAGCGGTTGCGGCAGCGGCGAAAACGACGGAGTACAAAACGCTCCGCAAGGGCGACCGCGGCGACGAAGTGGTGCAGATGCAGGACAGCTTGCAGCAGCTTGGCTATCTGGCAGCCGTCACGGGCTATTACGATGATGCGACCGTCGCGGCGGTTCGCTCCTTCCAGTCCCGCAACGGGCTTTCCGTGGACGGCTCCGCGGGTCAGGAGACCCTCGCGGTGCTCTACGGCAGCAATCCCCGTGCGGCATACTAAGGGGAGACGCAATGGGCTTTGCCCCTTAAACCCCACCATAGGCTCTGCCTCTGGACTCCGCGAAGGGTTTTCGACCCTCTGGTCTTCGACCCTCTCGACACCCTTCTCGCGATTGAGTTGAGCACACTTTCATACAGTGTCCGCGTGTTTATTTCTAAGAATACAGTCCAGCTTGGCGCGTTTGCACGGCTGGACTGTTCTCTTATCCACAGCTTTTCCCCGTCTTCCACCGAAAGGAGGGATTTCTGTGCAGAAAATCCGCTTTCTCCCCCTGCTGTGCGTTCTGCTGATGCTCTTCACCGCCCCGACCCTGCTCGCCCAGCAGGAGCCGGATACGCCCTATCCGGCGGAAACCATGCTCTCTGTCCGCATGATGCCGCCCGGCGAACGTAGCCTGCGCAATTTCCTGTATCCAAAACTCATGGCGCAGGAAGGCAGCATTCAACTTCCCGCCGGAACGTCCTACAATCTGCTGGTACAGACCTTGGATAACATGCGCAACGACTATCCGGAGCTGTTTCACATCGACTCCTACCGTGTCCATTATCAGCGCAATCAGCCGGATGTCGCCCAAAGCATTTCACCGCGCTACCTTTGTTCCGCCGAAGAAGCATCAGCCTTGCGCAAACAGCTGCTGGAAACAGCTCAGTCATGGGTGGACGAAAATCCCGACCCGCTGGCGCTGTACGAACGGCTTGTACAGAATACAACCTATTCTCCCGACAGCATGTGGCAGCACGCGGCCGTGGGCGCTTTGCTGTATGGCGAAGCCACCTGCGCAGGATATGCGCAGGCGATTTCACTGCTCTATCGGCTTGCGGGCATTCCATGCGCAACCATCATCGGCGAAGCGTCAGACACAAGCGGCGAAACCGGTTTGCACGCATGGAATGTGACCAATTTCGGCTTTCTTGACGCAACATGGGGGGCCGCTTTCGATGGGCATGTGTTCCACAGCAACTACGCCATGGGTGAAGCGGATATGTCCATCGACCACACGCCCAATCGCGGGTACACTTTCCCCGACCTGAGCGGCGTTCCGAACTACTATCAGGCGCACGGGCTGTACGTCTCCACCGAGCAGGAACTGCTGACCCAGCTGATGCGTCTTGTGGACGGTGAAACCGTGGAGATTCAGCTTTCGCCCGACCTGTACGCACGGTATACAGCGGCTATGAAGGACAAGCCGTCCGATATTGTCACCTTTTGCGCCGAAGCAGCCGGGGTGGAAATTCCCTTCTACGACCCATGCCGCATCCTGTCCGACAAGGCGCATCGCGTTTTGCTGCTGATTCCCCACCCTGAATTGGCGGAGCAGTAACAGCAGTTTGCACGAGCGTAAAGGCAGATTATTGCCCCTGAGCACTTGCATGTTCGGGGGCTTTCATGTTATAATGAAAGAGTAGTGTGTCTATTCGGGAATAGGTGCGCTCATATGATTGTGATTTTCCAAATATTATCAGAAATTGTTTCTATATTGAAAGGAGAACTTTATGTTCGATTGGGTCAAAAAACTGCTGGGCAGCAGCAATGACGCGGAGGTCAAAAAGCTGCAAAAGACGGTCAACGCCGTGGAAGCCCTCGAAGATGAATACAAAGCGCTGACGGATGAGCAGCTGCGCGCCAAGACGGATGAATTCCGCGCGCGCCTGCAAAACGGTGAAACGGAGGACGACATCCTGCCTGAGGCGTTCGCCGCCATCCGCGAAGCCGACGCCCGTGTGCTGGGGATGCGCCCGTACCGCGTGCAGGTGATGGGCGGCCTGGTGCTGCATCAGGGGCGCATCGCCGAGATGAAGACCGGCGAAGGCAAAACGCTGGTCTCCACCCTGCCCGCGTACCTGAACGCGCTGTCCGGCAAGGGCGTGCACGTCGTGACCGTCAACGACTATCTGGCGCGCCGCGACAGCGAATGGATGGGCAAAGTCCACCGCTTCATGGGGCTGAGCGTCGGCCTGATTGTCCACGATCTGGACAGCGCCGAACGTCGCGCCGCCTATGCCTGCGACATTACCTACGGCACGAACAATGAACTGGGCTTCGACTACCTGCGCGACAACATGGTCATCCGCCAAAGCGAGCTGGTGCAGCGAGGCCACAACTTCGCCATCGTCGACGAAGTGGACTCCATCCTGATTGACGAAGCGCGCACCCCGCTGATTATCTCTGGCGCGGGCGACAAATCTACCGACCTCTACGCGAAGGTGGATGCGGTCGTCCGCACGCTCAAGCGTGACGTTCACTTCGAGATTGAAGAGAAGAAAAAGGCCATCAGCCTGACCGACGAGGGCGCCCAGCGCGTCGAAGCCGCGTTCGGCATCACCAACATCAACGACGCGGAAAATGCCGAGCTGAACCACCACGTCAGCTGCGCCCTGCGCGCCAACTTCCTGATGAAGCGCGACGTGGACTACGTCGTCAAGGACGATCAGGTCATCATCGTTGATGAATTCACGGGTCGCCTGATGATTGGCCGCCGCTACTCTGAGGGTCTGCATCAGGCGATTGAAGCCAAGGAGCATGTGACCATTGAGCGCGAAAGCCGCACACTGGCGACCATCACCTTCCAGAACTATTTCCGCATGTACCACAAGCTCTCCGGCATGACGGGTACGGCGAAGACTGAAGAGGACGAGTTCCAGAACATCTACTCGCTGGACGTCGTGCAGATTCCCACCAACAAGCCCAACATCCGCAAGGACTTGGACGACATGGTCTACAAGACGAAGAAGGCGAAGTTCAACGCCGTTGTGGACGCGATTGCGCAGGTGCACGCAAACGGTCAGCCCGTGCTGGTCGGCACGGTCACGGTTGAAACGAGCGAAATGCTCTCCGCCATGCTTCAGCGCCGCGGCATCCAGCATGAGGTGCTGAACGCCAAGAACCACGCCAAGGAAGCTGAAATCGTCGCGCAGGCAGGCCACTGGGGCGCCGTCACCATTGCCACCAACATGGCTGGCCGCGGCACGGACATTCTGCTGGGCGGCAACCCGGAGTTCCTCGCTCGCCGCGCCATGCGTCAGGACGGCTATGACGAGGAAATCATTGAAGCCGCGACAGGGCACGCAGAAGATGTGTCCGACGAAATCCTTGCCGCGCGCGAAAAGTACCAGTCCCTCTACAAGGACTTCAAGCGCACCACCGACGAAGCGCATGACCGCGTGCTGCAAACCGGCGGTCTGCACATTATCGGCACGGAACGCCATGAATCCCGCCGCATTGACAATCAGCTGCGCGGCCGTGCGGGTCGTCAGGGCGACCCCGGTTCGACCCAGTTCTTTATTTCGCTGGAGGACGACCTGATGCGTCTCTTCGGCGGCGACCGCATCATGCCGATGGTCGAGCGTCTGGGGCTCAAGGACGACGAGCCGCTTCAGGCGGGAATGCTCACCAAGCAGATTGAATCCGCGCAGAAGCGCATCGAGGGTCGCAACTTCGAGATCCGCAAGCACGTTCTGGAATACGACAACGTGATGAACCGCCAGCGCGAGATTATCTACGGTCAGCGCCGCCGCGTGCTGATGGGCGAGAACGTCCGCGACAACATCATCGGCATGGCGTACAAGCTGATTGACGCCGCGCTCTCCCGCCACTGCGCGTCTGACGACGGCACGGATTGGGATATTCCGCAGCTGACGAATTATCTGGAAAACCTGTGCATCCACCACGGCAAGATTGCCGAATTGGAGGATGTCGTCCGCTCCGGTGACCGCGACGCGCTGGCGCAGGCGCTCAAGGACGACGCGAAGGCGTTCTACGAGGAGCGCGAGACGGCGCTGGCGGAAATCGGGCTGGACATGCGCGAAGTGGAGCGCGTTGTGCTGCTGCGCGCGGTGGATGTGCGCTGGATGGATCACATTGACGCGATGGATCGCCTGCGCGACGGCATCGGCTTCCGCGCGTACAGCGGCAAGAACCCCGTCACCGAGTACCAGATTGAAGCGGGCTACATGTTCGACGAGCTGAATCACCTGATTCGCGAGGACACGGTGCGCCGCATGTATCAGCTGCGCATTGAGCGCACGCCGGAACGTGTGCAGGCAGCGGTTCGCCCCGTCGAGGGCAAGCCGCTTGTGCCCGGCAACGGTCAGCCGCGCCAGCCCAAGCGGGTGAAGCCGTCGGAGCGCGTTGGCCGCAACGATCCCTGCCCTTGCGGTTCGGGCTTGAAGTACAAAAACTGCTGCGGCAAGGACAAAGAAACAAGGGAATAACTCCCTTGACCCATTTTCGCGATTGAGTAGGTGGCAATTCCAATGTAATTTTCGCATGTTGCGCAGGGATTTCGCCACTGCGGTGGCGACCAAAGGGCTTTCCGATCGCCCTTTGGAAACCTTCGGTGCCCTCTTGCATAGTTGGATTTAATTGTTGCTTTGATTTAGTTAGTGTGCCTTCGTTCTTCCAAGCAACATAAGCAAATTGCTGCATGGAGGGCGAATGCGAAGGGGGCAAGGGGGCGACCGCAAAGCCCCCTTGTCGCGCCCGCAGGCGCAATTCCCACTGCATCAAAATCGCACAAGCAATAATTAGGAAACCCAGCAATCCACAACAGAACCAAAAACGAGCCTTTCCTGACGATTGAAGGAGATTAAACATGGCGCTCATAGATATTCCCCAGTATCGCAGCGAACTGGCAGAGATTCGTAAATCCCTGCTTGCCGCGGGCGATGCCCTCCACATTGACCATATCCGCGAACAGCTGGATGAGCTGACCGAGGAAATGAATCAGCCCGAATTCTGGAATGACCCGGATCACTCCGCAAAGGTCAACCAGAAGGTTTCCAACCTCAAAGGCAAACTCGAACACTACGAAAAGCTGCTTTCTTCCGCCGATGATATCGAGGTCATGCTCGAAATGGCGGAAGAAGAGAAGGACGAAGACACCGTCACCGAAGCGGTGGATGAGCTGGCGACGCTCAAAGAGCATACCGACGCGCTGGAGCTGGAAACCCTCATGCGCGGCGACTACGACGACAACGACGCGGTGCTGTCCCTCCACGCGGGCGCGGGCGGAACGGAAGCGCAGGACTGGACGTCCATGCTCTACCGCATGTATACCCGCTACTGCGAGAAGATGGGCTTCACCGTCAAGCTGCTGGATTTGCTTGACGGCGACGAAGCGGGCATCAAGTCCGTCACCTTCGAGGTCAGCGGCGACCACGCCTATGGCTACCTCCGCGGCGAAAAGGGCGTGCACCGCCTCGTCCGCATCTCCCCGTTCGACGCAAACGCCCGCCGCCACACATCCTTCGCTTCGCTGGACGTCGCCCCCATGCTGGAGGACGATGATTCCGACATCGAAATCAACATGAAGGACGTCCGCGTGGACACTTACCACTCCAGCGGCGCTGGCGGTCAGAACGTCAATAAGACCTCTTCTGCTGTCCGCATGACGCACTACCCGACCGGCATCGTTGTCTCCTGCCAGACCGAGCGCGATCAGGTGCAGAACCGCGCGACGTGTATCAAAATGCTGAAGGCGAAGCTGCTGGAGCTGCGCGAGCGCGCCAAGGAAGAGGAAATGGCGAACATCAAGGGCGAAATGAAGAAGATTGAGTGGGGCAGCCAGATTCGCTCCTACGTCTTCCAGCCCTACACGATGGTCAAGGATCACCGCACGAACTACGAATCCGGCAACATTGACGACGTGATGGACGGCAACCTTGAGGGCTTCATCACCGCCTATTTGAAGATGCAGTAATGCCGAAACCCTCTCAGTGTCTGCTGGGAGGGTTCTCGCCGTTATATTGCTTTCCCCGGAAAGGAGATTTTCCGGTGCGCTATCAACTCGTTTCCATCCTGTCGGCGCTTCTGCTTTGCCTGACCATGCTGGCAGCCATCGTTTACGGGGTCGGTACGCAGCCTGCCCTGATGCAAACGCTCATGCTGCGCACCGCTCCGCCTGAAGCAACCGGCTTTCCGGCGGAGCAATACGGTGCCGCCGCCAAGCTGATTACCGATTACCTCAAGGGCGAGGGCGACTTCCAGCTCGTATTTTCCATGAACGGCATAGCATACAACGCTTTTAACGAGCGTGAGCAAACGCATATGGCGGACGTGCGGACGCTGTTCAGCCTGTGCCGTCGTTTTTCGCTGGGCAGCATCCTCCTGACGCTGGTCGGTTGGCTCTATTCCCGGAAACAGCGGTTCTTCTGGCGAATCGTCCGGCGAACCGCCTGCTGTATGCTGGCGTTTGTCGCCCTCCTTGCGCTGCTGGCGGCGATGGATTTTGACCGGCTGTTCATCCTCTTCCATCAAATCGCCTTCACAAACAACCTGTGGCTGCTCAATCCGCAAACGGATTTGCTCATCCGTTTAATGCCGACGCAATTGTTCATTGACTATGCGCAGATCATCGGCATTGTCTGGGCGGCACTGATGGGGATTCTGCTCATCATTGCCACCGTGAAGCTACGAAATCAACAATAAGGGGCGTATTCCCATGACCTACACTGAATCTGCCCGCGCGCAGCTTGATGCCTTGCAGGTGAAAGACCACGTTCGCATTCTGGCGCTGGAAACCTCCTGCGACGAAACCGCCGCCGCCATCATCGAGGACGGGCGCACCATCGTCTCCAACATCGTTTTCAGCCAGATTGACCTCCATGCGCTCTATGGCGGCGTCGTGCCGGAAATCGCCAGCCGCGCGCACGTCGAAGCCTGTGACCGCGTGATTGACGAGGCGCTCCGGGCAGCGAACATGCGCTTGCAGGATGTCGATGCCCTCGCCGTCACCTACGGACCGGGGCTTGTCGGCGCGCTGCTCACCGGCGTCAGCTGCATGAAGGGCCTGAGCTACGCCGCAAACAAGCCGCTCATCCCCGTCAACCACATCGAAGGGCATGTGTCCGCGAACTACATTTCCAATCCGGATTTGAAGCCGCCGTTTCTGTGCCTTGTCGTATCGGGCGGACACAGCCACATCGTCCGCGTGAACGACTACGGCGATTACACCTTGCTTGGTCAGACGATGGACGACGCGGCGGGCGAAGCGTTCGACAAAGCGGCGCGCGTGCTGACGCTCCCCTACCCCGGCGGCCCACGCATCGACGCACTGGCTGAGGAGGGCGACCCGCATTTCCTGTCGCTCCCGCATCCGCACACCCCCGGCAAGTACGACTATTCCTTCTCCGGCATGAAAACAGCGTTCCTGAACGCGGCGAACAAGATGGAGATGAAGGGCGAACCGCTCCCGAAGGCGGATATGGCGGCTTCGTTCCGCTACGCCGTCGTTTCGGCGCTGGTGGAAAAGGCGATGCTGGCGGCGAAGGATACTCACGCCCCCGCGCTTGCAATGGCGGGCGGCGTTTCCGCGAATCGTCTGCTGCGCCGGATGATGCAGGAGGCCGCCGACAAGGCGCACCTGCCGCTGTACATGCCGCGCCTCGACCTGTGCACCGACAACGCGGCGATGATTGGCTCTGCGTGCCTTTTTCGGACGATTCGGTGGTCAGCGTATTGCCCAGTATCAGTTTGGAAATTTCGTTGTTGCACCGCT
>ENA-UESI01000653-UESI01000653.1-human-gut-metagenome-genome-assembly--contig:-NODE-653-length-27173-cov-15.094663_pt1 | contig 27173 bp, 29 predicted proteins | sample MGYA00243005_ERZ508006 | MGnify/ENA primary metagenome ERZ508006 (study PRJEB26167, sample SAMN06115436) | human gut metagenome | host: Homo sapiens | place: China:Shandong | collected 2015-06-10... | reverse complement strand
GGCAAGATGCGATTCAATATCCGGTAAGGCGCGGTTCGCACCCCGTGCAGGTGCGGTTCTGGGGTCGGCATATACACAGATCAAGGCAATATGCAGGAGCAAGATTTAATCCTATAAATAGTTTCATTAGGGTTTGTAATTTTACTTCTTTAACTTTTCCGGTTCGTATATGGCTTAACGACTGTGTGCTGATCTGAGATCTCTGAAATAATTCAAAAGCAGTTAGTCCTTTTCGCTTAATATGAAAGTTTAAAGTTTTTACAAAAGATCCGGGTAGATCTTCGAAAACCTTTACCATCTCTTTCGCACCGCTTTTAACTTTCTTTAATTCATTTTTTTGTATATCGTTTAATTCGCATACTTTGGTTGTTATATCATTGTTTGCTTCCACAAAAAAACTCGCCGAGAATTCTCTGCAAAGAAAACCTAAATTACCATACGAATCATCATACGCTCTATCGTATTTCCTTTCACGTTTAAAAACAAGGCAGCACTCGTCAGCATGGTCGAGCGCGTATCTTGTCATTGAAGGAAAGCCCTCTTTATCGTACTGTATGTACTTTTCATTGTTGATGCAAAGCATATTGTTGACAAATACTATTTTATTGGCGAGGAACATAGCGTATAGATCGGGCGAATCGATGACCAATTTTGCCGCACTTACTGAGTTGATGACAAATGTTTCATTTTTGCCTAACGCATTCTTGTCAAAAGAGAAAGGCTTGATGTACTTGCCGTCAACATAAACGAATACACCCTTTGCCTGCTCAAACCCTAACTCAGCCGCACGCAGCTTTGCCGAAGACCTTGATACATTGAAAAAGGCAGCGGTGCTGTCAATAGTCTGTTGAAATAACTCTGCATCTCTTACGTTTTCGGGCGTTGTTCGACGGAGTGCCGCAAACTTGTCTTTTATATACTTCCTTGTCATTGACGCAGGCATAAGTATTTTGGGAGCAAGCTCGTTTGCCTGCCATTCTATCCAGTCGATCTCGGTAGCCTTTGATCCTGTTTTGTTTGAATAGCCTGATTCTTTGTATGCCATGGATACGGGGTCTTTCGTCAATAGCTTTTTCATTTCAAAAAACAGCCTGTGCCATTTCCAATGGACACATTCGTGGATTATAGTATTGCTCAAAGTGCCGAACTTGCAGTTGGGATCTATAAGTATTGAGCCTGCTGATATGTTTGCTTCGGTTAAATCTAGCAAAGGATATTTTTTATATATTTTTTCTGTGGCGGGGTCAAAAAATATCTTGCCGCAAATGTTGTTTTCCAATGGGGCGGAGTATATTTCCAGACCCATATTTGCGGCAACTTCTACTGCGGGCAATCTCATAGGATTTTCAAGTGCGGCAGGGCAGTACTCTTTCAAAAACTGTTCGGCGACATCATCTGCATCTTTGACATACAGATATGGCACGAGCGAGCGGCTGAGATTATTTCTTCCGTCGAATTCTTCTTTGCTGTATTCCTCAACACTGGTGATCTTAAAGTTTTTCATTCCGTCATTCAGCATACAGCTTGCTTCCAAAGAAAGCCACATGGAAGTTATTTTATCCTCATAATCGTGGTAATATCTTTTGTCGGCGGATAAATGTGCGCAAACATCTATCCTAAAGCTTAGGTTTTCATCTTCCTGCGAACTTGTTTTTTTGAAAGATACTCCGTTAATATCCATGCCCTCAAGTTCGAGCTTTTGAGCATTAGCTATTTTATCATCTGAAAGTGAGCTTTTATTGTCGGTAATAAATTCCTCAATGCTGCCGGCTATGACATCGTAATAGTTATCATAGAGAAATTTTTCAAAAGTTATACTGTTGCCCATTTTTGGCTCCTTTTTTATGAGTAATGGTCAGAAAGTTTTTATGCGTATAGCCATATTATAACACTTTCAGACATAAAATACAAGACTTTTTGCATGAAAATGCCGCCTAAGAATGATTATTCCTTGGCGGCACTTTGGGGTCATTCTTTTTTGTAGTGTTCGCACTCAAAGCCGTCCGCTCTCAGTGCCAGTCCCGGTATCCATTCGGGCGTTCGCTCCATTCGCTCACATACAGCGTCAAGGTCAGTATCAGCACGGCATTCAATAATAAGCTCGTCATGAACGTGCCCCACAATAAAGCAATGTGAAAGCGTTCTCATCGCATAGCAGAGTATGTCACGGCTAACTGCCTGAACGATGTTTTCCACAAATTTCGGCCCGTATGATTCGATAAGATCCCACTTCTTTTTTGCGTCGATGCCGTAGTATGCTACTGATTCTCCGCCGAATTTGTTTGTAGTTATCCGCGGCTTCACATAGCTCAGCCGTCTGCCAGAGGGAAGCGTGATGAAGAGCATTCCCGATCTCCAGTACACCTCTATACAGCCGACTTTTGCGGGCAGCCGCATTTGTACAGCCTGCTTTACCGCATCGTCTATCTCATGCCAATATTCCACGATGTGCGGGTTTGACTGCCGCCATGAATTTACCAGCGGCTGAAGCTCCTCTTCACAAAGCCCCATTTCAATAGCGCCCATAGCTTTTAATGCACCAACTTCGCCGCCGTAGCCAAGCGCAAGCTCTGCTATCTTGCCTTTTTGCCGCAGGTGGCTGTTTGCCCCATGCTTTTCAACGGGCACTCCAAACATCTTGCTTGCCGACGCGCAGTAAATATCGCCGCCCGACTCAAATACCTCAGACCGCCACTTTTCTCCCGCAAGGTGCGAAAGCACACGGGCTTCGATAGCGCTGAAATCCGCCACTATATACTTATACCCCGCACGCGGTATAAAAGCCGTGCGTATGAGGTTGGAAAGCACGAGCGGAACGTTCTCATAAAGCAGGTCAAGCGTATCATAGTCGCCGCTTTTCACAAGACTTCGTGCTTCGGATAGATCTTCCATATGGTTTTGCGGCAGGTTTTGAAGCTGAACGATACGCCCTGAAAAACGCCCGCTGCGGTTCGCTCCGTAGAAAAGAAACATTCCCCTGCACCTAAGGTCGCCGCACATTGCGTTGTCCATTGCCTGATATTTGCGTACAGATGATTTTGCAAGTTTCTGACGCAGAGATAAGACCTCCGCTATGTTTTTGTCGGCGCTTTTCATAAGCTCGGCGACATCCTTTTTGCCGAGCGAAGGCACTTTAACATTATTTTCTTCCAAAAATGCCTTCATCTGCGCCACACTGTTTGGATTTTCAAGGTGCGTTTTTTCTTTGAGCAGATCGGTTATTTTTGACTTGCTCAGCTCATCTATCTTTATCGCGTTTCGTACAAGTTCGGCGTCGCAAAGTATGCCTCTGTCATTTATCTCCTGATCGAGATGGTATTCCTCCCAGACATTTGCGGGTACGGGGTACTTCTGCAAACGCTTTTGTATCTGCATTTCAACCTCAACATCTCGCTTGTTGTATTTCTTGAAAAGTTCCCACCTTTCGGGCGAATGTTCGGGCAGGTTTCTTGTGCGGCCGCCGTTTGACTTTGTGGCTTTGCAGGGAACACAAAAATAGCGAATAAGCTCTTTGCCTTCCTTTAATTTCTGCTCCGAAAGCCCGAGTACAGCGCCGACCTGCTCGAGCGAGCGGGGAAGTCCGTTGTAAAGTGCAAGCACCATCGAGCACCTCCATGACGAGGGGTCAAGGTATCTGCCGACGGTATCCTCAGGTACGCTGTAAGAGCAAAAATGCTCGGGGTGATATTTGAGCAGCCAGTTTGAAAGGCAAATGCGCTCAAAATTTGCGTTGAATGCCCACTTGATGCAGTTCTCATCGCTTATGGCGGCTAATATCTCTTCGGGCACATTTTCTCCGCAAGCGAGGTCATAAACAGTAGGCGGCATATCATTCACCGAAACGCAGAGCAGAAGTATCTCGAATTCGGGGTCTTCGCTGTAGCGATACACGCCGCATTTTTGAAGATCAGCGGGGCTGTATGTTTCCAGATCAAGCGAAAGCTTTGTTATTTTGTCCATAGTTTATCCTTTTCGAATAAATTTTAAAAATAATCGGCAGCAAGAAAACTCCTGCCGCCGATATTTTAGCCGTTAAGTATATCAGCTGAGAAAATCATCATCTTCGCTGTCAAGACCCGCAAATTCGGTCTCGGCATTCACACGTCCGCCGAGAGGTTCGCCGTCACGAAGCTTCTGCATCGCAAGCAGTCCCGCCGCGATACCCCTGTTTCCGTTCTTCGAGAAACAGTAGAAATTGATAGACGCCCTGCCGTAGATACCTGAGTAAAGCTCTGAGGTATCGATGATAAGGCTGTTGTTGCCGTCAACTACGCCCGGCTTTCTGGTGCTGTTCGCGTTGAGAAAGTAAGAGTTAGCGTAGGTCGGGTCATCGGGGCGCTCCTTGTCGCCGTCGCGCAGGGGCGTCTTGATGTTTTCAAGGGCGGGTACGCTCTTTCCGCTGCCGCGGAGGGTAGCCTCGCCGTCCTCGTAAGCCGCCTTGATAGCCGCCTTGATCTTGCTGACGGTAACGGTGTCATCCTTAGAGATGATAAGGCAGGCTGAATACTTCGGTGTGCCGCCGTTTACCGACTTAGGTTCGTTCACGTTGAGGAACGCAAATCTCGTGTTTTTTCCTGTGATAGCTTTTGTTCTGTTAGTCATATTTTTTCCTCCTGATCGCTGATCGAATCATTTGTATGTATATTTATTTCGGGACGCTTATCGTCGGCCGGAATAAGTATCGGTTTGCCCGGCGGCTTGTACACTAAACCGCCTAATATCTCGTTAAATCTCTTCTTGCCAAGCTCAGAGGTCATCGCCGTGATGCCTTTGAGCTTTTTTCGTATGGTTCGTATCCCGCCGCTCAACTGCTTTTGCGGCGGCCGTTTCGTCCGTGTATTTTCGTGCAGACCGCCCCTCTGCAAGCTTGAAGCCGCTGTATCTTGTGCCGGCAAGCGCCTGCTTTAGTGCATAGTCTTTCACGTCATTCGCCCATGAAACTAAGTGGTCTAAGCTGGGAAGTATCTCCGCTACGTCATCGTCGCTCAGATGAGCAGGGTCAGCAAATTCGTACTTTGCAAGCTCCATGTTCTGTTCCGCCCTCGTCTTGCAGAAAGCTTTGGCGGCGCAGAAGCGGCAGTGTTCTCCTGCAGCGTACTCGCCCTCGTCTGCGTATGCAAGCTTTGCGGCAGGTGCCAAGACCTCGTCTGCCCATGTGAGAAGCTCAGAAACGCTCATCTCATAACTGCTGATGTTCTCTCTTCTTGGCTGAAATATCGAAAGCCTGATTTTGTCTGTTTGGTAAAGCGTATCGAAAGTATCCACCGCGCCGAGCGCATAGCACATAAGCTGAGAGTTCCTTTCGGCGGAAACGAGGACACCCGTTCCGTACTTGAAGTCAATGATGTGTATAAGCCCATCTGCTGCGATAACACAGTCGCCCGTTCCGAAACCATCGGGGACCCAGCGGCTGAGATCAAGCCGCTGTTCCACGCCTACAAATACATCGTCCCCTCTCTTCTTTGCTTTCGCGATCTCAGTCATAACAAAGCCGCAGTAGTCCTCGGCGTGATACTGCATCTCGGCGTCATAGTGCTCAAGCGTTGCTGTCGGGTCAGCCGCATCTCTTCCAAGTGCTTTTAGAACGAGGTGTTCGCAGAGAGTATGTGCCTCGCTGCCGAGCTTTGCGTATTCACTCGGCGTGTCGGCAGCGTTTTCACATTCTTTAGCTGACTTTGTGCAGGCTATCCAGCGTGCGCTTGCTGAGGCGGAAAGGTAGGCGTGCTTACTCATTGCCCGCCGCCTTTTCGGTAAGCTTGCTAAGCTCTTCTACTACCGCGGGATAGTCCTCGGGCGAGATAGCTGTGAAATTTTTGCCGAAACGGTTTACTATCTGCTTTACCTCTGCCTTGAAGCCCCCAGCGGCTTTTGCGGCGAGCATGCCACGCACCTTTTCGGCGGAGAGCTTTTCTTCTTTCGGCTGCGGTTTTGCCTCAGCGTCGGCTGCGCTTTCTGCCCTGAGTGCTGCGGCGACCATTGCCGCGCTTTTGCTCAAAGCCTCAAAGGCTTCTTTCAGCACAGCGGTATCTGCATTTTTCACTGCATTTTCCTCCATTCATCTTTTCATAGTTTTTCATTGTCATTGCCAGCTCGGCGGCGTTCTCGCTGATGTGGATAAAAACTGCCGACATCTCAGCAAGCATTTTCGCCTCGCTGTATTCTGCATGTTTGTTTTTTGCCATTTCGTATCACCTTCTTTCCCTTCACTATATAGCGGACATTTTTAGGCATATTTTATAACATCTTTCAGAAAAAATTTCTGTGCCTTATCGTCGCGCCATTTCTCCCCTCACTATATTAAGGACATTTAAAGGCGATTTTTATAATGCGAAAAAAATTTTTTATTCGGTATAAAAAAGAGTGAAAAATGTCCGTTATATAGTAAGGGGGAGAATACTATAAAAAAGCAAAGGCGGTGAGAAGTTTTGAGATGTTTGATGTATAAGGCGTTTGCAGAAAAGAAGGAGGCTGAGATGAATGGAGCTGAAACTTTGCATTTCAGATGTTAAGGGCGTTTGCACAAACTGCGTTTATCCTTATGAAGTCACGGCGACTTCCTCCGATGAGCTGAAAAAAGCTGTGCAGTTTGACCACGTTTGCGCTGTGTATAAGAACCATTACAGGGCAAACGATAAGTTTTTGTCATCGCAGTGTATTCCGATGGACTGCGATAATGACCACACCGATGATCCGAACGAATGGGTAACTCCCGAAGCGCTTGAAAACGAGTTCGCCGATGTGAAATACGCTGTTACATACAGCCGCAATCACATGAAAGTTAAGGGGAGCGTTTCGGCGAGGCCGCGGTTTCATGTTTACTTTGAGATACCCGAAATGAAAGACCCCGACGCTTACTCTAAGCTGAAAGAACGTATCAGCGAAGATTATCCGTTTTTCGATGCGGGCGCTTTGGGGGCTGCAAGGTTCATCTTCGGCTGTGACGGCGGAGATGTTATATGGCATGACGGAACGACAACGATAGATAAGCTTATCGCAAAAAACAACTTCGGCACAAGCAGCGCCGCTATTCCCGCGGGAGCAAGAAATTCTACCCTAAGCCGCTTTGCGGGGCGTGTGGTAAAGCGTTACGGTCACGGCGATGACGCTTATCGTTTTTTTATGCATGAAGCGGAAAAGTGCGACCCTCCGCTCGGGCAGGACGAGCTTGGACGTATTTGGGATTCGGCAGGGAAGTTTGAGAAAAAGGTATCTTCTCAGTCGGGATACATTCCGCCGTCGAGTTTTAACGCGGCTGTACCCTCTGCGCCTGCGGGAAGTTTGAAGCCGAGCGACTTTTCTGACATCGGGCAGGCGAAGGTGCTTGCAAATGTCTATGGCAATGAGCTTAAATTCAACCCCGCTACTGATTATCTCAGATATAACGGTATCTTTTGGGAGGAGTCGAAAGAGGCGGCGGTAGGAGCCTGCGAGGAATTTTTAGATCTTCAGCTTGCTGACGCTCAGCTTTGCGTTATGCTTACGCAGCAGGATCTGCTGAACTCGGGGCTTGACCCGAGCATTATAAAAGCGGGCGGAAAAAAGGTGACGGCGACTTTAAGCAACAGCCAGTACGAGCTGTATCAGAGATACCTTGATGCCGCGGCATATGCGGCTTTTGTGATGAAGCGGCGTGACTACAAGTACATAAGGTCTGCGCTCGATTCGGCAAGACCTATGGTAAGCATAGATTTTGAGGAGCTAGATAAAAACGAGTTCCTGCTGAACACGCCATTTTCTACATACGACCTCAGACTTGGAATGGCGGGCAGGCAGGAACATAGTTCGGAAGACCTTATTACAAAAGTGACATTGACAGAGCCGGGCGACGACGGCGAGGATATTTGGCTCGATACGCTGAATAAGACCTTTTTAGGTGATAAGGAGCTTATCGATTACGTTCAGGAAGTAGTGGGGCTTGCGGCTGTCGGCAAGGTTTACGTTGAGGCACTGATAATTGCTTACGGCGAGGGCAGGAACGGAAAATCAACGTTTTGGAATTCGATCTCGAAAGTTTTAGGCACATATTCGGGCAATCTTTCGGCAGATACACTTACAGTAGGTTGTAAGAGAAATGTCAAGCCGGAAATGGCGGAAACAAAGGGCAAGCGCCTTATAATCGCGGCGGAGCTCGACGAGGGTACAAGGCTCAACACTTCGGTGGTAAAACAGCTTTGCAGCACCGACCAGATCTTTGCGGAGAAAAAGTATAAAGCACCTGCGGCTTTTACACCCTCGCATACCGTAGTGCTTTACACAAATCACCTTCCTAGGGTCGGTGCAAATGACGCGGGAACATGGCGCAGGCTTATCGTTATCCCTTTCAACGCAAAATTCGAGGGCAGTGCAGACCGCAAGAGTTTTACCGAAACGCTTGTAACGCAGGCAGGTTCTGCGATACTCAAATGGATAATAGAGGGCGCGTGCAAGGTGATAAGCCACGGCTTTCATATCTCTCAGCCTAAGCTTGTTACTGAAGCTATCAATGAGTATCATCAAAAGAATGACTGGCTGGGAATGTTCCTGGAGGACTGCTGCGAGGTGGACGCATCATATGAGGAAAAGTCGGGTGAGCTTTATCAGGAATACCGCAGTTACACGGTCAGAATGGGCGAGTTTACCAGAGGTAACGTAGACTTTTACTCAGCGCTTGACTTAGCGGGCTTTGGCAGGAGAAGAAAGAAAACGGGAAACTACATCGTAGGACTCAGACTTAAAACAGCTTTTGCGGCTGATGACGCAGAGGAGGATAGTTAAAATTTTGAGGGTAAAAGCGTGAGTGGTGGAGGCGGTGGAACTGCTGACAGTAAAGTCTGTATAGCTGATAAAAAGATCTGATCTATATAAGCTTTACGAAATGTGTTCCACACCCTCCACCACTCAGCTGATAACCTCGTTTTTGTATTGGGCATTACTTTCCTGAATGAAAAATGACATACATAAGCGACATACCTAAAAATTTGGTGAGAGGAGGACAATATGAGAGAAAAAGAAATAGAGCAGAAATTAGTGCGTGAGGTGAAACGCCGCGGCGGCATTTGCCCGAAGTTTGTTTCGCCCGGAGCTAATGGCATGCCCGACAGAATAGTTTTTCTGCGTGATGGGTGCATGGCCTTTGCAGAGGTGAAGTCGCCGGGAAAAAAGCCGCGAGCATTGCAGGCAAAAAGGCACAGCGACCTCAGAAAGCTGGGGTACAAGGTATTTGTGATCGATGACGCAAAACAGATAGCAAAGATGATAAACGAAATAGAGGCGAAGTAAAATGTTGACAAAAGAACAGTTACATGAATATCAGAGATACTGCATCGAGTTTATCAAAAAGAATCCTGCGGTATTGCTCATACTTGAAATGGGGCTTGGCAAAACGATAATCTCGCTGACAGCCATAGAGGAGCTTATGTTTGAAAGCTTTGAAGTAAATAAAGTGCTGATAATAGCGCCGCTCAGAGTTGCAAGAGATGTATGGCCTGAGGAGATACGCGGCTGGAGCCATGTAAAAGACCTGCGCTGTTCGGTGATTCTCGGCAAAAAAGAAGCCAGAACGGAAGCTTTAAAAGCCGATGCGGATATTTACATAATCAATCGTGAGAACTTACAGTGGCTTGTTGAAGAGCTTGAAAAGAGCCATACGCCATGGCCCTTTGATATGGCAGTGATAGACGAACTAAGTTCATTTAAGAATTGCAGGTCGAAGAGATACAGAGCGCTGAACAAGGTGCGTCCATTCATCAGCAGGATAGTTGGTTTGACCGGTACGCCCTCGAGCAACGGACTTATGGATCTTTGGAGCGAGGTACGCCTTATCGACGGCGGAAAACGTCTCGGCAAATACATCGGGAGATTCAGAGAGCAGTATTTCAAGGTCGGTGACATGAACCCGTACACCGGTGAGGTCTATAATTACATTCCCTTGCCGGGCGCAGAAAAAGAGATCTACAAAAAGATAGGGGATATTACGGTATCAATGAAGTCGCTCGATTACCTTGAAATGCCTGAATGCATCAATATCCGGCACGAGGTGGAAATGAACGGTAAGGAGAGAAAGCTTTATAATTCGCTGAAAAACAATATGATCTTACAGCTTGGCGGAAATAATATCTGCGCAGAAAATGCGGCGGTGCTTTCGGGAAAGCTGCAGCAGATGGCGAATGGCGCGATATACGATGAGAATAAAGAGATCATAAATATCCACGAAAGAAAGCTAGATATGCTCGAAGACCTTGTGGAGCAGTCGAATGGGCAGTCGGTGCTTATCGCATACTGGTATCAGCACGACAGGACAAGGATCGCAGAAAGGCTGAAAAAAGCGGGGTATGAGCCGAGAGAGCTTAGGTCGGAGCAGGACATTCTCGACTGGAACAGCGGCAGGATACAGACAGCCCTTATTTCGCCGGCATCAGCGGGACACGGCTTGAATATTCAGAAGGGAGGGCATATCCTCGTATGGTTTTCGACGATCTGGTCGCTTGAGATGTTTCAGCAGACAAATGCGAGATTATGGCGGCAGGGGCAAAAAGACATCGTGACTATCCACCACATTATCTGCAAGGACACTATTGACGAAGACGTTTTAGACGCTTTGGAAAACAAGGACACCACGCAAAAGCGGCTGATCGACGCTGTAAAAGCAGATCTGGAGGTACAAAAATGACAGCAAAAGAATACTTAAATCAAGCGTACAGACTCAACGAACGCATAGACTGCGACATTTCAGAACTTGAAAATCTGCGGGATATGTCGTCAAGAATATCCTCCTGCAATTTTGAGGAGCGTTTCAGCGGCACACGTTCAACAGAGCCGCCGTTTGTACGCTATCTCGGAAAAATCGTCGATATGGAGCAGAAAATAAACGCTGAGATAGACCGGCTCGTTGACCTCAAAGCCGAGATCCGCACAGCTGTTGAGCAGGTCGAGAACGTCAACGAGCGTCTTGTACTGCAGTACAGATACATCGAGGGAATGACTTGGGAACGCATTGCAGGGCGGCTTTTTGCCGACCGCAGTACAGTCATCCGCTGGCATAGAAAAGCACTGAAAAACTTTGCCGTCCCAGAAAAGTGACACGGTTTGCCATTGTTTGCACCGCCCCTAGCGTGATATACTATATAATAGAAAATATTGTGAAGAGCCTTTGCAGAACGATCTGCAAGGGCTTTTTCTATTGGAGATGATTTTGTGCCCACCAAACCTGCACACCCTTGTGCTTATCCGAACTGTCCGAAACTTACGCATAGCCGCTACTGCGAGGAGCATACAAAGCTTGCCAACAAGCAGTACGAACGCTACGGCAGAAAGTACCGCCCCAGCAAGCGTTACGGCAGAGCGTGGAAACGTATCCGTGACAACTATGCGGCGGCTCACCCTTTGTGTGAGATGTGTTTACGGCAAGGACGTTACACGCCAACCGAGCAGATACACCACAAATTGCCCCTCTCGCAGGGCGGAACTAACGATACGCAGAACTTGATGGCTCTGTGCAAGGCTTGTCATTCTAGGATACATTCGGAGATGGGGGACAGGTGGGGCGGTCGAAATCTCTAAAAGATACATTTTTTGTAACGGGCGCAGGGTGGCATACACAAAAAATCCGGTTCAAACGGGGGATTAACCCCTAAGGAATTTCGGAGGTGAAATTTTGGCTAAAGACGGAACAAATCGTGGCGGACGGCGTGTCCGTGCGGGAGATAAGCCGCTCCCTGCCGCTGAGCGAATACAGAGCGGTCTGCCCACAAGAATTATGAATAATGACATTCCGACCCTCGAGCCTGCCGAACTTGAATCAGTAGACCTGCCCGAGGGTGCTGTGCTGGACGGTGCGGATATGCCCCGCCCTGCGGAGTATCTTTCTGCAAGACAAAAGAATGGCGTGCCGTTGGGGGCTGATGAGATATATAAGGAAACTTGGCTGTGGCTGAAACGCAGAGGGTGCGAGAACCTTGTCAACAAACGTTTGATAGAAGCATACGCTCAGGCTTTCGCACGATATATCCAGTGCGAGGACGCTGTCAGCCAGTACGGACTGCTCGGCAAGCACCCCACCACTGGCGGAGTAATGGCGTCGCCTTTCGTGCAGATGAGCCAGCAGTTTCAAAAGTCAGCGAACCTCATTTGGTATGAAATTTACGATATAGTCAAGCGAAACTGTACAGAGCAGTTCAGTGAAAGTCCGCACGACGCTATGGAAGAGTTACTTAGGAGGAGAGGCTAATGCAAACCACAACAGAAATGCAGCTTGTTTCAACAGACAAGCTTATCCCATATGTCAACAATGCCCGAACCCATTCGGCTGAGCAGATAATGAAACTTCGCTCGTCCTTGCGTGAGTTCGGCTTTATCAATCCCGTCATAATAGACCGTGAGTTTAACGTTATCGCAGGTCACGGACGCATTGTAGCCGCAAAGGCTGAGGGCATTGAAGAAGTCCCCTGCGTGTTTGCCGACCACCTTACCGAGGCTCAGAAGAAAGCGTACATACTTGCCGACAACAGAATGGCTCTCGACGCAGGCTGGGACGAAGAAATGCTAAAAGTTGAGATAGAGGCTTTGCAGGCTGAGGATATTGACATATCGCTGACTGGTTTTGACGAGAAAGAACTTGCTAGTCTTTTTGATACGGATACAGATGCACAAGAGGACGATTTCGATGTTGACGCTGAGTTGGAAAAGCCTTGTGTTACGCAGAGCGGGGATATATGGCATATTGGAAAGCACACAGTTATCTGCGGTGATTCCACAGACCCCGAAACATTTTCTAAGCTGCTTGGCGATACCAAAGTCAACCTTGTATGCACAGACGCTCCCTACTTCGTTGAACTGAAAAACAAGTCAGGTACTATTGCAAATGATGATCTGAATGACAAGCAAGCCTATGAATTTCTTATGAAAGTCTTTACAAATTTCAAAAATGCTATGGCGCTTGATGCATCTATCTATGAGTTTTATGCGACAATGAAAACTCGTGTGTTTTATGACGCTTTCGAGGACGCAGGTTTTAAAGTAGGTGCAGGACTCATATGGAAAAAGCCGAGAGTACCTTTTATGCGTACCGACTGGAAATTCAATATGGAACCTATCATATGGGGCTGGCGAAAGGACGGAAAACACATATGGTACGGCGACCAAAAGCAGACATCAGTATTTGAATTTGATGGAATAAGGGATTCAGAGAAAGACGGATTTGGTCACCCGTCGAGCAAACCCGTACCGCTTATCGCCTATCTTATCAAGCAGTGTACGCAGTCAAACGGACTGGTGCTTGATGGTTTTCTCGGAAGTGCTTCTACTCTTATCGCCTGTGAACAGCTTGACCGCATTTGTTATGGCGTTGAACTTGAGCCAAAGTTTGTAGATGTGGCGGTAAAGAGATATGCTCAGTTCAAGAACAGCAGTTCGGATATTTATGTTGTCCGAGATGGCAAAAAGATACCTTACTCAGAACTTGTGAAGGAGGTGAAGAAAGCGAATGACTAAACCTGACCTCACCCTAGGCAGTCTTTTTGACGGCTCAGGCGGCTTTCCACTTGGCGGAATGATATGCGGGATAACGCCGATATGGGCGTCAGAGATAGAGCCTTTCCCCATAAGAGTGACCACGAAGAGAATACCGCAGATGAAACATTACGGCGATATTTCAAATCTTAGCGGTGCGAAACTTCCGCCTGTGGACATCATCACATTCGGCAGTCCTTGTCAGGATATGAGCATCGCAGGAAAAAGAGCAGGGCTTGGCGGCTCACGTTCAAACCTTTTCTACGAGGCTTTAAGAGTGATAAACGAAATGAGGAATGAAACAAATGGCAGATACCCGAGATTTATCGTGTGGGAAAACGTCCCAGGAGCGTTCAGTTCAAACAAAGGCGAGGACTTCAAAGCCGTCCTCGAGGGCATATGCAGGCTCAAAGACAAACGTTTTTCTGTTCCTAGACCTGCAAAGTGGTCAAAAGCCGGAGAGATATTGGCAGACAGTTTCTCCATCGCTTGGAGAACCCTCGACGCTCAGTATTGGGGAGTGCCCCAAAGAAGAAAACGTATCTACCTTGTCGCAGATCTTGATGGCAGGAGTGCAGGAAAAATACTTTTTAAGTACGAAAGCCTGTCGGGGTATACTGAACCGTGCCGCCGTCCGTGGCAAACAGCTGCCCGAACTTTTGCGGCTGGCGTTGGAGAAACAAGCGTCTGCCTAAACGATCAAGGCGGCGAAAGAATGGACATCACCAATGATGTGACAACTACCCTCAGAGCAGAGGCACATCACCCGCCTTGCGTTTTGGAAACGGCAGGATTTTGTACAGAACATTCAGCAAAAGCAGGCGGTATCGGTTTTGATGAAGAAAAAGCACCTACGCTCCGTGCAGGAACTATCCCTGCGGCGGTATATGAAAACCATTCGCAGGATACAAGGTATACCGAACTGAAAGACACCGCACCGACCGTGTCCTCAACATACGGAACCGGAGGCAATAATCAGCCGTTTGTGGTAGAAAAAGATACCCGATGTTTTGATGTCAGATTTACTTCTGAGGGAACAAGGAACGCAAGGCATAACTGCTACGAAACGGACACCTCACGAACGATAGATACCGGCGGCAACCCTCCCGATTCAAATCAAGGCGGCGTTGCAGTTGTATCCGTTCAAGGCTCAATGATAGGCAGGGCTGAAAAGAATGGTCCTATGGGCAGCGGCATTAACGAGGAAGTTTCGTTCACCTTAAATTCCGTAGACAAACATGCTGTTGCTTACAGCACTAGCAAGAACTCTCATCACACGCAGGCGGAAGAAGATCTCGCAAATACGCTTGTGGCAAGCGACTGGAAAGACCCGCCCACTGTGTCCAGCGAACCGACTTACATAGTCCGCAGACTTACTCCGACCGAATGTGCAAGACTTCAAGGCTTCCCCGATGATTGGTGTGCAGACCTCGGAACTGATGAACCGACCGATGATGAGATAAAGCTGTGGCAGGATATTTTCGCAGAGTACAATAAAGCTGTCGGTAAAAGCACAAAGTCTAAGACTGAAAATCAGATACGCAAATAGCTGAAAAGTCCTCATTCAGATTCGGCAGAGTACAAAATGTGGGGCAACGGCGTGGCTTTGCCTTGCGTATGTTTTGTGCTGGCAGGGATAGTGTATTACGCGCAAAACAACAATTTGTAGTATTCCCTCGTCAGATATACACAAGATATTGTGTGTATCTTTGTCGAATGAACGTATTGATATATCTCCTAAAAAGAGTTAATATGTGTACACCGAAAGGGAAATACACCACAGAAAAGCGGAGGATACGGATATGAACGACAAGCTTGCAAGACAGATAGAGAAAATGAAAACGCAGACCATTGGCGTTGAGGTGGAGATGAACAACATCACAAGAGAAAGGGCGGCTAGGGTCGCCGCAGAACTTTTCGGCACAGGCAGATCTGAAAACACTGCATTCCGCAACGGCTACTGCACTTGGTCGGCTTTTGATGAGAGCGGCAGAGAGTGGAAATTCCAAAAGGACGTCAGCATTGCAGGTATAGACAGCGAAAAGTGCGAACTGGTTACGCCGATACTTCAATATTCGGACATCGAGCTTTTGCAGGAACTTATCCGCAGACTTCGGAGAGCAGGAGCAAAAAGCGATGCAACAAGGGGCTGCGGAGTTCACATTCACATCGGCGCAAAGGGTCACACACCGCAGACCTTAAGAAACCTTGCAAACATCATGGCGAGCCACGAAAGCCTTCTAGCCGCCGCACTAAAGCTTGACAGGGGCCGAATGAACAGATACTGCAAGACCGTTGACCCTGAGTTTTTGGCAAGCCTAAACAAGAAAAAGCCAAAGACAATGAGCGACTTCGCCGACATCTGGTACGGTTCACAGGGTGCTGATTCTTACAGAGATCATCATTACAATTCCAGCAGATACCATATGCTCAATTACCACGCAACATTCACCAAAGGAACAGTTGAGTTCAGACTTTTTCAATTCGATGCACCATCAAACGGCAGGCAAAACGGACTTCATGCAGGTCAGCTGAAAAGCTACATTCAGCTTTGCCTAGCACTCAGCCAAATGGCGAAAGAAGTCAAGACCGCTAGTCCGAAACCTCAGCAGAATGAAAATCCGAAATACGCAATGAGAACTTGGCTGCTCCGATTGGGATTTATCGGCGAGGAATTCGCAACGGCAAGGGATATTTTAACACGCAATCTTGATGGCGACACAGCTTTTAGGCACGGCAGAGCGGCTTGAAATTAAGGAGTTGATTTTGATGAAAAGATACTACATTGCATACGGCAGTAACTTGAACGTTGCTCAAATGAGAAGAAGATGTCCGACTGCGACAATACTTGCAACGGCTGATTTGAAAGGCTGGGAACTGCTTTTTAAAGGCAGTTTGACAGGTTCGTACTTAACCATTGAGAAGAATGAAAGTGGCAGTGTTCCGGTAGCAATATGGGAAGTGAACCCTGCCGATGAACTTGCCCTTGACCGCTACGAGGGTTATCCGAACTTCTATTACAAGCAGAATATCAAGCTGACTTGCAAGGTTTTTCATACCGGTGAGATAAAAGAAATTATGGCATTTGCCTACATTATGCACGAAGACAGACCTATCGGTATTCCTAGCGAGTTTTACCTGAGGACTTGCCTTGATGGGTACGGGGCTTTTATGTTTGACAAGCGTGTGCTGATGAAGGCATATGAAAAGTGCAGGGGGATTGTCGAGAATGAAAGATAACACAACAACGCTTCGCACCTGTCCGCTTTGTGGGGCACGGTACGGCGGGGTTCCCGCTCTTTCGAGAAAGTACCCCAACACGCATATCTGCCCCGACTGCGGCATACGGGAAGCCTTAGAAAGCATAGGTGTCCCCGTTGATGAGCAGGAAAAGATAATCGAAACTATACATAAAAGCAAGGGGTGATAATTTGCGAAAGCTTGAAAAATATGTTCCCACCAAATTTATGTCTGAAACATCGCACTATGACAAGTCCGCAGCTGACTATGCCGTGAATTTCATCGAGTGCCTATGCCACACCAAAGGCACTTGGGCACACAAGCCGTTTGAACTTATCGACTGGCAGGAGAAGATAATCCGTGACATTTTCGGCGTGCTAAAGCCGAACGGCTATCGTCAGTTCAACACTGCATACATTGAGATACCAAAGAAACAAGGCAAGTCTGAACTTGCGGCGGCAGTTGCTCTTTTGCTGACCTGCGGTGATGGCGAGGAACGTGCTGAGGTTTACGGCTGTGCGGCTGACAGGCAACAGGCAAGCATAGTTTTCAACGTTGCGGCGGATATGGTAAGAATGTGCCCTGCTCTTTCAAAGCGTGTGAAGATACTCGATTCACAAAAGCGTTTGATCTATCAGCCGACTGGGAGCATTTATCAAGTGCTTTCCGCAGACGTCGGCAACAAGCACGGCTTCAACACTCACGGCGTGGTGTTTGATGAGCTTCACACTCAGCCCAACCGCAAGCTTTATGACGTTATGACCAAAGGTTCGGGTGATGCTCGTATGCAGCCGCTGTACTTTCTCATAACTACGGCCGGAAACGATACAAAGTCTATCTGCTATGAAATTCACCAAAAGGCTCTTGATATTATCGAGGGTCGCAAGATAGACCACACGTTCTATCCTGTAATTTATGGAACTTCGGAAGAGGACGATTGGACTGACCCGAAAGTATGGGCAAAAGCTAATCCCTCTCTTGGAATCACAGTGGGTATTGACAAGGTGCAAGACGCCTGCGAATCGGCAAAGCAGAACCCTGCTGAGGAGAACAGTTTTCGTCAGCTTAGGCTTAATCAATGGGTAAAACAGGCTGTAAGGTGGATGCCTATGGAGAAATGGGACAAGTGTGCGTTTGCTGTCAAAGAGGACGATTTAGAGGGACGTATTTGCTATGGTGGACTTGACCTTTCATCGACTACGGATATTACGGCATTTGTGCTTGTTTTCCCTCCAAGAGATGAGGACGAAAAATACATCATCCTGCCGTACTTTTGGATACCCGAGGACAATCTTGAACTGCGTGTTCGCCGTGACCACGTTCCCTATGACCTATGGCAGAGGCAGGGCTTTTTGCAGACCACTGAGGGAAATGTGGTGCACTATGGCTTTATTGAGAAGTTCATCGAAAAGCTTGGTGAACGTTTCAACATTCGTGAGATAGCCTTTGACCGTTGGGGTGCTGTACAGATGGTTCAGAACCTCGAAGGTATGGGGTTTACAGTAGTGCCATTCGGACAGGGTTTCAAAGATATGTCACCACCTACAAAGGAGCTTATGAAGCTGACGCTTGAAGAGAAGATCGCACACGGCGGTCAGCCGGTACTGCGTTGGAACATGGACAACATTTTCATTCGTACCGACCCTGCGGGAAACATCAAGCCCGACAAGGAGAAGTCTACGGAGAAGATTGACGGTGCTGTGGCGACAATTATGGCGTTGGACAGAGCTATTCGATGCGGGAATGATAATACGGAGAGTGTGTATGATAGTCGGGGGATACTGTTTGTTTGATATATTCCCTTAACCGACAAACTATTCCCTTAAAATCAGCTGCAAATTAAGGGAATCAAGGATAATGAGCATCTATCCCACGATAGGTGCTTTTTTATGTCCAAAAACCAGAAACGAGGTGACCAAATGTCAATATTCAGCGGCGTATTCCACAGCAGAGATAAGCCTAAAAACTCCACAGCAGGAGCGTCATACCGATTCTACATGGGCACAAGCACCAGCGGCAGACGCGTGAGCGAACGTTCGGCAATGCAAATGACGGCGGTCTATTCCTGCGTAAGGATTTTGTCTGAGGCAGTGGCAGGACTGCCTTTGCATTTGTACAAGTACACAGTGGAGGGCTCGGCAAAAGCCACAGACCACCCACTTTACGCTCTTTTGCACGATGAACCCAACCCCGAAATGACCAGCTTTATGTTCCGTGAAACGCTTATGACGCACCTGCTTTTGTGGGGCAATGCCTACGCACAGATTATCAGAAACGGCAAGGGTGAAGTCGTCGCACTCTATCCTTTGATGCCAGACCGAATGACAGTTGACAGAGATGAAAACGGCAGGCTCTACTACCAGTATCAAATGCAGGACAGCGACCCACGTACTATGAAAGGCTCAACTGTCATTTTACAGCCGTCAGATGTTCTGCACATCGCAGGACTAGGCTTTGACGGACTTGTGGGCTACTCGCCTATCGCAATGGCAAAGAACGCTGTCGGACTTGCGATAGCCACAGAGGAATACGGAGCAAAGTTTTTCGCAAACGGAGCAACACCCAGTGGTCTGCTTGAATATCCGGGCACTGTAAAAGACCCCGAGCGTGTTCGTGACAGCTGGAACAAAGGTTTTTCGGGCGGCAATTCGCACAAAGTTGCGATACTCGAAGAGGGTATGAAGTACACGCCTATCTCCATTTCGCCTAACGAGGCTCAGTTTCTTGAAACGAGAAAATTTCAGATAAACGAAATAGCAAGAATTTTCAGAGTGCCGCCCCATATGGTCGGTGATCTGGAGAAATCAAGCTTTTCAAACATTGAACAGCAGTCACTGGAGTTCGTCAAATACACACTTGAGCCTTGGATAGTCCGTTGGGAGCAGGCAATTTCAAGAGCGTTGCTGAGACCCGACGAGAAAAGCAAATACTATCCGAAATTCAATGTTGACGGCTTGCTTAGAGGTGATTATCAGAGCAGAATGAATGGTTATGCAGTGGGTATACAAAATGGTTTTATGTGTCCGAATGACGTGCGTTCACTGGAGAATATGGATCTTATCCCCGATGAGTTGGGCGGCAACAAATTTATGTGCAACGGAAATATGATAGATATTGCCAGCGTAGGCAGGCAGTACGAAAAGGAGGAAGACGATGAAGAAGTTTTGGAAGTGGAAGAATCAGACGGAACAGACGGAGAACAGTCCGATGACGGAGAGAACGCTCTTCCTAAACGGCACGATAGCCGAGGAAAGCTGGTTCGATGATGATGTCACACCGCAGATATTCAAAGAAGAACTGAACAGCGGTTCGGGCGACATCACGGTTTGGATAAACTCTCCCGGCGGTGACTGCGTGGCGGCGGCTCAGATATACAATATGCTCACTGACTACAAGGGCAACGTGACGGTAAAGATCGACGGCATTGCGGCTTCGGCGGCGAGCGTTATCGCAATGGCGGGTACGCAGGTGCTTGTTTCGCCGGTTTCAATGCTGATGATACACAACCCTGCGACTATGGCTTTCGGCGACCACGCTGAAATGCAGAAAGCTATCGATATGCTTGGCGAGGTCAAGGAGTCAATCATTAACGCTTACGAGAGAAAAACACATCTAAGCAGAGCGAAGTTATCGCATCTTATGGACGCTGAAACTTGGATGAACGCTAATATGGCGCTTGAACTTGGCTTTGCTGAGGGGTTTATCGAACGTTCGGCGGATAAGAAGTCTAAGGAAGATGATAAATCAGATGAAGATACTGACGAAGAAACAGAAGAAGATAACGATAGTGACGATGATGATACCGATGAAGAAGATAAGGACAATTCAGATGATGATACCGATGGGAAGAAGTCTAAAGAAAAGACCTCTTCTTTTTTGTTTTCACGAACAGCTGTAAATAGGGCTTTGCAGAACAAGCTTGAAAGGCATTACCGCAAGCCCGAAAACATAGGCGGCACGCAGGCAAGCGACCTCAGAAACCGCCTTGACATAATCAAAAAATACATTTAAGGAGGACATTTTTATGACTATTCAGGAACTTATGCAGAAAAGAGCAAAGGTGTGGGAAACGGCAAAGAGCTTTGTTGACACCCACGAGGACAAGAACGGCAGGCTTTCCGCTGAGGATACTGCCGCATACAACAGAATGGAGCAGGAGATCGAGGACTTGACCGCCTCTATCGAACGTCAGCAGAGGGCGGCTGATCGTGACAAAATGCTTTCTCAGCCTATCAACTCGCCTATCGTGACAAAACCTGCAAATGGTGTTGATGTGAAAACCGGCAGAGCGTCTGATGAATACAAGGCGGCTATGCTTGGTGCTTTGCGTTCCAATTTCCGCAACGTTTCAAACGTTCTGCAGGAAGGTGTTGACGCTGACGGCGGCTACCTTGTGCCGGAAGAGTATGACCGCAGGCTTATCGATGTGCTTGACGAAGAGAACATTATGCGTTCTCTTGCAACAAAGATAACCACAAGCGGCGAGCATAAGATAAACATTGCGGCAACAAAGCCTTCCGCCGCTTGGATAGAAGAAGGCGGTGCGTTGAAGTTTTCTGACGCCACTTTCGCTCAGATACTGCTTGACGCTCACAAACTGCACGTTGCGATAAAGATCACAGAAGAACTGCTGTATGACAACGCTTTCGGACTTGAAAACTACATCATCATGCAGTTTGGAAAAGCTCTTGCTAACGCTGAAGAGGACGCGTTCTTAAACGGCGACGGCAAGGGAAAGCCTACCGGCATTTTTGCCAAAACCGGCGGTGGAAATGTTACAGCTGAGGTGGCGGCGTTTACTGGCGATGAGCTTATCAACCTCGTTTACACGCTCAAGAGGCCTTACAGAAAAAAGGCGGCTTTCATTATGAACGACAAAAATCTTGCCGTTCTGAGAAAGCTTAAAGATGCGAACGACCAGTATCTTTGGCAGCCTTCGCTGAAAGAGGGCGAACCCGAAAGACTGCTCGGCTATCCCGTTTACACTTCGGCGTATGCGCCCGCAGATGCTATTGCTTTCGGAGATTTCAGCTACTACAATATCGGCGACAGAGGGTCGCGCTCGTTCAAGAAACTGACGGAACTTTTCGCAGGAAATGACATGGTCGGTTTTGTAGCTAAGGAGCGTGTTGACGGCAAGCTTATCCTGCCCGAGGCAGTCCAGATACTCAAGCTGAAAACTGCACTTCCTGCGTCTGGCAAGTGATAAGTGAATTTTTGAATTGGAGTGATGATAAATATGATTGTGACTATTGATGAAGTAAAGGACTATCTTCGCTTGGACGGCAATGCAGAAGATGAGTTTTTACAAACTTTGATTGCGACCGCCGAACAGCTTTGCACCGACATTGCAAGGACTGAAATTGCTGATAAGCCGACCGCAAGAATAGCTGTGCTTTACGCCATTGCATACCTCTATGAACATCGTGAAGAGGTAGACCATAAGGCACTAACATTAACGCTCAGAGCCTTGCTTTTCGGCATAAGGCAGGAGGAATTTTGATGAAGATAGGCGGTATGAGGTATCGTGCAGAACTGCAAAGAAATACAGCGGTCAAAGACGATGAGGGTTTTACTCAGAACATTTGGCAGACCGAGCATACTGTGTGGGCTGACATTGTTCCGGTTTCGGGGCGAGAGTTTTTGCAGAGCGGAACGGAAACGGCGGAGGTTACATTTAAGATCTACATTCGATACCTTGATGGAATTGACGCTGATATGCGTGTGAAATTCGGTGAAAACATCTATCTTCTGACGGTTGTGCTCGGAAACAAACGCAAAGGTATGCTAACTTTAATGGCAAAGGAGTTGAGGTAATGGCGAAGATGAATATTCAAATGCCCGAAGATCTTCTGCTTAAGATGTCAAAGCTTGGTTCTGAATTTGACAGCACGGCTGAAAAAGTTTTGCAGGCAGGCGGCGAGGTCATGCTTTCGGCGGTCAAGAATAGTTTGTCGGCTGTTGTCGGCAAGGACACTAAGTATCCATCGAAAAGCACCGGTGAACTCGAACGCTCATTGGGGCTTTCACCTGTTTTGCAGGACAAGAATGGCGACCACAACATCAAAGTCGGGTTTTCTGAGCCACGTTCGGACGGAAAAAGCAACGCTCAAATCGCAAATATACTTGAATACGGCAAAAGCGGTCAGCCTGCAAAGCCGTTCGTAAAGCCTGCAAAGACAAGGGCGAAGTCTGCGGCTATTACGGCAATGCAAAATGAACTTGAAAGCGAGGTCGATAAGCTATGAATGACAGTTTACTGAAAAGGTTAAACACAATTCTCAGTGGGCTGAATATTCCTGCTGAAATCGGTGTATTTACTGACACACCGCCTGATGTGTACTGTGTTCTAACGCCCTTGATGGACACGCTTTCAGAATTTGCTGACAACAAGCCGTCAAGTGAGGTGCAGGAAGTGAGAATCTCGCTCTACTGCAAGGGTAACTACATAAGCGTGAAAAACAAGATAACTCGTATGCTAATTGCAAACGACATAACAATAACCGCCCGACAGTACATCGGGCTTGAAACTGACAGCGGCTGTCATCACTACAATTTTGATGCTGCCGACTGTGTAAGATTGGGGGAATTTTAATGGCAACTATCGGACTTGACAGGCTGTATTATGCCAAAATAACTGAGGACGAGAGCGGTGATGAAACATATGCTGAGCCGAAATCTTTGGCGAAAGCAATAAGTGCAGACCTATCCGTTGAAATGAATGAGGCAACGCTTTATGCCGATGACGGAGAGGCAGAAGTGGTGAAAGAGTTCAAAAGCGGCAAACTGACGTTAGGCATTGACGATATTGGCACGTCTATTGCGAATGAATTGACGAGTGCGAAGATAGACAAAAACCACGTTCTCATCTCGGCATCTGAGAACGGCGGTGCACCAGTGGCTGTGGGATTTCGTGCTAAAAAGAGTGACGGCAAGTACAGATATTTTTGGCTGTACAGAGTTATCTTCGGCATACCTGCGACAAACCTCGCTACCAAAGGCGAGAGCATAACATTCTCCACGCCGACCATTGAGGGCACTATCTACCGCCGCAAAAAGCTTGACGGCAACAGCACTCACCCTTGGAAAGCTGAGGTCAACGAGGGAGAACAGGGTGTGCCTGCGTCTGTGATAACGAACTGGTTCAACAAAGTTTACGAACCCGAATTTACGGAGGTGCATAATGGTGAATGACAGAAGTGCGGTTATTGAGATAGGCGGCAATGAATACGAATTAGTACTTACAACGAGGGCCACAAAAGAAATTGCGAAACGTTACGGCGGGCTTTCCGACCTTGGCGACAAGCTTATGCAGGCAGAGAATTTTGAGAAAGCCATTGATGAGGTGACTTATCTTATCTGTCTGCTGGCTAATCAGGGTGTGGAGATACATAATCTGCGTTGTCCCGATGATAAGCGTCAGCCACTTACGGCTGAATTTGTGGAGCTTATGACCTCGCCGTATGACCTTGCAAAATACAAGGACGCCATTATGCAGGCGATGTACAAGGGCACAAAGCGTGAGATCGAAAGCGAGGAAACTCCAACAAAAAACACGCAGGTCGGGTAAGTGATGAGGAATCATTTGCCCGACTTATATTCTACGGTGTTACTCTTCTTGGCAGGAGCGAACGTGAAGTATGGCTTATGCCTATTGGCAAACTTCTCGACCAGTGGGAGATATACAAGCAGTGGAACGGGCTGGCTAAGGCTAAGCGTGAAGTGTTTATTGACGAGGTCATTCCTAGGGGGATATGACGATCGTGGGGTTGTATTGGGTTAAAAGATGTGGTATAATGGATTTATGAAGGCAGTTGATCTGCCCGACAAATCGGAATTTGTACAGAATATTTTTTGAAAAAGCTCTTGACAACAAAGCTTCTATATAGTATAATCTAATAAACTACTATATAGGAGCTTTTGCATGGAAATGAATGGAGGATTTCTTGTCACCAAAATAAAACAACTTGGAGACCGGATTTTTGAGAAGATTCTCAGCGAAAAGAATATTGATGCGTTCAATGGAGCCCAGGGGCGCATTCTTTATGTGCTGTGGCAGGAGGATGGTATCTCAATCAGATCACTCTCGACTAAATGCGGATTAGCGATAACATCTCTTACGACGATGCTGGAAAGAATGGAAAATCAAGGGCTGATAAGCCGTGTTCAGTCTGAAACTGACAAAAGGAAAACCCTCTTGTTTCTGACCGAGAAAGCACATGCCTTAAAGGGCGAGTACGATTCTGTATCTGATGAGATGGCCAGCACCGGCGGGCAGCTCTACCTCTGGGATGGGCAGGCGCTGTGGGCGGCAGACCCCAGCCGGGAACGCGACTGGCAGTCCACCGACGGCGTGGAGGAAGCGCTGCACTTTGAGCTGACCACCGGCGACATCGGGCTGGACGGGGCCGAGGACCGCTACCTCTCCCGGCTGACCCTGCGGCTGGACGCCGGATGCGCCAGCACCGTGGAGGTGGCTGCCAGCTACGACGGCGGCCCGTGGGAGACGGTGGCCAGCCTGTGCGCTCAGGGCAGCCGCCGCAGCTACGATCTGCCCTTTGTGCCCCGGCGGCACGGCACGCTGCGGCTGCGGCTGCGCGGCACCGGGCAGATCACCCTGCGCAGCATGGCAAAGACACTGGCCGCTGCCAAAGGCGGCATCACAGAATGAAACAGGAGGTATGACGAATGGCAAGCGTGATGGGCATCAGCAAGATCGGCCTGCCGAAGCTGGGCGAGAACATGGACCCCGAGGACGCCCGGGCTCTGCGCAGCTATCTTTACCAGATGCAGGAACAGCTGCAGTATGTGCTGACCAATCTGGACACGGAAAACCTTTCCGACGATTTGCGCACAAAGCTGCAGGGCTTATAACAGAAAGGAGAAGTTATGGCAGACAAAAAGAAAGAGGAACAGACGCTGGATGCCGTGCAGGCGCAGGCCGGGGCCGAGGGCACGGCGAATGCGTCCGACGGCTACTCTGCCGCAGGGCTGAACAGCCGCAAGGATGTGGAGGATGCGCTGACAAATGCCAGCTACAAGCCCGGGCAGTCGGTCACCGACGCGGCGCAGGCGCTGAAGGAGTGGCAGGCGAACCGCCCGAAGGACTACCAGAGCAATTACCAGGAGAAGATCGACCAGCTGCTGGACCAGCTGCTGCAGCGCCAGAGCTTTCAGTACAGCTACACGCAGGACCCGCTCTACCGCCAGTATGAGCAGACTTACCTGCAGAACGCCCACAATGCCAGCGCTGACGCGGCGGCACAGGCCGCAGCCCTGACCGGCGGCTATGGCTCCAGCTACGCTGCCAGCGTGGCCCAGCAGGCCTACCAGCAGCAGATCGGGGCGCTGAACAACGCCATCCCGACGCTGTACAGCCTGGCGCTGGACACCTACGAGAGCGGCGGCAACGATCTGGTGACCCAGCTGGACCAGCTGACCGGCAGCGAACAGGCTGCCCAGAACCTTTACAATGACCAGCTGGCGGATTACTACACCCAGCTGGAGCAGAAGGGCAATGCTTACAACAGCGCCTACGCCCAGGATTACGGCCAGTATCAGGATTATCTGAGCCAGCTGGGCACCCTGCACGACTACTATTCGGCGCAGGAACAGCAGCAGGCGGCCCAGCGCCAGCAGCGGTTCAACAACGTGATGAGCGTGCTGGGCTTCTTGGGCGATGTGGTGCAGATCGCGCTCAGCGGCACCACGGGCCTCGGCTCCATGCTCAGCGGCCTGCTGAACACCGGCTACAACATCTACTCCGGCAACCGCCAGTATGAGGCCAGCCGCGCGGACAACCAGTGGAACCAGCAGATGCAGGAGAAACAGTATCAGGACAAGCAGAACCAGCGGCTTTACGAAAACGAGTTCAACGAGCGGGAATATCGGGACAAGCTCAACCAGCAGCAGTTCAACAACGACGTCACCAACCAGAAGCTGAACATCGCGCTGGGCGAGTGGAACCTGAAAAAGTCCACCGCCGCCCAGAAGGCCAGCCAGGCGGGCGGCAGCGCTTCCGGCAGCAGAGCAGGCAGCCCCGGCACGAGCAGCGCGGGCACCGGCAGCAGCACCTATACCGGTGCGGGTTTGGGCAGCACGAGCAACACGGGCAGCAGAAACGGCAGCGTTGCTGTGCCCTACACGGCCATGCTGATGCGCAGCCAGGGCAGGAGCGACAGCAGCATCACCGGCGCGCTGCAGCGGGAGGGCTACTCCAATGCGGAGATCGCGCAGATCTTGCAGCAGATGAAGCGCTGAGAAACGCGGCAGACACAAAATGAAAAAAGCATGTGCGGGGCACGAACGGCCATTCCGGCCGATGTGCTTCGCACATGCTTTTTGTTTGCGGTTTCGAACGGGGAAAATGAGTTTGATCTTTTAATTGGAGCGACAGCTTTGCAAAAAGGACTGGTTATGGTAACTGCCAATGTCGGACATTTGGCTCG
>ENA-UESI01000650-UESI01000650.1-human-gut-metagenome-genome-assembly--contig:-NODE-650-length-27294-cov-16.575596_pt1 | contig 27294 bp, 24 predicted proteins | sample MGYA00243005_ERZ508006 | MGnify/ENA primary metagenome ERZ508006 (study PRJEB26167, sample SAMN06115436) | human gut metagenome | host: Homo sapiens | place: China:Shandong | collected 2015-06-10... | reverse complement strand
ACACCGTGATGTTGAATGTATAGTGACTCCCGCGAAGAACATTGTAATCGCTGTGGTTGTCATGGCCCAGATAGATAAAGTCCTTGCCGTCCTCGGGCAGGAGCTTGACGGGGCTTAAGGGGCCGTTGATTTCCAGCACCATCTTCTCACACTTCGAGAAGCGCAGTGCATCCAGCAGATACCGGTTGTTGAAGCCGATCTCTACCGTATCGCCCTCCATCGAGACCGGCGCGAACTCGTCCACGACCTTGCCCAGCGGCGTCTGGCAGCGGACCGTCACGCGATCCTCGGCAAAGGAGATGCGCAGCGGGTTCTTCAAACGCTCGGTAATAATGAGCGACGCACGCTCGATCGTGTCGATGAAGCTCTTGCATTCAACGGTAACACGTGTTTTTCTGTCCTTCGGGATGACGCTCTCATAGTTGAGGAAGTCGCCCTCGATCAGGCGGCTCATGATCGTATAGCCGTTGGAGGTAAACACGACATAGCGGCGGTTCGCGTCGATCTTCACGTCGTCGTCCGCGCCGCCCATAATTTTCAGCAGCTCCTGCAGTGTCTTGGCGGGGATGATGATGCGGATGTCGCGGGTACACTCGACTTCGCGCCGGATAATGGCCAGCCGGTAGCCGTCCAGGGCCACAATCGTCAGGCTGCCCGGCTCAATGACGAACAGTTCGCCGGTGTGGGCTGGCTTTTTGTCGTCCTGGCTGACGGCATAAATGGTCTTTTCGATCATTTCGCGGATGACGCCGCATTTCATTGTCATGGTATTATCGGCGCCGGTCACAGGCAGGCTGGGGTAGTCGCTGGCGTTCAGGGCAGGAATTTCAAATTCTGCCACACCACCGCTGATTTTTGCCTGACCTTCGTCGTTCAGCTCAATGCGGACATTGCCGGCGGGCATGCGGCTGACCATTGAGCCCAGCAGCTTGGCATCCAGTACGGTCTCGCCGGGAACCAGCACGTTGCACTCAATGGTGGTGGTGATGCCCATCTCCATATCGTAACCAGTCAAAGTTAAATTAAATCCTTCGGCTACCTCGGCGCTATCAAGGAGCAAAACGGTGCTGCTAACTCAATCGGCAGAATTGCTGAATTTATGGATATTTATATCGAAAGAGATCTTGAAGCAGGCACTCTTACAGAGTCAGAGGCTCAAGAGCTTATCGACGATCTCGTAATCAAACTTCGTTTGGTTCGTCACCTCAGAACTCCTGAGTACAACGACCTCTTTGCAGGCGACCCGGTTTGGGTAACAATGGCTCTTGCAGGTGTTACTTGCGAAGGTAAGCACATGGTTTCAAAGACAAGCTTCCGTGTTCTTCAAACTCTTTACAACCTCGGTTCTTCAGCTGAGCCGAACATCACAGTTCTTTGGTCAGAGCACCTTCCTCAGGGCTTCAAAGATTTCTGTGCTAAAGTTTCTATTGATACAGACTCTATCCAATACGAAAACGACGATGTTATGAGAAGAATGTACGGCGACGACTATGCTATCGCTTGTTGCGTATCTGCAATGAAGATGGGCAAACAAATGCAGTTCTTCGGCGCTCGTTGCAACCTTGCAAAGGTTCTTCTTATGGCTCTCAACGGCGGTAAGGATGAAATCGAAGGCATCCAAATCGCTCCGGAAGGAAAGGTATTTGAAACAGAAGAGCTTAAGTATGATGAGGTTTACGAAGCATACAAGAAGTACCTTTCATGGATGGCAAGACTTTATGTTAACACAATGAACATCATTCACTATATGCACGACAAATATGCATATGAAAGACTTATGATGTCACTTCACGATACAGATGTTGAAAGACTTATGGCATTCGGTGTATCAGGTTTCTCCGTTGCTATCGATTCACTTTCAGCAATCAAATATGCAAAGGTTACTCCTATTAAGGACGAGCGCGGCATCATCACAGAGTTCGATGTTAAGGGCGACTTCCCGAAATACGGCAATGATGATGACAGAGCAGACCTTATCGGTAAGGACCTTATCGAATACTTCTACAAAGAGCTTTGCAAGACTCCTGCATACCGCGGCGCTAGACACACTCTTTCAATCCTTACTATTACTTCAAATGTAATGTACGGCAGAAAGACCGGTTCAACACCTGACGGCAGAAAAGCAGGCGAGCCATTCGCACCTGGTGCAAACCCAATGCACGGCAGAGATTGCGAGGGTGCTCTTGCATCACTCAACTCTGTTGCAAAACTTAACTATGCTTGCTGTCAAGACGGTATTTCAAACACATTCTCAATCACTCCGGATGCTCTCGGCAAGGATGATGAGGACAGAGTTGAACACCTCACAACAATGCTTGACGGTTACTTTGAGCAAGACGCTCATCACCTCAATGTTAATGTTCTTAACAGAGAAAAGCTCATCGCTGCTATGAACGACCCGACACTTTATCCTTCACTTACAATCCGTGTTTCGGGCTACGCAGTAAACTTCAACAAGCTTACTCGTGACAAGCAGGAAGAGGTTATCGCTCGTACATTCCATAAGTCAATGTAATCGGGCAATTGCTGTAATTATTAATTTTGGATTTATAATAATGTAGCAAAGGGCACACACCAATCGGTGTGTGCCCTTAATTTTTTAAAAGACGGTTAAACAGAGAAATGTATTACTGAAAAAGGCTTGGACAACGAGTCCAAGCCTTTTGAGCATTTGTTTATTGAAAAACTATTTATCTCCGCTTAAACAATCATACCGGATTCTATCCAATTCATGACAGAGGGGTATTCCTCTTTGTATTCGTCAAGTCTGTCGGTGTTTGAATCAACAAATGCTTGAAATTCGTCCACATCCTCAAAGGCGAATGTGAAATCCTGCTGAAAATCGTATGTTGCGGCAAAGAAATAGTTGAACAAATCGTCTGCCGAGAAAAGCTTAAGCAGCTTGTCCGCAACGATTTCGGTTGTGTAGTCAAGCGCATTTTTTATTGTAAGTCCGTCGTCCTCGTCATCGGCGTCAATTTCGGGATTTTCGTAGCAATAGTCTATTGCCGCCTCATCACTGATGCCCAAGTTGGCAAGATTTGTCATTATTTCCTGAAAATCGGTTTCATTTGTTTCGTCATACATTCTGTAAACAAATTCGTTGATTAAATTCTTAATTGCAATAGCTTTGAATACGGCGTCAACCTCGTGACCCTCCTCGTCGGTTACGGCAAAGCCGTCCTCTTCAAAATTATCCCAAATCAATTCGTATAAATATGTGTATTTGTCCTTTTCTTCAAAAATTGCTTCGTGCAAATAGCTGCTTAAATCCATATTGACCTCCGTTAATGATGATTTACGGACTTATTGTATAACATATTATAAACATTTTCAATATTGCAATGCATATAATTTTAGTTTATAATTGGATTTAATCGGATTATTACGGAGATGACTCATATGCAATACGAAATTACAAGCAACGAGGCAAGCGCTGTTGTAGGCTTAAAGGGCGCAATGCTCAACTCGTTAAAGAAAAACGATACAGAATATTTGTGGCAGGGCGACGAGGAGCATTGGTCGGGTCAGGCACCGGTTTGCTTTCCGATAGTTGGTGTTTTGCGCAACTCAAAGGGAACGGCTTTCGGCAAGCCGTGCGAAATGAAACGCCATGGAGTAGCGCGCATTTCTCCGTTTGAGCTTTTTGAAAAACACAAAAATTCCGTCACATTTATTCAAAAAAGCAGTGACGAAACAAAAAAGCAATATCCGTTTGATTACGAACTGAAAATAAAATACACAATCAACGGCTCAACCGTTACAAACGAATACATAATAACAAACACAGGCTCGTCGCCGATGCCGTTTGTTATCGGCGGACATCCTGCGTTTAATTGTCCGCTTTGCGACGGCGAGGTGTTTGAGGATTACAAGGTCGTTTTTGACAGAGCGATGACAAAAAGCGCGCTTCGTCCCGATCATCACAGCGGTCTTGTCGATGTTGAAAAACGCTATCAAGTTCTTGAAAACAGCGACACGATTAATCTTGTTCACGATTTGTTTGAGGAAAAAGACGCATTGATCTTTGACAATATCGACTCGAAATGCGCCACTTTAATCGGTCCGAACGGCAAGGGTGTCAAAATCGAGTATCAGGATATGACAAATCTGCTTGTTTGGTCAGCATGCGGAAATGCCGATTTCGTTGCGCTTGAGCCGTGGACGGGAATTTCCACCTGCTCGGACGAGGATGAAAAAATCGAAAACAAGCGCGGCATGACAATTCTGCAACCCGACGAAACAGCTTCATTTAAATTTAAAATCACAATGATTTAACTGTTGATTTATAGATTATTAATAATTGTTTGATATAATTCAATACGGTGAAACAAATGAATTACGGAATGATAAGAGCGGCGGCGGCAAGTTTAAGGCTAAAGGTTGCCGACCCGACATACAATAAAGAAAAAATCAAAGAGGCGATTGACTGCGCCGAGCAAAAGGGCACAAGGCTTATAGTTTTGCCCGAGCTTTGCGTGACAGGCTATACATGCGCCGATTTGTTTTTTACAAAATCGCTTCAGAACAGCGCCGAAAATGCGCTTAAGGAAATAATCGAATACACATCGGGCAAAAATATTGTTGCGGCTGTCGGTATGCCGGTGCCGTTTTACAACAGCTTGTATAATTGCGCCGTTGTTATCGGCAACGGCAGGATTTACGGCATCGTGCCGAAAATTCATCTTGCAAATTATAACGAGTTTTACGAAAAGCGTTGGTTTGCCTCGGGCAGTGATTTCAAATCGTGCCAAAACATTGATTTTTGCGGATTTGAAACGACAATCGGTTCTCAAATTTTTGATTTGGGCGGCGGTGCCGTTTTGGGCTTGGAGCTTTGTGAGGATTTGTGGGTTCCGACCCCTCCGAGCGGAAGCCTTGCCCTCAGCGGTGCAAATATTATTGCCAATCTTTCGGCAAGCGACGAATATGTTTCAAAGGCACAGTACAGACGCGACCTTGTTTCAAATCAGTCTGCACGCTGTATTTGTGCATATGTTTATTCGGGCGCAGGCGTTTGCGAAAGCACAACCGATTTGGTTTTCTCGGGCGCAACCTTGATTGCCGAAAACGGCTCTGTTATCGCGCAGGGCAAGCGATTTGCACGCGATAACGAAATTATCGTTTCCGATATAGATATTGAACGCCTCAATTCTCAACGCCGCGGTAATATGTCATTTGAAAATTCGATAAATGAGTTAAAAATTACTCAAATACCGCTTAATAACAACGAAAACGATTTGACTTATCGCTTTGTAGATGCCCATCCGTTCGTTCCGTCGGATGACGAAAAGCGCCGCGAAAGATGCGAGGAGATTTTTGCGATTCAGGCAGCAGGACTTGCCAAAAGACTTGAGCATGTCGGCTCAAAAGGCTGTGTTATCGGCATTTCGGGCGGTCTTGATTCAACGCTTGCACTTCTTGTTGCAGTTGAGGCGATGAAACTTATCGGCAAGCCGTCAAGCGATATTCTCGGCATAACAATGCCGGGTTTCGGCACAACCGACAGAACATATAATAACGCAATAGATTTGATGAAATCGCTCGGCGTTACTATAAAAGAAATCAGCATAAAGGACGCCTGCGTTCAGCATATGAAAGATATTGAGCATGACGAGGCGGTCAAGGATATAACATACGAAAACACCCAAGCGAGAGAACGCACACAGATTTTGTTCGATATGGCAAACAAGCACAACTGCCTGCTTGTCGGAACGGGTGATTTGAGCGAACTTGCAATGGGTTGGTGCACATATAACGGCGACCATATGAGCATGTACGGCGTAAACGCCTCCGTGCCTAAAACACTTGTGCGCTATCTTGTTGATTATGTTGCAAAAATCAGCGACGAAAAAACAAAAGCAATTTTGCTTGATGTTCTCGACACACCTGTTTCACCCGAGCTTTTACCGCCCGACAGCGACGGCAAAATCGCACAAAAGACAGAGGACAATATCGGTCCTTACGAATTGCACGATTTCTTCCTTTACAATTTCGTTCGTTTCGGATTTGAAAAGGATAAGCTCCGTCGCCTTGCAATTAAAGCGTTTGACGGCGTTTATGACAGTGCAACGATTGAAAAATGGCTCGGTGTGTTTATGAAACGCTTTTTTATCAGCCAATTCAAGCGTTCCTGCATACCCGATTCGCCGAAAGTCGGCTCTGTTTCACTCAGTCCGCGCGGCGATTGGAGAATGCCGAGCGACGCATCGTTTAAAGATTTTATTTAATGCTTTCCGGCAATGAAATTCATTGCCTTGATATATCACAGATAAGCAAAATTTTTTGCGCACCCCATAGGGCTACGATGGGCGTGCCGTTGTCAACCTTGTAGCCGGAAGGGTAATGTGATTATTATGAAAAATAAAAAGGCAATCCTTGCAGTTGTTCTTGTTGTTGCAATCGTTGCGGCGTTTGCGGCGTGTTCAAAATCAAGCAAAGATGATAAAGGCTCAACCTCGCAGATTACAGCCGCAGTTACCGATTCAAACGGCGAGGCTGTAACGGATGAAAACGGCGTTATTGTCACCGAAAAGGTCGGCGGCGAGGTGGTGACCGATAAAAGCGGCAAGCCTGTAACCGAGGTTGTTACGCAAAAAGGCGGTCAAACCGTTACCGATAAAGCAGGTAAAGCGGTTACGCAGGTTGTAACTGAAAAATCAACCGCACCATCAAAATCGGGCGACAAAACAAGCACAACCAAAAAGAGCAACAAGCCTGCGGCGCCGTCGGCTCCGTCAAGCCTTAAGGCAGGCAGTGTCACTCAAACAAGCCTTAAACTCACATGGTCGGGCAAAGCAAACGGCTATCAAATTCAGTCAAGCACCGACAGCGGCAGCCATTGGACAACGCTTGAAAAAACATACAAATCAAAATCATACACCGCAAAGAAGCTTTCAAGTTATACCGACTATATTTTCCGTGTTCGCGCATACAATCAAAATTCAAACGGAACTTCGTATTCAAAATGGACAGTTGTTTCAGTAAAAACAAAGGCCAATGAAAAATCAAAAAGATATATCACGGTTTCCGTAAAACTTCCGTCAAGCGGCGGCAGCGACACACTCAATATTTATGTCGACGGAAAACTTGTTAAGTCTCAAAAAGTCAGCTTTGACGGCTCGACATACAAATACAAAACAACAAAAAAATATGAAGGTCTTGTTACAATAAAAGCCGAGTTTTCGTCAAAAGGTAAGGAAACGGCGGTTTCAACCGACAAGGATTCGTGCTATTTGAGCCTTGATGACAAGGGTATCGTTATCGTTGACGGCAGTGATGACTGATTTTGTCAAACTTTTACAAAAAACAATATAAATAGTGTACAATCAACAAAAACAGGGCCATTCGCCCTGTTTTTTTGTTTGAAATAATGATAAAAAATGTCATATAACAGTGTTAGAATTTTCAAAACGGGCATAATTTTGGCTTTAAGTGATTGAAATTGAAAAATCAAAATGATATAATTTAGTGTGGTAAGTATGGAAAATGCAATTTTCCGCCACTGACTGCAAATTTTTTATGGAGGCTATTCCAATGGCAAGAAAAAAGAAAACGATGGACGGTAACAGTGCCGCTGCTCATGTCAGCTACGCGTTTACGGAAGTTGCCGGTATCTATCCTATCACACCTTCTTCACCTATGGCAGAGGAAACAGATGCCATGGCTGCAAGAGGAGTTAAAAACCTTTTCGGTCAAACCGTTAAGGTTGCAGAGCTTGAATCCGAAGGCGGTGCAGCAGGTGCTGTTCACGGTTCTCTTTCTGCGGGCGCTTTAACAACAACATACACAGCATCGCAGGGTCTTTTGCTCATGATTCCCAATATGTATAAGATTGCCGGCGAGCTTATTCCGAGTGTTATTCATGTTTCGGCTCGTTGTGTTTCTACACATGCGCTCAACATTTTCGGCGACCATTCCGATGTTATGGCATGCCGTCAAACGGGCTATGCAATGCTTTGCTCGGCAAATGTTCAGGAGGTTATGGATCTCGGCGCCGTTGCTCACCTTGCAACACTTAAGAGCCGTGTTCCGTTCCTTCACTTCTTTGACGGTTTCCGCACCTCACACGAGGTTCAGAAGATTGAAATTTGGGATTATGAAGATTTGAGAGATATGCTTGATATGCAGGATGTCGCAGATTTCCGTGCAAGAGCACTCAATCCGGAGCATCCCGTTCTCCGCGGCTCGGCAGAGAACTCCGATATTTTCTTCCAGCACAGAGAGGCTTGTAACAAATACTATAACGATGCGGTTGCCGCAACTGTTATGTATATGGACAAGGTTAACGAAAAAATCGGCACAAATTACAAGCCGTTTAACTACTACGGTGCACCCGATGCCGACAGAATTATCATTGCTATGGGCTCTGTTTGCGATACAATCAAGGAAACAGTTGATTTCCTTAATGCACGCGGCGAAAAAACAGGTATGGTTTGTGTTCACCTTTACAGACCGTTCTCTGCAGAGTATCTTATTTCTGCTATTCCCGAAACAGTTAAAACAATTTCCGTTATCGACAGAACAAAAGAGCCGGGCTCACTCGGCGAGCCGCTTTATCTCGATGTTGTTGCAGCTCTTAAAGGCTCAAAGTTCGACGGCGTTGAAATTTACGGCGGTCGCTACGGTTTAGGCTCAAAGGATACTCTTCCTGCTCACATTATTTCGGTATTTGCAAATATGAATGCCGCAGAGCCAAAGAAAACATTTACCCTTTCAATCGAGGATGATGTTACAAATCTTTCACTTCCTATCACCGAAACACCCGATACAACACCTAAGGGCACAACCTCATGCAAATTCTGGGGTCTCGGCTCGGACGGTACTGTAGGTGCAAATAAGGACTCTATCAAGATTATCGGCGACCATACCGATATGTACGCTCAAGGTTATTTCTTCTATGATTCAAAGAAATCCGGCGGTATCACGGTATCTCACCTTCGTTTCGGCTCATCACCGATAACATCAACATATCTTATCAACAAGGCAAATTTTGTTGCCTGCCACAATCCGTCATATGTTAACAAATATGATATGGTGCAGGATCTTCTTCCGGGCGGAACATTCCTTCTTAACTGTATTTGGAGCCCTGAGGAACTTGACGCAAATCTCCCTGCATCAATGAAGAGATATATTGCTCAAAACAACATCAACTTCTACACAATCAACGGTATCAAGATTGCTGAGGAGGTTGGTCTTCCGGGCCGTGCATCAACAATTCTTCAGTCTGCATTTTTCACCATCAGCGGTATTCTCCCTGTTGATGAAGCAATCGGATATATGAAAGAAAAGGTTGTCGCTAAATTCTCAAAGAAGGGCGAGGCTGTTGTTAACTCAAACTGCAACGGTATCGACCGCGGCTCTAAAGAAGTTGTTAAAATCGATGTTCCTGCATCTTGGGCTGATGCAAAGGATGAGGAAAACGATTATGAAGTCCCGACAAACAGACCTGAAATGAAGAAGTTTGTTAAAAACATTCTTCACCCTGTTGACAGACTTCACGGTGACGATCTCCCTGTTTCAGCATTCCTTGACAGCGCAGACGGTGTTTATCCGCAAGGTTCTGCCGCATTTGAAAAGAGAGGCATTGCCGTTGATGTTCCTGAATGGGATCCTACAAAGTGTGCACAGTGTAACCTTTGTTCAATGGTTTGTCCTCATGCAGTAATCAGACCTATTTGTATGAACGAGGAAGAGGCTGCCGCCGCTCCAGAGGGAACAAAGATGATTAAGAGCAAGAGAACAGATTATCAATATGCTCTTATCACATCTGTTCTTGACTGTACCGGTTGTGCATCATGTGCAAATGTTTGTCCTACAAAGTCACTCACAATGAAGCCGATTGCATCTCAGCTTGATGTTCAAAAGTCATTCGACGCACTTGTTGATACATCTGTTAAGCCCGAGGTAGCAAATCAAACAACAATCGGCGTTCAATACAAAAAGCCTTATCTTGAGTTCTCCGGTGCTTGCGCAGGTTGCGGCGAAACACCATATGCAAAACTTGCTACACAGCTTTACGGTGACAAGATGTATATTGCGAACGCAACAGGCTGTTCTTCAATTTGGGGCGGCTCTGCTCCGTCAACACCTTACACCGTAGATGAAAACGGTCACGGTCCTGCTTGGTCAAACTCATTGTTTGAGGATAACGCAGAGTTCGGCTACGGTATGTATCTTGCTCAAAAGCAAATCCGCGAAAGACTTGCCGCAGACGCAGTTACACTCTCCGAGGCAGGTGTTAAAGAGGCTGACGCTTGGCTTGCAACATATGATGATGCAGCAGTAAACGATAAGGACGCTGCCGCTCTTATCGACGCACTCAAATCAGCATCACTCAGCGGTGACGCAAAGGCTGCCGCAGAGGACTTCCTCAAGGATGCAGATTATGCGGCTAAAAAATATCAATTCATCTTCGGCGGCGACGGCTGGGCATACGACATCGGCTTCGGCGGTCTTGACCATGTAATCGCTCAAAACGAGGATGTTAATATCGTTGTATTTGATACAGAGGTTTATTCAAATACAGGCGGACAGGCATCAAAATCAACTCCTACCGGCGCAGTTGCAAAATTTGCCGCTTCAGGTAAAGTTGTTAAGAAGAAGGACCTTGCACAAATCGCAATGTCATACGGCTATGTATATGTTGCATCTGTTGCTATGGGTGCTAATGCAAATCAGTGTCTCAAAGCATTCCAGGAGGCTGCGGCTTATCACGGTCCGTCACTCATCATTTGCTATGCTCCTTGTATTAACCACGGTATCAAGATGCCGTTCAACCAGGCAGAGCAAAAGAAGGCTGTTGCAGCAGGCTATTGGAACTTGTTCAGATATAATCCTGCTCTTATTGCCGAGGGCAAGAATCCGTTCAGCCTTGATTCAAAGGCTCCGAGCGCAGATTATGTTGAGTTTATCGAGGGCGAAACAAGATATTCCGCTCTTAAACGCTCATTCCCGGGCAAGGCAGAAAAGCTCTTCAGCATTGCAGCCGAAAACTCAATTGAAAAGTATAACAAGCTCACAAAACTTGTTGATTATTATGCACCCGATGCAAAATAATTGAATTAAACGAGCCGCAGACATTCACTGTCTGCGGCTTTTCTTTCTGCCTTTTATCATTGTGTTTCTTCTTGACTTATATACAAGCTAAATGATATAATTTTGTAGTTAAAGGGTATGTATTTGTGCACCCTTTGCATCTAAAATAAAGGGGTGAAAACTATGCAGGATATGACAGAACTTATCCTTTTGTATGATTTGGTTGTTTCAAGAGCCGATCCGTCCGACAATCCTCGCCTTGATGAATTAAAATCACGCGAGGTCAGGATGAAGCAAAAAATAATTGCAACGGTAAGAGAAATGCACGATAAGTATTCCGAAACGGAATACAATGACGATATATTCACTCTCATTGCGGATTGGAATGACGAGTGCTGTATTGACGCTTTTGCCAAAGGCGTTGCCTTTGCAATGAATTTCAGCGAGCAGGCTGGCAGATTTAAAAACACCGAATATTTTTTGTGATTTTTGACAATCATATTTTCAAAGCCGCGGCGAGCCGAAACGATTTGCATTGCGGCTTTGATGATTCAAACAAAAATGCAAATAGATAAATTGGATTTAATATATTTAAAATGCGTTTTCGAGAAAAATTTATAATCGCTTTTTTGCGCAAAAAAATCCCCCGATGTTAAACTTTGACATCGGGGGATTTTGCTGTTATATATTGCTTTTTGCCTTTTGCTCGGCGGCGAGGGCTTTGAATTTTTTGCGTTTTGAAAGATAAATTATCGCGAGCGGAATATCTGCAAGAAGCCATGCGGCGGGAGCGGCATAGCAAACGGCGTTGAAACCGATAATCTTAGTGAAAACAAATGCTACTGCAAGTCTGCCGAAAAATTCACCTGCTCCTGCAATCATATTTGAATATGTAAAGCCGAGACCCTGCAATGTGTTTCGCAAAACAAACAAAATCGCAACAAGGCTGTAACACTCTGCCGTGGCGATGATATATTGCTTTGCCGCTGCCATAATTGCGGCGTTCGGCTCTGTCATAAACAGCGAAACCGTCGGCAAGCCGATTAAATACAGCGTAAGGCTCATTATAACCGACACAACTATATCTGCGATGAATATTTTTTTTACCGATTTCGTGATTCGTTCGTAGTTTCGTGCGCCGTAGTTTTGACCGACGAATGTCTGCGTTGCAACGCCGAGTCCCGACATGGGTATGTTTGTCAAATTTTCAACTCTGCCTGCGGCGGTGAAGCCTGCAATTACATTTGCGCCGAATGAATTGACTGCGCTTTGCAGGCACATTGAACCGATTGATGTTATTGTAAATTGGAGTGAAACAGGGATACCGAGTTTGATTTGCTCCCAAGCCGTCGCCATGTTTGGCTTTAGGTCGCTTTTTTTGATTTCAACATCCTTGTTGTATTTGATAACATAAATGCCGGTTAAAAGCGCGGCTACGGCGTTGGCAATAAGCGTTGCCCACGCGGCGCCCTCAACGCCCCATTTGAAGTTTTTGACAAATAATAAATCAAGAACAAAATTGACTATAACGCTGATCATAAAGAAATACAGCGGTTTTTTACTTTCACCGACAGCTCTTGAAATTGCAGTGAAATTGTTTGACAGCATTTGAAACGGAACGCCGAAATAAAGGATGTTCATATACGCCGCCGAAAGGTCGATGATTTCGCTCGGTGTGCCTATTGCCTTTAAAAGCGGCCTTGTCAAAAGATGCGCAACGATAATAATTGCAACGCCGACAATTGCTGAAATTGTGATGCTGTTTCCGGCATAGTGCGACAACTTGCGTTTGTCACCTGCGCCGAATGCGTGCGCAACAGGGATTGTAAATCCGCTTGTCAAGCCGAACGCCGCACCGATTAAAAATGAGCCGATAGGACCGACATTGCCGACTGCGGCAAGCGCATCGGTGCTGACATATCTGCCGACTATAATATTATCGACAAGAGAATAATTATACTGTAAAAGTGACGAAAGCATTATCGGCAACGAAAAAAACACAATGGTTTTTATCGGACTGCCGGTGAGCATATTATTTTTTCTCATTTTTCTACCTTGATAAATCGAAATAATCCGTTTTGCTCAGTTATCGACCGGCTATTTTTTCTGTATATTCACCAAATTTGAATTTGCGTTGATAAACTTAATGCTATTATATACTTAAATCACAGAAAATCAAGGAAATTTTAGCAATAAATAGGAAAAAATACATATTGATTTATTATTAACAATCATATATAATAAAAATGTATGCATAGGGCAATTTCTAAATCAGCCCCAAATTCATAAAAATCTATCAAAGAGAGGTTATAACAATGGATGCATTAAATAAAAAGACTGTTGAAGACATTGATGTTAAGGGCAAAAGAGTTCTTGCTCGTTGCGATTTCAATGTTCCGCTTAAAGACGGCGAAATTACAAACGACAAGAGAATCGTTGCAGCTCTTCCGACAATCAAATATTTGAGAGACCACGGCGCAAAGATTATCCTTTGCTCACACCTCGGCAGACCTAAGGGAGAATACAAACCCGAGTTTTCACTTGCTCCGGTTGCGGCTAAGCTTTCCGAATATCTCGGTCAAGAGGTTAAGCTTGCAGAGGACCCTGAAGTTGTAGGTGCAAGCGCAAAGGCCATGGCGGCAGAACTTAAGGACGGCGATGTTATGCTCCTTGAAAATGTTCGCTACAGAAAAGAAGAAACAAAGAACGAGGAAGTTTTTTCGAAGGAACTTGCTTCTCTTGCAGATATTTTTGTTAACGACGCATTTGGTACTGCACACAGAGCACACTGCTCAACAACAGGTGTTGCCGCATATCTTCCGGCTGTTTGCGGTTTCCTTATCCAAAAGGAAATCAAGTTCATGGGCGGCGCTCTTGCCGATCCTAAAAGACCGCTTGTTGCTATTTTAGGCGGTGCAAAAGTTTCCGATAAAATCGGTGTAATTTCAAACCTTCTCGATAAGTGTGACACAATCATTATCGGCGGCGGTATGGCTTACACATTTATGAAATATCTCGGCCATTCAGTCGGCACTTCTCTTCTTGAAGAGGATTGGATTGAAAAGGCAGGTCAAATGATGACTGATGCAAAGGAAAAGGGCGTTAAATTCCTTATCCCTGTTGATAACAAGGTAGGCAAGGAGTATGACGAAAACACCGAGTCAAAAATTGTTAATTCAGACGAAATTCCTGATGGCTGGATGGGTCTTGACATCGGTCCGGAGTCACAAAAGCTCTTTACAGATGCTATCAAGGGCGCAGGCACAGTAATTTGGAACGGTCCTATGGGCGTTTCCGAGTGGAAGAATTTTGAAGACGGTACAGTTGCAGTTGCAAAGGCAGTTGCAGACTCGGGCGCTATCTCAATCATCGGCGGCGGCGATTCTGTTGCGGCTGTTACAAAGCTCGGCTTTGCAGATAAGATGAGCCACATCTCAACCGGCGGCGGCGCATCTCTTGAATTCCTTGAGGGCAAAGAACTTCCGGGTATCGCAGCTCTTCAGGATAAAGACTGATTTTGTTAAATATTCTTTTTAAAGAGGTAAATATAATGAATAAGCAATTAAGAAAAGCAGTTATTGCAGGTAACTGGAAAATGAATAAAACTCCTGCACAAACAACAGAGCTTATTAATGCAATGAAGCCGCTTGTAGCAGATGCCGATTGCGGCGTCGTACTTTGCGTTCCTTTTGTTGATATTCCGGCAGCAGTTGAAGCCGCTAAAGGCTCAAACATTAAAATCGGTGCCGAAAATGTTCACTTTAAGGACAGCGGTGCTTTTACAGGCGAGGTTGCGGCAGATATGCTCCTTGAGCTTGGCGTTGAATATGTAGTTATCGGCCACAGCGAAAGAAGAACATATTTCGGCGAGACAGACCAAACTGTTAACCTTCGCACACTCAAAGCTCTTGAAAAGGGTCTTAAGCCAATCATTTGCGTTGGCGAAACTCTTGAACAAAGAGAACTCGGTTATACAGAAACTTTGTTAAAGTATCAAACAAAAATGGCTCTTACAAATGTAACTGCCGACCAACTTAAGAATGTTATTATCGCTTATGAGCCTGTTTGGGCTATCGGTACAGGCGTTACAGCTACTGCCGATCAGGCTGATGAGGGCAACGGCTTCGTTCGTTCGGCTATTGCCGAGGCTTACGGTGCAGATGCTGCTGAATCGGTAACAATTCAGTACGGCGGCTCAATGAACGCTAAAAATGCCGACGAGCTTGTTTCAAAGGTAAATGTTGACGGCGGTCTTATCGGCGGCGCATCACTCAAGGCAGAGGATTTTGCAGTTATCGTTAAAGCTGCTTCTAAATAATGCAATTATGGGTGGGAATTTTCCTGCCCATTTGTTTTGGAGGATAAAAATACAATGAAAAAGACTAATGTACTTTGTATTATGGATGGTTGCGGTCACAATCCGTCAGATTTCGGCAACGCTGTTTCAGCTGCTAAAAAGCCGAATCTTGACAAACTTATGGCTGACTATCCGTACACATATATTGGTGCGTCGGGACTTGATGTAGGCTTGCCCGACGGTCAGATGGGCAACTCTGAGGTAGGTCACACAAATATGGGTGCCGGCAGAGTAGTTTATCAGGAGCTTACAAGAATCACAAAATCAATTCAGGACGGCGACTTTTTCGAGAACGATGCTCTCAAGACGGCAGTTCAAAGCGCTATTGACAACAACGGTGCTCTTCACCTTATGGGTCTTATGAGCGACGGCGGCGTTCACTCGCACAACACTCACCTTTGGGCTTTGATTGAGCTTGCAAAGAAGATGGGACTTGAAAAGGTTTATATCCATTGCATTATGGACGGCAGAGATGTTCCGCCGACTTCGGGCAAGGATTATGTTGCCGAGGCAATTGAAAAGACAAAAGAAATCGGCGTGGGCAAGGTTGCAACTGTTGTAGGCCGTTACTACGCTATGGACAGAGATAACAACTGGGACAGAGTTAAAAAGGCATATGACGCACTTGTTTTCGGCGAGGGCATCCAAACAACCGACCCGGTTGCCGCTATTGAAAAATCATACGAAACAGTCGACGGCGACGGCAAAAACCTCACCGACGAGTTCATTCTCCCGACTGTTTGCCTTGAGAACGAGGGCAGAATTTCAGACGGCGACAGCGTTGTTTGCTTCAACTTCCGCCCCGACAGAGCAAGAGAAATCACAAGAACATTTGTTGACGATGATTTCAAGGGCTTTGAGAGAACAAGACTCAATGTTCACTATGTTTGCATGACACAATATGACGCAACAATGCCTAATGTTGATGTTGCATTCAAGCCGCAGACGCTTAAAAACACATTCGGCGAATATCTTGCAAAACTCGGTATGACACAGCTTCGTATCGCTGAAACAGAAAAATATGCCCATGTAACATTCTTCTTCAACGGCGGCGTTGAGGCTGTCAACGAGGGCGAGGACAGAATCCTTATCCCTTCACCGAAGGTTGCAACATATGATTTACAGCCGGAGATGAGCGCATATAAGGTTTCGGAAAAACTTAACGAGGCAGTAAGATCGGGCAAATACGATGTAGTAATCGTAAACTTTGCAAACTGCGATATGGTCGGACACACAGGTGTGTTTGATGCGGCTGTAAAGGCTGTTGAAACTGTTGACGAGTGTGTAGGCTCGCTTTATGATGCTGTTATGGACAATGGCGGCACACTTTTCGTAACCGCAGACCACGGCAACGCCGATCAAATGGAAGAGCCGGACGGTTCACCGTTCACCGCTCACACAACAAACAAAGTTCCGTTTATTTGTGTTAACTGCGGCGATAATGTTGAGCTTCGCGAGGGCGGTAAACTTTCAGACATTGTTCCGACAATGCTTAAGGTAATGAATCTTCCGCAGCCCGAGGAAATGACAGGCACTTCAATTATCAAATAATTTTGGTCGATTTTTTAAGCTGCTCGGGTAACCGGGCAGTTTTTGCATAATTTTAATGTAATATAAATACTATTATTAGAGGTGAACTATTATGTTTAAAGAAATTGCTTTTACCGATGTTAAGGAAAATGTTGTTGATTTGCTCAAAAATCAATGGGCGCTTGTTACGGCAGGTGATAAAAACGGCTTTAACCCCATGACTGTTTCTTGGGGTGCTGTCGGCGAACTTTGGGCGCAGGATATGGCTACAATTTATATCCGCCCTCAGAGATACACCGTTAAATATCTTGAAGAGCAGGATTATTTTACAATCAGCGTTTATCCGCCGGAGCTTAAAAAACAGATTCACGGCGTTTGCGGTTCAAAAAGCGGCAGAGATACCGACAAGGCAAAGGAAGCAGGCATCACACCTGTTTTTGACGAAAAAGCTCCTTATTTTAAGGAGGCAAAACTTGTTCTTGTTTGCCGCAAGGTTGCAAAGGGCGAGTTCAAACCCGAGCAGTTTATTGATAAATCAATCATTCCTGCTCAATATCCTCAAAACGATTTCCACTATATTTATTACGGTGCAATCGAAAAGGTATTGATTAACGAATAAAGCAAAATAATTTTATTCTCCGTCAGGGTAAAGCGCCTTGGCGGAGATTTTGATATAAAGGTATTGATTTTTAGAGAGCTTTAGTGTATAATACTTTTACGAAAAGAGTGCTTTTGCGCCTTTTATGTAGCGTATGGGCCCTGTGCGACGGGATGCTACGAACCTTGTCAGGCGGGGAACCGAGCAGCAATAAGTGGATTATTCTGTGTGCCTCAGACAAGTCTGTATGCTACATAAAAGGCGCGAGGGCTTTTTTTATTGAATTGTCCTCGCGGTTTTATTTTTATGCCGCGCGATATAAATTTGTGCTTGGGCACAATCTGTCATCGCTCTATCGGGCTATAGTAGGGCGTGTGGATTACACATTTGTAGCCGGAAGGGCTGTGGAAGATAATATGTATCAGGTTTTATACAGAAAATACAGACCAAAAGTCTTTTCGGATGTTTACGGTCAGGACCATGTAACCTCCACACTTAAAAACGAAATAAAAAGCGGCAGAATTTCGCACGCTTATCTTTTCACCGGCTCACGCGGAACGGGCAAAACCACCTGCGCAAAAATTCTTGCAAAGGCTGTCAATTGCGAAAACAGCGTTGACGGCGAGCCGTGCAACGAGTGCGAAGTTTGTAAGGGTATCGACAGCGGCGCGATTTATGATGTTGTCGAGATTGATGCGGCGTCAAACAACGGCGTTGACAATATCCGCAACCTGCGTGAGGAGGCTAACTACACTCCCACAAGGGGTAAATACCGTGTATATATTATTGACGAGGTGCACATGCTTTCTACGGGCGCGTTCAACGCCCTGTTAAAAACGCTTGAGGAGCCGCCGGCGCATGTAATCTTTATTCTTGCAACGACCGAGGTTCACAAGCTCCCGGCAACAATTCTTTCGCGTTGCCAAAGGTTTGATTTCAAACGCATTCAGCCCGAAACAATGGCTGTCAGACTTAAGCAGGTTGCCGAACTTGAGGGTATGACTCTTGCCGACGATGCCGCAATACTCATTGCACGCATTGCCGACGGCGCACTGCGCGACGGATTGTCTATTCTTGACCAATGCGCAGGCAGAAGCAAGGAAATAACAGCCGATCTTGTGTCCGATGTCGCAGGGCTTGCAGGCAGAGAGGCAATGTATCAACTGTCGGACTGCATTGCGTCAAAGGATTCAAGCGGAGCAATGACGATTATCAGCGAACTTTATCAAAACAGCTATGATATGGAGCGCCTTTGCGTTGAAATGATAAGCCATTTCAGAAATTTTCTTGTTGTCAAAACAGTAAGACAGAGCAGGGAACTTATCATTTGCACCGACGATGAGTACGAAAGCATACTTGCAGGCGCAAAAAAATTCACTATTGAGGGAATACTTCATTCGCTTGATTTGTTCCAAAACACACTTGTTGCAATCAAGGGCGGAGCAACCGCTCGCATCGAGGTTGAAATGGCGTTTGCAAAACTTTGCGAGCCGAAACTCGAGGGCGATATTTCATCGGTGCTTGACAGATTGTCAACCCTTGAAAGAGCGGTGAAAAACGGCACCGTTGCCGTATCGGCACAGCCGCAGAGCGCACCTGTTCAAGAGGCGCCTAAGCCGCAGACCGTTCAAAAGCAGACAAATGTCGAGCCGGAGCCTGTTGCAAATGTAAACCGTCAATCGGAGCCGGACACCGTCAATCAACCCGAGCCTGAACCGCCTGTTTCGCAGGAAACACCCGACGAGCCAAGCTCGCCGCCTGCACCGAGCGTACAGCCGCAGGGCGACAGCGCAGTGCAGGAAGAGTTTATGCAGTGGGGCGAGTTTGTGGATGTTCTTCATAAGGAGGACATTGCGCTTTACGGCGTTTTAAACGGCGCACGCGGATTTGTTCGCGGCGATTTCTTCCTTATCGACAGTCCCAATCAGACAGTCAGGGAGTTTATCAAAATTTCGACTCATTCAAAGGCTGTCAAAAAGGCATTGTTTGAGGTGACTGGCAAGCAATATAAGCTCGGACTTTTCAAAAACAAATCGACCGAAAATGTTCAGCGCGACCCGCTTGAAAATTTCATTTCACAAGCGCAGCACGCTATAAATATTGATTTTAAATAACCTAAAAGGAGAATAAAAATGAAAGCAAGACTTCCAAAAGGATACGGTGGCGGCGGACCGCAAAATATGCAGCAAATGCTCAAGCAGGCTCAAAAAATGCAAGCCGAAATTGAAGCAAAGCAGGCTGAACTTCAAGAAAAGGAATATGTTGTTTCTTCCGGCGGCGGAATGGTTGAAGTTACCGTTACCGGCAAGCACGAAGTTAAGGCAATCGGCATCAACCCCGAAGTTGTTGACCCTGAGGATGTAGAAATGCTTGAGGATATGCTCGTTGCCGCTCTTAATGAGGCAAACCGTAAAATTGACGAAGAGGCAGAGCGCGAAATTGACGGAGTAACCGGCGGACTCAACATTCCGGGACTTTAATATTTAAAAAATCAACCGATTAAATTATATTGTCTGAAAGGCTGTGGTGATTAAAATGGCATATAATCTTGCGCCGCTTCAAAACTTAATAGACCAGTTTGAGCGTATGCAGGGTATAGGCCACAAAACGGCGCAGAGAATGGCGTTTTATGTGCTCGGTTTGTCCGACAAAGAGGCAAACGATTTTGCAAAAGCCATAACCGATGCGCACACAAAAATCAGACAGTGCAAAATTTGCTGTGATTTGGCGGATGACGAGCTTTGCCCGATATGCAAATCAAACACGCGCGACAAAAGTGTGATTTGCGTTGTTGAGGACCCTCGCGATGTCGCCGCAATCGAGCGCACGCACGAATATAACGGCACATATCATGTGCTCCACGGTGCAATTTCGCCGATGGATAATATCGGTCCCGACCAAATCAGAATTAAAGAGCTGCTTGAAAGGCTCAATGACGGCACGGTTGAGGAGGTCATTATGGCTACCAACCCGACTGTCGAGGGCGAGGCAACGGCAATGTATATTTCCCGTCTGCTTAAACCGATGGGCATTACGGTCAGCCGCCTTGCATACGGCGTGCCGGTCGGTGCCGATCTTGAATATGCGGACGAGGTGACGCTCGGCAGGGCGTTGGAGGGCAGAAGCCTTATTTAACGAAAGGAGTGACAGGCTTGGCTGAGGAATTTCAAATTATAGCAAAAAACAGAAAAGCCTATCACGACTATTTTGTTTTGGAAACCTACGAGGCAGGAATAGAGCTTTACGGCACGGAGATTAAATCAATCCGCGCCGGCAGAGTCAATCTTAAGGACTCGTTTTGCAGTGTTGACGACGGCGAAATGTTTGCAATCGGTATGCATATTTCACCTTACGAGCAGGGCAACCGCTTTAATCGCGACCCGTTGCGCAAAAAACGCCTATTGCTCCATAAGCGCGAAATTATGAAGCTTTTCGGCGAAAGTCAGCAGCAGGGATTGTCGATTATTCCGCTCGAGCTTTATATAAAAAAAGGCAGAGCAAAGCTCCAAATCGGGCTTTGCAAGGGCAAAAAGCTCTATGACAAGCGCGCTGTTGAAGCAAAAAAGGTTGCAAACAGATCGATTGAGCGAGAGCTTAAGCAAAGATATTAAATTTAAATATGGGGATGAAAGGATTTCGACAGGGTCGGTAAGTCTTGATCAGCGAGTAGCGGAGTTGCACCGCTATAAAAGTAACAACTTAAAATTAACTGACAATAATCGTACAGTTCTTAAGGCTGCCTAAGCGCGCCTTCGTTCTCTTTAGGTAGTGCCACGGACCTTTTGAGAGCGTCGACTTAGTGGCGAACATGAACGAAAGAGTGTCTCGGCTTTCGTCAGGTATCAGAGAATACTTTAGCGCATAGGCTGACTGCCGCCGCTGCGTGAGGGGATAACTCAAAAGACAGCCTACACTCGTAGAGCCCTCGATAAGCCGATTTTGGACGCGGTTTCGATTACCGCCATCTCCACCAAAAATTAAGAGTACCCTTGTGGTACTCTTATATTTTTGCTGTGGAATGTAATCGAAACAGCCGTAAAGAAAACAGTCCGGCGGACTGTTTTTAGGCGCGGCGTGTCGGCGAGCGTGGAAGCGAGCCGAGCGATACCGCCATCTCCACCACGCATTAGAAACCTACATTGAACCGCAGAAATGACGGGAAAATGCGGGTTTCTTCTTATTTTGTCAACCTACATAAACCTACAAAAAACTACCTTACGGGATACATACTGGTAACACGCGGGAAACACAACAGAATTTTGCAAAGAAGAAGGGCGGCATTTTGCCGCCCCTTTTTTATGTGTGTATTCGATTGACCGCATCAATCTTTGTCTTCATATAGATATGTGTGTAAACCCTTTCTGTGAAGGTCTGCGCCGCCTTATGCCCGACAATTTCTTTGATAACGCTTTCATTGACATTGTGAACAGTCTTCGCCCGAATCGGTTGAATCCGTTTCGTCACTTTCGTCGGTTTTGTCCTCAGTGTCATCGGCTGATTTTTTGTTGGACTGAACAACCGTGCCGTCGCTTATCTTTGTGACGGTGACATTATCGCCGTCATACGAATACTTCAAGCCGGTATCAGTGTTTGTCTTTTGTGTCAAATCGCCGTCGGAATTGTATTCATAGGTCACATACGGCGCAGATTCGCTGCTTTTTGTTTGCAAGGTTAAATTACCCTCGTTGTTGTGTGAATAGGCGATTTTGTCGCCGTTGGCGTAAGATTCGAGCACGAGTTTGTTATCTCTATCGTACTCATACGAAACGGTGGTTTTGCCTGCGATTTTTACGCTTTCAAGCTCGCCGTGCGATGTATAGGCAAAATCGTAAATATCAAACTTTTCGCGGATTTTAATGCCGACAGAGTTATACTCATACTCGGTTTTTACTCCGAGGCGGTTTGTTTCGCTAAAACATTATTGACTTTTAGACATTTGTTTGGTCAAGAATAATATAATATTCATTTGAACTATTTGACTTCAAAAGATATAAAGTTGCAGAAGATTTTATAGTTTTATCTTCAAATTGCTGAACCCTTTTATACCATGTTATATCTGACTTTTCAAAATTTTTCACCCACGATATATTGTATTTTTGAAAACAATTGTTTATATTCTCAATTAATTCAATATTCGTGTCGCAAATTTGAAAATCGCCCGGAATACAGTTTGCGTTATCATCTGTATTAACGACATTTAACTTCGCAATGAGCAGTTCATTGTAAACTTTTGACTTGATTGATGAATTAATCTCGTTTCTTTTAGTATAACTGTCAACAACATTAAATTTGTCTAAATTTAGTCCGGTAATTTGTGCAATATCCTCTTTGCCGATTCCGGCAGCATAAGTTTCATAAGTTCCGGAATCAGTATTGGCTTCATTATGATTACTGTTTGATTTAATATATACTATTGCTCCCACTGTTGATATTAAAAGAACAATCGCTATAATAACGGCTATGATTTTTTTGCTTTTCATTTTGTCAATCAACTCCAATCTTGTTCTCAAACAGGTTCAGTGTGCAAAACAAACTTTAATATGCCGAGTGCTGTTATAAAAGAAATTAGCGATGTGACTGCGTAAATCAAATATTTTTTTGGTGTAGTCTTTACTTCTTTTTTCAAATATTCATTAACAGTGTTCTTTTCAAATCTTGGCATAAAGATTGTTGCTATTACAGTGAAAATTAATGCAAATATAAAATTACACATCATTACAGAAGTCACCGAAATTGCCCAGTCAAGCAGTACCACACCTATCGTTATACCCTTTTCCGTAAAACCGGAACGCAGATGGTCAATTATTGCCAAAACAACATTTGCTATTATACAAACAGCCAAAGCGGTTAAAGATAAGGTGAATCGGGTTGGATCTGTAATAAATATAGCGTCAACAATATATTCAATACAATCATCTATTAAAAATGATATTTTTTCTAATGTTTTCATTAAAATCACTTACCTACACCTGCGGCATAGCCGAAAAAGATTTTCAAATGTCCTCTGTTTAGGTTCTGTTTTTCCTTTTCAATTTGCTTTAAAATCTGTTCCGGGCTTTGCCTTGTTTCGTCCATAAAAACACATCCTGATTAAAAGAATTTTTTCTTTTTGAAGTAGATGATTTCTCCTATTGCGATAACAAGAGAAACAATAATCACCGACAGATAACCGTACCGCCACTTTAGCTCCGGCATATAGGCAAAGTTCATTCCATACCATCCCGTGAGTAAAGTAAGCGGCAGGAAAAAGGTGGTGACGATTGTGAGAATCCCCATAATCTTATTTTGCCGTGCATCCTGCTTTGACTGATAAAGCTCACGAAGTTGAAGCATATTTTCACGAAGCAACTGAACATGATTTTGCAATCTCTCGGCACGGTGGGTAAATTTTTCCCAGTCCCCGGTATCGTCTGCAAATAAAGAACACGCGCGGAATTGAAACAACTCTCCGATATCTGTCAGTTGTTCATAGTAAGCATTTAATTCGGACAGCTTTTGCCTGTGTTTTGTAAGCAACGGGAAAAAGTCTGCCGAACCGCCGGAACCGATATTTTCTTCCATTTTTTCTGTTTCTGACTCGATGTGAGAAAGATAGAGAACATCATCCTCTATCATTTGCTCCATAAACTGCAAAAGGAGCTGAGCCGGGCTGTTCAGCTCCTGAAACATACTTATCCGTTTTTCTACCAATAGTTTCAAATCGCCTACATCTTCGACAAATAAGAGCGACTGTCCCGTCAAATAAAAGCTGAAGGAAAGCTGCGGTGAACGCTGTTCGCTTTTTTGAGGCAGGCGTAAGGTTCCGATGATGCAGTTTTTGAAAACCTCTGCCTTGCAGTAACGAATTGATCCGAGGCAGTGAAGAAGTTCTTTATAATACGGAAACTGCTCTTTACATTCGTGAAATTCAGCCGTGCTCATAACCGTGAAAAACGGCTCTTTATCGTTGCAGTTTTGGGCGGCTTGCAGACTCCCGTCTTTTGAATTTATAAAGTATTGCATTACAACTCCCCCTTTCTACTTTTAATTATATCACAAGTTTTTATTATATCACAAGTATAAAAGTATTTTCTACTTTACATATTCCGCATTGATCGCCGCTTGATTTGACAAAAGCAAATCAGAAAAGCTATTGACAAGGGCATTGCTTGAAGCCTTTGAGCATCGACAATATCCCGCTTGATGATATTGAGGAAGCTTTTGAGGGCGAAAATACCGAAACGGAGGGGTGTTCATCCTTGATGACGCCCGCTCCACCAAAAAGAATAATCCGAAACTTGTTATCATCGGTAACAGTTTCGGATTTTCTGTTTATATGGGCACAAGACGGGCTAACCTTTGCCTTTTTTATATTTTATAAAATCTCTATATCTGAAAAATGAACAATATATGATGCACCCGATGGAAAATACACTTCATGCGAAAAATGCACATCATCAACAATCAGAAATTCATCTATTCCAAAATCATTATTCATTATATCGTCAAAATGATTTTTGGGGAAATCCATTTTCAAGAATTGCACATCATAATATATTATGGATTTTTTCAAATTGCAAACATCATCATATAGAACTACTACCAGCTTTTTATTTTGACTTTCATAGCACATATTAGTTGAAATTAATTTCCAGTCGTGAAAACCATGACAAAAAAAAATATTCATCTACAAATGATTTTGGCAGTTTATCTTTTATTTCTTTAAAAAAATACTCGTCATATTTCCTGCTTTTATTACTAAATGCAATATCTTTTTCAGGATCATCTCCGTACTCCAAATATTCTTTTAAACTTATAAATCGCATACAAGCCTCCTCCTTATGCCAGCACCAAGCCCCCGCCTATTGCAAAACCAATAATTAATGCAAAAACAACGCCTGAGCAGAGTAACATAGCAAAAATCAAAACATAAACAACAACATTTTCAACTTTACTAAAATCTAATTGTATTGAAGCTGATTTTTGACTATCCTTATGTGATTTAGCCTTTTCGTCCCAATCCCAACCAGTTTTTTCTTTTAATTTTTTCTTTACTGAGTTAGGCGGATCTCCACTCCCTTTGTGAGAACTTCCATCATCATTCTGTGAACAGTCTTCGCCCGAATCGGTTGAATCTTCTTCGTCACTTTCGTCTGATTCGTCCCGTTTCTAAATCAAAACTTATCCCAATCGTTAAAAACGGACAAACTGTCCGAAACAAATTGCTCTTTTGAATATTCAAAATCGTTTACATCTTCGGCAGAAAATTTTGAATAAAACAGCTTGTCACCGTTTTCAATCAATAATGAATAGGCATAGCCTTTTTCATCGCTGTCATAATAAAGCGTGTATCCGTCACCGTCGGATTTGTTTTTCAAAACAATATCGTATTCGTTATATCCTTCGAATTTGCTTTTAATCAAACTACTGTGCGATTCCTGCAGCGAGCAAGTAAATTTCACATCGCAACTGTTTCCGTATCTGTCAAAATATGACTTATTGCAGTCGATAAATCCCGCTTTGCCAAGCGAATTTTTTTCGCAGGTTAAATAGTAATTGTCCGATATAGATTCATCGCTGTCTTTCAATGCGTAGCCTTTTATTTGGCTTACAACCGACGGCTCTTTGTCCAAAACATTCTTTGCAGAGGTCATGCCAAAAGCGCATAAACAAACAATTGTGAATGAAACCACAAACACAATCGGCAAAACAAATCTTGCGGCTTTAACAAAGCCCGAAATCTCACCCTTTTTAGTTTGCTTAATTGAAATAACAAGCAAAATCAACTCAAACAACAAAAGCAAAACAAGAGCAATAAGCGCACCGATGAATATTATGTATTGTGCCAAGTCGCCGGGAATTACCGTCAAAAGTCCGGTATTTATATACGACATCTTATAAAAAATAAGCAAAAGTACAATTCCGACAACGGCAAGCATTGATTGAACAGCATAATTGATTTGATATTTTTTGTTGCTCATAACTTCTTTACCCTCCAATTAGAAACCCTGTAAGCATACCATCCACGCACTTTAGAATTTCTATGTTTTGAAATATTAAATAAATATAAATAATCATATTTCCAATTAACAACTCTTTTTTTTCCAAAAAAGAAATTATAAAATCTCTTTATTACATATGTTTTTATTCCGATTGAAGCTAAGTATATACCAAGAGTTGCAGATGCTATATTTATACCGGCTACATTCGGACCGCTATTGGTTGCAGGTGTTGAGCTTTTTGTATAGCTCGTTGATAAAATCGTATGGGTTTTTTATCGGTATATAGTATGTTTGCGTGGCTGTTGTGATTTCGACTATATTGTTGGAATCAACGCCGTTTATACTATGCTTGTCGGACTTTTTGCAAAGCTGTATATCGTTGTATGAAATGCTTTTGACATTAATTAAGTCTGCGGTCGCTTTGTCCGTTTTGAACTCAACGCCTTTGACGCCAAGCACGATTTCGTCGCAATCCGGCATATATCCGCGTTGCAAATCAAATTGAAACATATTTGGCGGTACAGCCGCTTTGCTTGTTTCATCATTTTCCTTGCTTTTGGCTAATTGCACTCGTTTCCAAACCTCATTTATAAAATCATCGGGATTTTGAACCGAAACGAAATAATGACTTGTAAATGTTTCAATTTCTACAAAACTGTCTTCATCACATGTAATGTATAAATACCAAACATCTGTATAAGGCACCTGTTTTTGCCCTTGTTTATCCCAATATGGAACGAAATCGGTATGCTTGCAATCTGATATTTTTTCGTATCTTAAATGAAGTTCGC
>ENA-UESI01000634-UESI01000634.1-human-gut-metagenome-genome-assembly--contig:-NODE-634-length-27759-cov-5.517268_pt1 | contig 27759 bp, 28 predicted proteins | sample MGYA00243005_ERZ508006 | MGnify/ENA primary metagenome ERZ508006 (study PRJEB26167, sample SAMN06115436) | human gut metagenome | host: Homo sapiens | place: China:Shandong | collected 2015-06-10... | reverse complement strand
AGAAGGGGGAGCTCGTGATCGACCGCTCGGCGATCGTCGCGATCATCCGCTACTACACCCGTGAAGCCGGTGTCCGCTGCTTTCAGCTCATCGGCTCCGATCTTGCCGTTTTGAAAGTCTGCCCGCGCCTGCTTCAGTCCGGCAGGGCGAAGAAAGCTGCCAACGTAGTCATAGCGAAAAGGGGCATTTGCTTTGTTCATGGGGAAACGCTCCTTCCATACCAAAAAAATAGGCTGATTATAGGACTCGAACTGCAACAAGTCCAGATTTTTTTCCGTGTCTGCCGCAAGACTTGAGCTGTCAGATCAATAACTGTGCAAAATCACCAAGCTGTTGTATCACAACGGCTTGGTGATTTGCGTTCAGTTGGCTTTTTTCAGGCTTTGGCGTTGCCGCTATCCTTCTGCGGCATCTCGCCCGTCGGCTTTGACCGTGGGGTATCATCGTCCGGCTTTGGGCCGCCGCCGGAGGGCAGCGCTCCGTCCGGCTTCTGCCCGCCGGGGCCGCCCATATTACCCATGCCCGTACTTACTGTGCCGATCTGGGCGGCGCTCTCCGTCTGGATCTCGCCGGAGGAAAGCGTATAGTGGCTGATGTCCTTGAAGTCCTCCGCTTCATAGCTGCCCAGCGCAGACTTGGAGGGGTGCGTCTGCTCCGCAAGTTGTTCCAGCGTCAAGCCACACTCCACACGCAGGTCTTTCAATCGCTCTTGTATGGTTAAAGCCATATTTTGTTCCTCATTATATTGCCGTTATCATATTTTCTAACTTAAATCTTTCGAGCTGCGGAATGTTCTTGGCGGAAATATTTAGGACATATTCTGGTTTCGACTTTTTACCCTTGTATGAATGGTAAACAAAAATATTACTACTGTCATTATCCCATGTGGTCGCAGGAATTAAATATTCTATGGGGTGTTCGCCATCATTTAGCAAAAGCAAGAACAAGTAAAGTGATTGGTCTGAAATATCAAAATATTCCTCCCGCATAAAAACATAGCCTGTTCCTTTGCGAATGGTTTTAACTTGAAACTTCAAAAATCCTCTCTTGCTTTCTGCAATAAAATCTATTCCATGGTCATCAACAAGGAAGATTCAGAATAAGCAAATAGCAGTACGGTATCAGGCTGACACCCGGTACCGTACTGCTAATTTTCTTCATTTTCTAATGTCTCACCGAATATCTCGTGAACACGGATCAACGCAGCGACCTCACAGAAAAACCGCTCCGCTAACTCCTCTTCATCCCACCATGTCCTCTGCGGCGTTGCGTGATGCCCCGCGTCCTGCTCCACCTCTGCTTTAGCGGTGCGGATGGCCTTCTGTGCGGAGAGCCACCGCCCATAGGCGCCGCCGTACAAGTCCCTCTTCAACTTTCGCAGCGCGGCCTTGTACGCCTTCTCCGCTCCGCTGGGGCCGTTGTAGTTGAGCCGGATCGCCAACTCCTGAAAGGTCATGCCAACCTCGTCCGGCTGACCGATGCCGAGGTAGCTTCGCACCAGATTCAGTTCTCTGGGCGTCAGCACCTCCTCCACCTGTTGGAGCAGAAGTGTCCGACGCATGAGGCGGTCATAGGCCACAGCGGGATCGCCGCCGCAGCTGATGGAGAACACATCGTCGCCCAACTGCCGCGCGCCGCACAGCGTCCGGTATTCTTTTATCAATGCCCCAGCTACCTTGGCAGATACATTCAGTTCTCCGCACACCACCTTGACCAACTCAGCATCAGATGAGTCCCATCCCTCGGCGCAGAGGTATGCCACCCTGCGCAGTTGGTTGCACCGGCTGATGGGAATGGACAGAGAGGAAAAATGCTGTGCGGCATAGTCGGACAGCGCCGCTTCTATCGCGGGCGTCGCATAGGTCAGCAGCTTTGTTCCGTAGGCGGGATCAAAGCGTCCCGCCGCGTCCAGCAGTGCCAGCGCCGCCTCCTGCTTCAAGTCCTCCAGCTCACACCACGGTATGTACGCCTGCGCCAGCTTGGTGAGGTATCCTTCGTTCTGTGAGATAAGCAACTCCGCGGCGTTTTTGTCTCCGGCTTGTATCCGCAGAGCCAGCTCTTCGTTGCAGGGGCCGTCCCCGGCAACGGTGTACATATTTTTCGTCACAGGAACGCCCCCCTTTCTCATTTCAGCCGCTTTTCTGCCTCCGCGTAAATGTGTTCCAATTCCATGTCCCGCGCATATCCGTCAGCGGCATAGTCGTTGTCCATCAGCGCCTTGTCCCGGTAGCTCCCCGCCAGATAGAGTGCCTCCCGCCGCAGGTCATCGGAGATATTCCCTCTCTGGTGATGCTTGCGGATGGTGTCGGTGCGGGTATTGAACAGGCGGTAGACCGGGTGCTGTTTGTTCTGCTCCTTCTGGTGCATCATCGCGCCGTACTGCCGGCAGGTATAGCGATTGTCCTGCGGGGCGACACCGTCGCAGTATTTGGGGATGTGACCGTTGGTGGTCAGAAAGTATCTCCCGCAGCCCTGGCACTGGCTGGGTGCGTGGCCGTGGTGCAATCCGTTCATCAGGTCATAGGTGTAGAAATCGGTCAGGCGTGGAAAAATCACCCGTTCCACAAACACCATTTCTTTTTCGTTTTTAGGACTGCGGGCAAACACATAGGTGGAGGACAACTCCGGGTAGACCGTGAACGGCTCCATATCCAAGCTCTGTAAACTCCGCATCTCATCCCAAAACTGCTCGCTGTTGAAGCAGTCATGTGCGGCCACGGCGAAATGTGTTTCGTTCCGTTTTTTCAGACGGCGCAGATAATCCAACTCAAAGAACCGCCCCGCCGCATAGAAGTGATACATAGCGATAGGGATGCGTATGATCCCGATGCAGAATCTCAGGAACTCTGTCTGGAACTCCGAATCGGGCGTCCGTATTTGGGGGAGTGCGCTCTCGTCAAACAGGATATTGATCCGGCGCATTTCCTTCTCATAGTCATTATAGCAAAAGGGTGGATACTTCCAAAGAAGCTCGGTCAGGTACAATATCCGTTCCCGCAGCTGCGGGAATACCGCCGCAGCCTCCTCATCGCTGCCCTGTACCACCACAGGGAACAGGAAGGTTGGTGCGCCGCCGGCCTGTATCAGCTCCGGCAGTTCTTCTTCGGGAATGTTCAGAATGGACATCGCCATAAATCCCGCCGGGAACTCCTTCTCCTGATAAAAGATCTTGTCATTCCAGACATCCATTGTGAACTGCGTAAAATCGTTGTTCTGCTGTATTCCCAGCGGCATAGCATCGCCCCCCTGTCCCATATCCGTTTTGCAGCTGTCCCGCGATATTCTCATTCTATCAAAAAATACAGAATAATCAAGTGAAAGGGTTAGAGCCTCGACTGCAGCGAGGTCTCTGCCCTTATTCTTTTATCCGGAGGTTTTTTTATGTCTCAAATCAACCGACTGCAAACCATTGACGCGGACACGCTGCAAAGCACCGCTTACGAGCCGGTCTCCTTCGTGGTCGACGATCTGCTGCCCCAGGGTCTGCACCTGCTGGCAGGCGCGCCGAAGATCGGCAAATCGTGGCTGGCGCTGTGGCTGTGTCTCTGCGCCGCGCAGGGCAAGCCGCTCTGGACGTTCGCCACGCGCCCATGCGAGGTGCTGTACCTCTGTCTGGAGGACAGCTTCCAGCGTATCCAGAGCCGCCTCTTTGATCTCACAGAGGACGCGCCGCCCACGCTGCACTTCGCCGTCATGTCCCAGCAGCTCCACAACGGGCTGGTGGAACAGATCGAGCAATTTTTGAAGGAGCATCCGCAGACCAGGCTCATCGTCATCGACACGCTCCAGCGCATCCGCACCGCGGGCAATGACGCGAACCCGTATGCCAGCGACTACCGGGACATCGGCGTTCTGAAAGCGCTGGCGGACAAGCACCGCATCGCCATTCTGCTGGTGCATCATCTGCGGAAGATGAATGACGATGATCCCATGAACATGATCTCCGGCACCACCGGACTCAGCGGCGCCACCGACAGCAACTTTGTCCTCCGCAAGAGTAAGCGCAGAGAGAACACCGCCACGCTCTACTGCACCGGGCGGGACATCCCCTACCGGGAACTGGCATTGGAGTTCGATGGCGAAGATCATGTCTGGAAGCTGCTGTCAGATGACTGCGAACAGACGGAGCAGCCCAACGCAAGAATTCTTTTTCTTCTCTCTGAACTGCTGCGCCGACAGCCGGAGATCAGCGCCCCTGCCAAGGCGCTGTTGGAAAAGATCGACCCTGCCGGTGCGGAGGGACTGACCCCCAACAGCTTCTCCCACCGAATCCGCAAAAGCGTTGACGCTCTAAGGAGAAACGGCATTACGGTGTCCTTCCGCAAGAGCAACGGCGACCGTCTGATCTGCCTGAAAAGGGCCGATGGTGTCGATGATTCCGCTGCCGAAAACATCGTCACCATTGACCCTGAGAACCCGCCGTGTTTCGCCCTGTGAGCCGCTGTGTGCGCGGTTCGGGGCTGGGGTGGTGGTGTACACGCCGAGAGCTGTTTACCGCACACGGCGCGGGACGCGGGAATCGTCGCCCACTCAGGTGGCGGCGACGGCCAGCATCGCATTTGTCTGGTCTGCGGCGAAGCCGCTGCCCTGCCAAATGCACCGGGCGGGGCGTGGCCCCACACCCCATTTTCGGGCAGAAGCCCACACCCACTTAAAGCCCCCCCAGCTCTCCGAGGGGACGAAAGAAATAATTCCAGAAAGGTAATCCATTATGAAAAAAGATATCAAATTCAGCACGCGCATGGCGTCCGCTGACCGTGAGAAAATCAAAGCGCTGGCGGCGAAGGCCGGAATGTCCATGAGCGACTATGTCACCGCCTGCTGCCTCGGCAAGCGGATCGTGGTCATCGACGAGCAAAAAGAACTACTCCGCCAGCTCAAGGGCATCGGCAGCAACATCAACCGCCTCACCGTCCTTGCCAACATGGGCAAGGTGCAGGTCATCGGTCTCGACAAGGCCGCGCAGGAGCTGTCCGAGGTCAGCGCCGCGCTGCGATCAGTCATGGAAGGGCGGTAAGCCGTATGGCCATCGTACATTTTGTAAACTACAAGCGGGGCACACAGTCCCGCGCCGCCATACGCGGCGTGATGCTCTACGTCATGCAGGAAAAGAAAACCGCATGGGAGGGCGAGCCGCTCGTCAGCGGCATCAACTGCCAGCCGCAGAGCGTCTACGACGATTTTCTGAACACCAAGCTGCTCTACCACAAGGACGGCGGCGTGATGTTCTACCACATGGTGCAGAGCTTTCCGAAGGGCGCGGCGGTCGATCCCCGACAGGCCCACGAAGCCGCGCGGCGGCTGGCGGAGTACTTCGGCGGCTGCGAGGTGCTGGTCTGCACCCACGTCGACCGAGAGCATATCCACTCCCACTGCATCATCAACTCCGTCAACTTCGATACCGGCAAAAAGCTGCACATGGCGAAGGAACAACTGCAAGAGTTGATGCGGCGCAATGACATGATCTGTCAGGAGATGGGGCTGCCGGTCTTTGACGCGCCAACGCAGCAGGCCCGCGGCATGAGCGGCGCGGAATATCACACGGCGCTGAAGGGCAAAAGCTGGAAACTGCGGCTCATGAACACCATTGACGAGTGCATGAAATACGCCGCCGACAAGGACGCCTTCGTTTCTCTGATGGCATCCGAGGGCTACGCTGTCCGCTGGGAGAGCAGCCGCAAATACATCACCTACACCACGCCGGTCGGCATGAAGTGCCGCGACAACAAACTACATGAGAAAAAGTATTGCAAGGAGGCCATGGAGCATGAATTCAGAATACGCGCAGAACTCATCAAGAGAAAATTCCGTCGAGCAGCGGAAATCGATGGAGGAATTGAAACGGCTGAATCAGCCGAACAGCGCGCCGCAGCAAACAGCGCAGACGATCCAGCCCATTGTGATCCAGTGCGATCTGCCGCAGGCGATGAACAAGCTGACGGAGCAGGCGGACGGAATAAACTGGGAGCTGGAGGAAATTCGGAAGGCCCTGCCGGAGCTGAAAACACACATCGACCTGACACCGGTGCAGAAGTCGCTGGTCGAGATGCAGAGATCGCTGACCGAGATGAACAAGCTTCTGGAACGGGTTGGGAACCTGAGCGAGCGGTATTCCTGCAAATGGATTCGGTGGCTGCCGGATTTCAGTCTGCTCGTAGCGATCAAGTGGATCATGCTGGTGACGCTGCTTGGCTCGGTGGCGCTGGCGGGATGGTACAGCGCGGCAAAGATCCTCAGCCTGTTTCCATGACGCCCCTGCTACGTACCGGCGCGGCGGGGCTGGCAACACTCGGTCTGCTGCTGGACGAAGAAGGCGGCGATGCCGAAGAACAGCGTCGGCGCATCGAGGCGAAAATCGCCGCCGAAAACTTCGGCGCGGTGGTCGGCTTCGCCGCAGGCGCAGCCCTTGCGGTAAAGGGAAAGCGCGACGAACACGCCGCGCAGGAAGAACAGAAAAAGCAACAGCATGAGCAAACGATGGGAGGATTCTGAATGGCAAGCATCAAGCAATTGGACGAGCGACGATATAAGATCACCGTCAGCAACGGCTACCGGCCCAACGGCAAAAAAATCAGCAAGGCAAAGACCATCCAAGTCCCGCCCGGTGTCCCCAAGCGCGGCATCGGGCAGTATGTCGCCCACGCCGCCGAGGAATTAGAGCGCAGCTTCAAGACCGGCTACGCCGAGGACGGCGAGATGACCTTTGAAAAATTCGCCTCCCGCTGGCTGAAGCGGCAGACGAAATATGCCCCCAGCACCATCGCTGCATACCGGCGGATGCTGGAGGTGGTGTATCCCATGATCGGCGGCATCCGCCTCAATAAGCTCCGACCGATGGCGCTGGAAAATATGCTCTCCGAGCTGCGCAAGCGCAAGCACCACGGAAAGCTCATCAACGAGTCCACCGCGCAGCGATACCTCTCCGTGGTCTCCGCCGTGCTCAGCGACGCCAAGCGCAACGAGATCATCGAGAAGAATCCCGCGCGGATGTTAGACCTGCCCACACCGCAGCGCACGGTGCAGCGCATTCCCACGCGAGGCGAGGTGGAAAAGCTGCTGGACGCGCTGGCAAAGGAGCCGCGGCACTACCGTCTGTTTTATCTTCTCTCCATGTACACCGGCTGCCGCCGGGGCGAGCTGAGCGCTCTGCAATGGTCGGACTTCACCGGCACGCAAAACGGTCTGCTGCTCACCGTCAGCCGCTCCCGCAGCAGCGTTCCCGGCAAGGGCATCGTGGAGGGCTCTACCAAAAACGGCAAGAGCCGTGAAGTCTACCTCTCCTCTGACCTGCGGGGTATCCTCCTCGCCTACAAACGCCGCAAGCAGATGGAGGCGGACAAGCAGCGCCGCAAGCTCAGTCCCTATCTCTTCACCGATGAACACGGTCAACTCATCCACCCGGACACCTTCACCAAGCGCCTGCGGAAGATTTACGCCGCTAATGGATTCCACGCCGAATACCATCTGCACACCCTGCGTCACTTCTTCGTCTCCACTCTGCTGCACAGCGGCATAGACAAGCAGACCGTGGCAGACCTCGTGGGTCATGCGGACACCGGCTTCTTAGAGCGCACCTACTGCCACCCCCAGCAGGCGCAGAAGGTGCAGGCGGCAGACTCCATGCTCACCATGCTCCGTCCGGACGGCGAGCAGATCTTCAATCTCGCCGCCGCCTGTTCTCCGAAGCAGCACAGCGCATGATTGTTGCTTTCGTAGAAATTCATTTTTCAAGAAAATTGTGATAGCTTTACCGCCGCGCTTGCGGTATGTTGTGCTTGCAAAATAAGCCTCAACTGTACTGAGAACAAATGAAAGAGAGGTCATTTTTATGGCAAGCATCCGCAAGCGCGGCAGCAGCTATCTCATCGTGGTCTCCATGGGCTATGACTACAACGGCAAGCGCATCAACCCCCGGCAGAAAACCGTCCACCCACCGGAGGAGCTGACGCCCAAACAGGTCGAAAAGTGGCTCAACGAGCAGGCAGTCCTCTTTGAACGTGACTGCCGCCACACGCCGCAGCCCGTCCAGCAGCTCACGCTGGCAAAATACATCGACCTGTGGCTGACGGACATCGCCCCCGGCAAGCTGGCAAAGTCCACCATCCGCCGCGACCGGCAGGACATCGAGCGTATTCTCCCGGCGCTGGGTCACTACAAGCTCACCGAGCTGCGGCCGGAGCACTTCCGAAGTTTCTACGCAGAGCTGCGAAAAGTCATTCGTCCCGACGCAAAAAAGCCACTCTCCGAGTACACCATTGAGGGCGTGCACGCTACGCTGTGCAGCATCCTCTCTGATGCCGTGGAGGGTGGCTTTCTTTCGCATAATCCGGCGTGGCGCACCTACCGCTACACTGGGCGCAAGTGCGAAAAAAAGATCGCGGCCGAGGAAACGGCGCAGAAGATCATCGCCGCGCTGGAGGGCGAGAGCATCAAGTACGAAACCTACTTCAAGCTCATCATCGCCACAGGAATGCGGCGGGGTGAGTGCTGCGGTCTGAAGTGGTGCGACATTGATTGGGAGCAGCGTTCCATCCACATCTGCCGCAACGCAGTCAAGGTGACGGACGAGGAGATCTTCGTAAAAGAACCCAAGACCCGCGCAGGTGACCGCTATGTGTACTTCTCCGCCGAGATGGAAAGTCTCCTGCGGGAGTATCAAAAAGAATGCCGGTATATCACTGAAACCTATGACCAGCGGCAACTGACCGATGATGATTTCCTGTTCCGCCGTCAAGGAGCGCGGCTCCCCATGACGCCCACCACCTTCACCTACCGCTTCAAGCTGATCCTCAAGAAGAACGGCCTACCGCAGGAGCTGAACGTCCATTCCCTCCGGCACACCGCCGCCAGTCTGATGATCGCGGGCGGCACGGATGTGGCCACGGTGGCGGGCATCCTCGGCCACAGCCAGCCCTCCACCACGCTGGACATCTACACCCACGCCTTCGACAAGAACAAAAAGGCCGCCAGCGCGGGGCTGCAAGGGATGCTGGAGATATGACATAGCGTAATAGTTTAGTTGGATCGCAAAATGTGCAGTAGTGGTCAAATCAGGTTTCAATTCTCCTAACTTTCCGCATACAAAAACCGTCTCAAACATATCGTTTGAGACGGTTTTTGTAATTGCTCCCGGGTTTTGTTGTCACCGCTGCGCATTGGGCAGTTCGTTCTTCACATACTTCTCCCATACATGCAGGCGGTCGCGCTCGTCGATCTGCCGCAGCACTCTGGCGGGTACACCGGCAGCGATACTGTTGGGTGGGATGTCACGCGTCACCACCGCGCCGGCGGCGATGATGCTTCCCGCTCCGATGGTCACGCCACCGCACACCGGCGCACAGCCAGCAGTGATCCCCGATGGTGATGGGTTCGGCATACTCCAACGCATGGCAGCCGTTGGGGTAATCTGTATAGGCTCGTTCTTCGGCGATAAACGGATGGTTGGGCGTGGCCAGCGTCACATTGAGTCCAATGAGCACATTGTCCCCCAGCGTAATGGGCGCTACATCCAAAAATACGCTGTTGTAGTTGATGAAACAGTTCCGCCCCACATAGATATTCACGCCGTACTCGCAGTAAAAGGGTGCAAACGCCTCGAAATTCTTCCCTTTTGCGGAGGGGATCAGGCGCTCCAGCGCACGCTGCTTGGTCTTGGTACGCCACAGCGGGAGGCGGTTGAACCGGTCACAGCGGCGCATACCCACCCGGTGCCGCTTGGCAATCTCCGGATCGGTAGGCGTATAGAGACGCCCCGACACCATCCGCTCCCATTCACCGCCCGTCCTGCTCTTATCCATGATCAGTCACTCCTTTATGTGCGCCTGTACCGGTACAGATACAGGGCCGTTTCCAATGCCAATCGCTTCATCGGATCGACCGGATCGGCCTCCAGCAGCAACCATAGCTGCTGGAGCCGGTAACTCACGGTGTTGTAGTGCAGGTGCAGCTCCCGCGCCATCCGGCGCTGGTTGCCCATACAGCGCAGCCAGCTCGCCAGCGTGTCCAGCAGCTCTTGCCGCCGCGGCTCTGGCTGCCGCAGGAGCGTTCCCAGCTGCCGATGGATATAGGCGTCCGTTTCCGCCGGGGAGGATTCCTCCAGCAGCCGTACCACCCCCGCTGGGTCGTCTGTCACGCAGGGGGTTTCCGTTCGCGCCGCCATGTGGAGCGCCGCACGGGCACTGCGGTCTGCTTTCTGAAAACCCACCGTACCGCCGTAGGGGCGGCTGACGCCGCAGATAACGCCGTGGTCGGCGGCAAAGTCCGCCATCACCCGCCGCAGCGGCATCTCCAGCGCGAACAGGTCGTCCGCCTCCAGCGCCAGCAGAAAGCCATCCTCCGACAGTGCGCCCCACATGTCCGCGCCCAACGCCCGGTAGCGCTCTTCTACCTCGTGCAGCCAAGAGCGCCGCTGCAACTCCGGCGCATCAGCCTGTATCCACATCAGGATATGCGGACATTCCAAATGGATACCGGACTCCGCCGCCTGACGCTCCATCGCTTCGCTCAGCGGCGCGCCAGAGATGAGATGGTGCAGTAATACGGCCAGCTGCCGCTCCTGTTCCGCCGGTATTCGCCGCCGTGCGATCTCGCGGGACACCGCATCGGCCAACTCGGCAAAGCGCATATCGGTCGGCAGTTGGAGCAGCGGCAGTCCCAGTCGGTCAGCCTTCTCCGCCAGCGCCGCCGGCAGGGGGCTGGGCAGGTAGCGCCCCGGCTTGATACCCACGCCGGACAGGCCTTTTTCTGCCGCCGTGGGCAGCAGCGCATCCACGGCCTGCGGATCGTCTGCGATGGCAAAACCAGTGGTGATGAGCAGTTCTCCCTGCGCCAGCCAGCGCGCGTAGTCCGGTGTGTCCGTCAGATTGACACCGCTGACCCTACGGCCAAGTCCCGCCGCGCCGCCGCAGACCGTGCAGCCTGCGAACACAGGCAGGCGCAGCACCTCCTGCAGTGTGGGATAGTCCGCTGTGTGCTGTGATGTCATGGCTTCTGCCCCCCTTGTGATACTATCACAATTTTCATAGAAATGTTCATTTATTTTTGCCAATGGAACAGACCGTCCGTTGTTTTATGATAGCGGTAGTAAAACGAACGGAGGTATATTCCATGGCAAAGCAAATGAAACAGGATACTCCCTTAGTCCCCCGCAAGCGGAGACTGGCCGCGCTGATAGCAGCCACCCGGTGCGCCGGAGAGAAACGTGACACGCTCTCCTGCCATGCCCGCCGCTGCACCGCCTCATCCATGGCGCAGGGTCTGAAGCACTACGCCTGACGCGGCGCACCCCTTCGGCAGACTCCCCCGGCAATATGCCGGGGGATCTGTCCGTTCAGGGTTTTCTGGTTTCCTTCTTCAGCAGGGACGCCGCCGTGATGATGGTCAGTACCGACTCTGTCACCATGCCGGAATACGACCGTACCACAATGACATACACCAGCCACGACAGGCCGCTGGCAATGCCCGCCATCTGTATCACCCGCCGCCTGGTCTGGAAGAACGGCAGTAACGCCGCCAACGATGCCACGATGGGCAGTACCGTCACTGGCGTCTCATAGGTCACCACGGCAATCAGTAGAAATACTGCCACGATGGGTATCGCGGTGACCAGTTTACTCCAGTTGAATTTCTCCTGCAATAGGAAAAGCAGCAGCACGACAATCTGGAAAAAGCTGCACAGTGCGCCGGAGCATGCGTGGAGCAGTGTGTAGTGGATGGCGAAGATCAGGTTGGCCACCACCTGCCACAGCAAGATGGTACGCTTGTCATTCTGCCAATAGCTGAGACCCATGGCGATCAGTGCGCCGAACCCGATGAGTTGGTAAAATATGTTCATCCGTCGTTCCTCCTAATAAAAAACGCCGCACACCCTGTCGGATGCGTGGCGAAAAATGGAGGCGATGCTCCAGAAAAATCCACACTTATTTTGGAGTTTTATTATACCATGGGACAGCCGTATTTGTCAATTGCGGCAAAGGACAACCTCCAAAAGCCATGGGCTTTTGGAGGCGAGTGGTACGCCCGACTGGATTCGAACCAGCGGCCTTTAGAGTCGGAGTCTAACGCTCTATCCATCTGAGCTACGGGCGCATATTTGGTTGTGGGTTTCTGCGATAGTCGTCAAATAGTAGTCAACGACCACGCATTTTTTCTCTGCCATTCCCGCAAACGCAGGTGCGGCAAGGCTTTGCGCCATATCTCAACTGGAGACGCCTGAAATGTCGGAGTCTGTCACTCTATCCAGCTGAGCTACGGGCGCATATGGAGCAGAGGGAGACTTTTCCCCCTTGCGACTAATTTATTATACCATCTTTTTCGGGAATGTAAAGAAGAAAACTGCACAAAAGACAAAAAAGATTGTTAAAAAAGTTGACAAGTTCTGGAATTTGGAGTACAATTCAGAAAGACGAAAACAAGCGGTAGGGGAAAGCGGGCTGCGGCCCGGCTCCTGCCGCCGGCAAAGAAGAAGGACGCATATGAAAAAACAAAAGGTCTCGGATGCGGTGATCCATCGTCTGCCCCGCTATTACCGCTATCTGGACGAGCTGCATAACAAGGGCGTGGTACGCATTTCCTCCAATTCGCTGGGGCAGAAAATGGACATCACCGCCTCTCAGATCCGGCAGGATCTCAGCTGTTTCGGTGAATTTGGCCAGCAGGGCTACGGCTATAACGTGGCGGAGCTGCGCTCGGAGATCGGCCACATTCTGGGCATCGACTCCGGCTACCGGCTCATTGTGGTGGGAGCGGGCCATCTGGGCCATGCGCTGCTGCAGAACTTCGACTTTCAGAAGGTGGGCTTTCAGGTGGATACCGCCTTCGACGTGTCCCCGGCGCTGATCGGTACCAAGATCCACGATGTGACCATCCGGCCCATGGAGGAGCTGGAACACTATGTGGAGGAGTACCACCCCAACGTGGCGGTGCTGACAGTGCCTCAGAGCGTGGCCCAGCCGCTGGCGGACCGGCTCATTGCCCTGGGAGTGAAGGGCTTCTGGAACTTTACCAATGTGGAGCTCTCCACCCAGACCAAGGGGGTATTCTTCGAGGACATCCACTTTGTGGATACCCTCCTGACCCTCAGCTACCGTATCTCCCGGCCGGAGGAACTCTATTAAGGGGCGGATCATACTATGGAATGAGACCTGCGGGTCCAATTTTCATAGGAGGTCACGTTCTTATGTGCAATCAGAACTCCTGCTTCGGCGGCTGCGGCTGCTGGATCATCATCGCCATCATCATCCTGTGCCTGTTCTGGGGCGGCAACGGCTGCGGCTGCGGCAACACCCAGAATAACAACGGCTGCGGCTGCGGCTGCTGACCGGGCGGCCCCATAGGGGGGCAGCGGAACACATGAAAGGGACGCCTCCGGCCACGCCGGGGGCGTCCTTTTGTGCAGAGATTGTACCATCGATGAGTAAGGAAAAAGCGCCGGAAGGACACGCTGTCAGGCGTGCTTGCGCTTGCCCGCCGAGAGGATAAAAGCAGAACAACGCCGGTGCTTGCTGACAGCAGACACCGGCGCTGTTTCATGTTCGGTCGTTACTCACCGAAGTTGTTCTGGATCAGAGATACCAGAGCATCCACGGCTTCCTTTTCATCGGAGCCGTCAGCGATGAGGGTGATGTTGGTTCCCTTCACAATACCCAGGGACAGCACGCCCAGCAGACTCTTGGCGTTGACCCGGCGCTCTTCCTTCTCCACCCAAATGCCGCTCTTGAACTCGTTGGCCTTCTGAATGAAATACGTAGCGGGACGTGCGTGCAGCCCCACCTCATTCTGAACGGTAATTTCCTGCGTATACATCAAACCAGCACTCCTTTATTCGCAGTCTTCAAGCCGACTGCTACACATACTATTATAACGGATAACGGGGAGAAAGCAATATTCAATCCCACAAAAATTTGTGGCGATTGCAGAGAATCAAAGAAAAAATTCGTCGTTCTACACGAAAGCGGCTTATTTCAGCTCCACCACGGTGACACCGGCCTCACCCTCGCCGTAGCGGCCCAGCCGGAAGCTTTTGACGGCCTTGTTACGCTTGAGGATCTCATGGACGGCCTTTCGCAGAGCACCGGTACCCTTTCCGTGGATGATGGTGACGGTGCCCAGCTTGGCCATGACGGCACTGTCCAGATAGTTTTCCACCACGCTCTCGGCCTCCAGCGTCTCATAGCCCCGGATATCCAGCTCCGAGGAGGCACGGGACACGGTGTTCAGGGTGGCGGCGGAGGAACTGGGGGCGGGCTTGGACTTCTTGGGAGCGCCCTCCAGCAGGCGCACCTGCTGGGCCTTGACGGTCATCTTCATGTGGCCCGCCTGCAGCAGCAGGGTGCCGTCGCCGTTGACGGCCAGCACCGTGGCGGCCATCTTCACGCCGGGCAGCTCCACCTGATCGTCCACGGCGATGGGCCGGGGCGGCGTATAGGCAGGCTCCTGCTCCTCGTCCCGCAGGTGCAGCTGCTCCTCCGCCGTTTTCAGATGGTGGCGCACGGCAGCCTTGGCGTCGTTGAGGGCCTGCACGTTGGCCTGCTTCTGCTGCTCCTTCCGCAGCTGATCCAGCTGGGCGAAGATCTCCTCCGCCTGCTGCTGGGCCTGCCGGACGATGCGCTTGGCCTCAGCCTCTCCCTTGGCCCGTGCGCTTTCCTTGCCCTTTTCCATCTGCTCCCGGAAGGTCCGGGCCTTCCGGGCGTCCTCCTCCCGCTGCCGCCACAGTCGGTCGGCCTCGTTCTGGGCCTTCTCCAGCCGCTGGCGCTTCTCCTCCAGCTGGGTCAGCACGTCCTCGAAGCGAACGGAGTCGCTGTCCATCTGGGCCTGTGCCGCCTGAATGACGGACTCATCCAGCCCCAGCCGCCGGGAGATGGCGAAGGCGTTGGACTTACCGGGGATGCCGATGAGGAGTCGGTAGGTGGGCCGCAGGGTCTGTACGTCGAACTCGCAGCTGGCGTTCTCCACCCCCGCCGTGGTCATGGCGAAGGTTTTCAGCTCGGCATAGTGGGTGGTGGCGGCGATGAGAGCCCCCTGATTCCGGGCCTCCTGAATGATGGCGATGGCCAGAGCCGCACCCTCCACCGGGTCTGTGCCGGCGCCCAACTCGTCGAACAGCAGCAGACTGTGGTCGTCCACTTCCTTCAGGATCTGGACGATGTTGGACATATGGGCCGAGAAGGTAGACAGGCTCTGCTCGATGCTCTGCTCATCTCCTACGTCCGCCAGCACCCGGCGGAACACCCGCACGGCGCTGCCGCCGTCGGCGGGGATGTGCAGGCCGCACTGGGCCATCAGGCTCAGCAGTCCGATGGTTTTCAGGGTCACGGTTTTGCCGCCGGTGTTGGGGCCGGTGATGACCAGGGTGTCGAACTGCTCACCCAGCTCCACGGTGATCGGCACCGCCTTGGCCTGATCCAGCAGAGGGTGCCGGGCCCGGCGCAGGGTGATGCCGCCCCGGCGGCGCACCTCCGGGCGGCTGGCGTTGAGCTGATAGCTCAGCTGCGCCCGTGCAAAGATCACATCCAGCTGCACCAGAATGTCGTAGTCCCAGAGGATGTTCTCCATCTGGCCGGCGCACTCGGCGGAGAGCTGGCGCAGGATGCGGTCGATCTCCTTCTGCTCACGGGCCTCCAGCTCCTTGAGCTCGTTGTTGGCCTGCACCACGCCCATAGGCTCCACGAACAGCGTGGCACCGGAGGAGGAGATGTCGTGGACCAGACCCGGCAGACTGCCCTTGCACTCGGCCTTCACCGGCACCACGAAGCGGCCGTCCCGCTGGGTGATGAGGGCCTCCTGCAGGACCTTGGCATAGGAGGGGGAGGAGATGATACGCTGCAAAATCTGTCGGCCCTTGGTGGCCGCCAGCCGCATTTTCCGGCGGATATCCGCCAGCTCGCTGCTGGCGGTGTCGGCAATGGTCTCCTCGTCCAGAATGGCGGAGCGTATCTTATCCTCCAGATAGCGGTTGGTGTGCAGAGAGGAGAACAGCCGGTCCAGCACCGTGGCCTCCCCCTGCCGCTGGGCGTCGTATTCGCTGACCCGGCGGCTGGCGGTCAGTACGCCTGCCACATCCAGCAGTTCACGGGTGTTCAGCATACCGCCGTGGTCGGCACGGGTCAGGGCGGCGGATACATCCTTGACCCCGGAGAAGGAGGGGCTGCCGTGGAGGCCCAGCCTCTCCTTGGCGGCGTCGGTCTCATCCAGCAGATGCAGCACCTCCTGCGTGTCCGTGGCGGGAGTCAGGCGCAGGCACCGCTCCTTGGCGGCGTCGCTGACCGCCTTGGCCGCCAGCTTTTCCAGCACCGCCGGGAGCTCCAGTGTGCGGATGGATTTTTCAAACAAATCAGTCATATGTAGGTTCCTCTTGCGGCAAAATGGATTTATAGTAGTCCAGCGTCCGGAAGCTGCGCTCCAGCTGGGCGGTGACATAGACCTCCGCCGCCTGCCCCAGCTGGCGCAGGGCGGGGGTATCCAGCGTGAAGCTGTAAAGCTTCTTATCCGGGCAGTACAGCACGTGGCGCAGGGCCGCCAGAGCGGCGGGGGATAGGGGCATGGCCAGCCCGCCCTTTTCCCGGCAGGCGGCGCAGCACACCACCCCGTGGACGGCGTCCAGCACCGGCTTCTCCGGCTCCGGCCGCCCGCACACGGCGCAGCCGTCAGCCAGAGGCTCGAAGCCCGACAGCGCCATGAGCCGCAGCTCGAAGGCGGGCTTTACCAGCTGGGGCGGCTTATGCAGGACACTGAGGGCGTACAGGGCATTCAGCAGCAGCCGCAGCAGCTGCGACGTGTCCTCCGTCTGTGCCGTGGCGTCCGTCAGATCGGCCAGATAGGAGGCAAGGCTCAGAGCCACGAAGTCCGTCCGCAGGCCGGTGAACAGCTCCAGCGTCTCCGCCTCGTCCAGCATGAACCACTGACCCTTTTCGTAGATGGTCAGCTCCGAATAGGCCAGCAACTGACACGCCGCCGCCAGACGGCTGTTTTTCCGCCGGGCGCCCCGTGCAATGAGGGAGATCTTCCCCCGATCCGGGGTCAGCACCGTCAGAATTTTGTCCGTCTCCCTGGTCACGGTTTCCCGCAGCACCAGTCCGGCGGTGACGATGGGTTGGTTTGGCATGATTCCTCCTCCCACCGGTGCAGCAGATACAGCTCCGGCGCTCCGGTCTCCAGAAAAAGATTCCAGTAATCGCACATGATCTCCACCCCCGGCATTAGCTTGCCGCCGCCGGGGCGAAACATAAGTGGTAAGTTTTAGGGTCGGCTCATGTTTCTAACGGGAATTACTGTTCGTTGTAGCCCTGTGAACGGATGAAGTTCACATTGTCCCGCCAGTTTTCCTTGACCTTCACCCACGTTTCCAGATAGACCTTGGTACCCATGAACTTCTCGATATCCTGCCGGGCCAGCGTGCTGATGCGCTTGAGCATATCCCCGTGCTTGCCGATGATGATGCCCTTGTGGCTGGCCTTTTCGCAGTAGATGGTCACGTCCAGGTCGATGATGCCGGAGTCCTCCCGCTCGGTGAAGCGGGTCACCTCCACTGCCGTGCCGTGGGGGATCTCCTTATCCAGACACAGCAGCATTTTCTCCCGAATGATCTCGGCGCAGACCTGTTGATCCGGCTGGTCGGTGGTCATGCCGTCGGGGAACAGCTGCGGTCCTTCCACGGCGTACCGCTGCATCTGGGCCAGCAGCTCCTCCAGACCGTCGCCGGTGCGGGCGGAGATGGGGATGATGGCGTCGAAATCCGGGTAGACCTCGCTGTATGCGGCGATGACCGCCAGCAGATCGTCCTTGCGCTCCACGGTGTCGATCTTATTGATGCACAGTACGCAGGGCAGCTTCTCCTCCCGGATGCGCTGGAGAAGGATCTTCTCCGGCTCTCCCACGTGGGGGATGGGCTCCACCAGCAGCAGGGCGGCCTCCACACTGGCCAGACTCTCCCGTACGACCTTCACCATATAGTCCCCCAGCCGGGAGCGGGCCTTGTGCAGGCCCGGCGTATCCAGCAGGATGAACTGGGTGTCGCCCCGGTTCACTACACCGTAGATGCGGTTTCTGGTGGTCTGGGGCTTGTTGGAGACGATGGCGATCTTCTCACCCACCAGGGCGTTGGTGAGACTGGACTTGCCCACGTTGGGCCGTCCGCACACGGTGATCATAGCGGTTTTGGTGATGGTGTTTTTCTCATTCATAAGGTGATCCTCAGCTTTCTGTGAGCAATTTTGTTATGTTGTGATGGATGGTAGTGTAAACTGGTAAGTGACAGAGTTCTGCCAGCACTCCTCGTTTGTCAGGTCCTCCCCGATCACCTCGCCGCCCATGCGCTCATAGAAGCTTCGAGCATTGAAATTTTCCGGAACACAGTGGCAGATGAAGGCGTTGGCATGGTGCTCCCGGCAATATGCGCTCATGAAATCAAAGGCTTGCCGTCCGATCCCCTGTCGCTGGTATTCAGAGACAATATAAAGGGATTGCAGGGTGATCACGTCGGTTTTATTTATCGTCAGATAGCCGATATTTTGCCGACCCTTTCGGATAAGGTACACAGAGTATGCCGGGTGATGGACCCTCAGCAGTTCCATTTCCCTGTGCCGGTCCCAGTCAAATTCATCTATCATGGAATCGGGGTAGATGCCTCGGTATGTGGTGCTCCAGATCCTTTGCCGCAGGCCGATGATAGACGGCACGTCCTCTTCGGTTGCCTCGACAAACAGCTTATCCTCGGCCATGATGCAGCTCCTTCCGCAATTTCCGGTGATCCTCAGCTTTCTGTGAGCAATTTGGGGTGGGAATAGAGGGGCACTTACGCCTCGTTCCATTCATCCACCAGCTGCTTTTCTTGGTTTTCTTGCGGCCTTTCTCACCGCTCCAGACCCAGCAGGGCCATGATGGCCTCCTCTCTGGCCCGCATCTGTGCCTTCATAGGCCCCTCGTCCAGATGGTCGTAGCCCAGCAGATGCAGCACCGAGTGGGTTACCAGATAGGAGAGTTCCCGCCGCTTGGAGTGACCGTACTCCCTGGCCTGCGCCGCCACCCGCTCCATGGAGAGTACCATGTCCCCCAGCGGGATAAGGCCCGTGCCGGGGTCGGCGTCCTCCGGGCCGGGCAGCTGGCCGGGGGTCAGTTCAAACTCCGGGAAGCTGAGGACGTCCGTGGGGCGGTCCACCTGCCGCAGCTCTCGGTTGATCTCGTGGATGCCGTCGTCATCCGTCAGGAGCACGTCCACCTCGCAGGGGGCCGTGAGTCCCTCCGCCGCCAGCGCCGTGCGGATGGTCCGGCGGATCAGGGCGCAGTTGGCATCGTTGGCGGCGCCGGGTACATCGGCGGTGATGGGGATGTAGTGTGTCTTTCTCATTTGCGCTTCTCCTCGAATCGGGCGTAGGCCTCGATGATCCGCTGCACCATCACATGGCGCACCACGTCTTGCTGGGTCAGCTGGCAGATGCTGATGCCCTCCACGCCCTTGAGAATTTTCATGGCGTCCTTCAGGCCGCTGGGCTTGTCCCCCGGCAGGTCGATCTGGGTGATGTCGCCGGTGATGACCATTTTGGAGCCGAAGCCCATGCGGGTCAGGAACATCTTCATCTGCTCCCGGCTGGTGTTCTGGGCCTCGTCGAGAATGATAAAGCTGTCATCCAGCGTCCGGCCACGCATATAGGCCAGCGGGGCCACCTCGATATTGCCACGCTCCAGATATTTCTGGTACGTCTCCGCCCCCAGCATATCGAACAGGGCGTCGTATAGAGGCCGTAGGTAGGGGTCCACCTTGCTCTGGAGGTCGCCGGGCAGGAAGCCCAGCCGCTCTCCGGCCTCCACGGCGGGGCGGGTCAGGATGATGCGGTTGACCTGCTTGGCCCGGAAGGCCGCCACGGCCGCCGCCACCGCTAGATACGTCTTGCCGGTGCCGGCGGGCCCCACCCCGATGGTGACGGGACTGTGGAGCACCGCCTGCACATACTGCTTCTGGCCGATGGTCTTGGGCTTGACGGGCCGGCCTTTGGAGGTGATGCAGATCACGTCCTGCGTCAGCTCTCCGATGCGCTCGGACTGGCCGCTGCGGCACAGGCCGATGACGTAGCGGACGTGCTGCTCGGTAATGGACTCCCCCTTGCCGGAGAGGGTCAGCAGCGCCTCCACCGCCTTGGCGGCCATCATCACCTCCTCTGGCTCCCCGGAGATCCGCAGCTCCCCGTCACGGTTCACCACCGTCACATGGAATTCCGCCTCCAGAAGCCGGATATTTTCATCAAACGAGCCGAACAGATTGATGGCCTCCTCCATCCGCTCGATGCTCACACGCTGTTCCATACGGGACAAGCCCCCTTATCTCTGTGTAGTCTCCGTTTCCGGCAGCGTCACGGTCTGGCCGATCTGCTCCAGACATTCCGCCTTCAGCACCACCGTCAGCCGGTTCCCCTGCCGCACGGCGGCGAAGCGGGTGTCGGTGACGGTGCTGCCCTCCGGCAGCCGGGCCGACAGCAGGGCCAGCAGCTGCTGCTCTCCCTCCTGACGGGCGCTCTGCTCCGTGCGCTCTGCGGCGGCGCCCTCCCATGCGGTGATGCGCTCCTGCACCAGCGTCAGGGGCAGGCGAAGCCCTCCGGGCAGGGTGAACGGTTTATAATATGTTATTTTATCACAATCCACCCCGGTGATGCTACCCTTTCCGTAGAATTTTATCCGGTGTTTTCCGATATCCAGCGCCCAGCGGCTGTGGCTGCGGCTTCCGGCGGCGGGCTGCGTGATCTGCAGCGGTACGCTGACCGACAGCTCATACCACGTTCTGGCCCACACGGCCCCCATGCTGTGGACAAACCGTGCGCCGATGTGCTCTGTTTCTGACACCCCGGAGATCAGCAGTTGCCCCTCCGTGACGGTGGTCCCCGGCAGCACCATGGCCTGCCCCTCCAGCGCCTCCACCTTGGTGATAAGGCCCGACCTCCGGGCCACGATGTTGGTGACGGCGCTCCGATCTGCCGCCTCCGGCGGACGGTGCCGCTCCACCACCTGCACATGGGCCACGCAGCCCCGGACGTTCACCGCCAGCCACGATACCTCCGGCAGGGCCAGCAGCACATGGTTGCGCATGGTCTCCTGATCGATGTGCAGACCCGGCGACCCCACGGTGATGCCGTAGTCCTCCAGCGCCCGGAGAATGGTCTCCGTGGGGACGGTGTCGTTGCCGCTGACCTGAAAATCCCAGATGACGAGGTTGCCGCCGAACATCAGCACCAGCGTCAGCACCGCTCCGGCCAGCAGCACGTACCGCCGGCGCAGACGCCGCCAGAACACCGGTACGCCGCCGCTGCGGCACAGGTGCAGGCTGCCGCCGGCGTCCTCCGCCGCCTGCCGCAGACGGGGCAGGTCTCGCCCCACGGCCCGCAGGGTCAGGCACACCGGCGACTCCCATGTCAGCTCCCAGAAGGGGATGCCCCGTGCGCCGCAGAGGTTCAGCACCCGCTCCGGACAGCCGCACTCGATCCGCACCAGCACCTGCCCCTGTAAAAAATGGACGATCTGACGATACATGGCCCCTCCTATGTCAGCAGCTCAATGGCGGTGATGGTGCCGCTGATCCGCAGCTCCCGGTCCGTCATGGCCAGCAGTTGCAGCTCCCGGCCTGTGATCCGCACCGTCATGTCGGCAGCGGCGATGTCGATGACCTCCGTGCTGTACCGCAGCACGCCCCGGTGCTGTTCCATATAGAACTGGCGGTCCCCCACCAGCTCCATGCGGCCCACCCCCACTGCCAGCTCCCCTGGCAGATCCAGCCGGTCCATGACCTCCAGACCGGCACGGGCCAGCCGCTTTTTGTCTCCCATGAGGCATCCCTCCCACGGTGGACTGTATGCGTACCGCCGGAAAAACTTGCCTGTCCGTGGCATGGCCCTCCGCCTGCCGTCATAAGCTGGCAGGGTAAAGGGAGGTGAGGGAGCATGGGCTTGGCACTGGGACTGCTGGCGGTCATGGCGGGGCTGCTGGCGGCATCGGAGACGGCGGCACAGGCGGTGCGGGAGGGACTGGCCCTCTGCGGCGGCTCGGTGATCCCGGCGCTGTTTCCCTTCCTCGTGGTGTCCCGGCTGTTTGTGGCCACCGGCAGCGCGGCGGCGCTGGGGCGGTTGCTGGCCCCCTTGACCCGCCGGGTGCTGGGGGTCTCCGGCCCCGGTGGTACGGCGGTGCTGCTGGGTCTGCTGGGAGGCTATCCGGTGGGCGCCCAGACGGCGGGAGAGCTGGTCCGCACCGGGGCAGTCTCCCGACAGGAGGGACAGCGGCTGCTGCTGTTCTGCAACAACTGCGGCCCAGCCTTTGCCTTGGGCGTGGCGGGGGTGGGCTGCTTCGGCAGTCTCCGGGCCGGGGCATGGCTTTGGCTGATCCATGTGTCGGCCGCCGTGCTGACGGCTTTGCTGACCCGCAGCACCTCGTCCCCAGAGGGACGGACTTCGCCGTCTGCGCCGATGTCTCTGGTCTCCGCCTTTCCGGGGGCCGTCCGGGGAGCGGGGGAGGGGATGCTCCACGTCTGCGGCTTCGTGGTGTTCTTTCTGGTGCTGACCCGGCTGCTGACGGCCCTGACGGGGCTGGAGCACCCTCTTCCGCTGGGACTGCTGGAGCTTACCGGCGGCATCCTGCGGCTCTCCGGCGCACGGGGGGACTTCGTGCTGGCGGCGGCACTGATGGGCTGGGGCGGCGTGTGCGTCCACTGTCAGACGGCGGCGGTGCTGGAGGGGAGCGGACTCCACATGAGGGGTTATCTGTCGGCAAAGGCAGCGCAGGCGGTTCTATCGGCGGCATTGGCTGTTCCCATAAGCCGCTGGGTGCGGTAAAGGGTTGCTGCTTTCCCCTATGGCGGACAAAAAATGGCACCCGCATTGGTCGGGTGCCATTTTTTACAGGTTGTCGCCGCCTGAAAATACAGGCAGCTGCCGCTCTTATCTGCGGGCCTTGTCGTAGGGGATGCCCTCCGCCTTGGGGGCACGGGACTTCTTGGAGGTGAAGGCCAGCACCAGCAGGGTGATGATGTACGGAAGCATCCGGTACAGGTGGGAGCTGATGCCAATCTCTGCCAGCCAGTACACACCGTCGCCGTTGATATCGATGCTGGAGTAGGCGGCGGCGATGCATTTGAACAGACCAAACAGGAGGGAGGCCCCGGCGATGTTCAGAGGCCGCCAGTTACCGAAAATCATCACGGCCAGCGCCAGAAAGCCGAAGCCCGCCACGTCGCCGTTGGAGGAGCAGTTGGCGGTGGTCAGGGCGTACACAAAGCCGCCCATACCCGCCAGCGCACCGGAGATGGTGGTGCCGATATAGCGCATCTTGTAGACATTGATGCCCAGAGAGTCCGCCGCCTGAGGATTCTCACCGCAGGCCCGCAGCCGCAGGCCGAAGCGGGTCTTATAGAGAATGATGGACAGGATGACGAACAGGATGATGCAGACGTAGGTAGCCAGATAGACCTTCACCAGAAACGTCTCGCCGAAGAAGCCAAGATCGGTGTTTTTGTCGATGCCGAAGGTGGACTTTCGGATCATGAACCACGTAGCGGAGTCGCCGGTAGCCAGCTGCAGGGTGTTCTGGTTGGCGATGATACGCACCAGAAACAGCACCAGAGCCGGAGCCATCAGGTTCAGGGCCGTACCGCCGATGGTCTGGTCGGCCCGCAGGTTGATGGAGGCGAAGCTCAGCAGCAGGGAGAACACGGCGCCCATGGCTGCCGCCACCAGCATAGCCAGAAGCTCCAGCCCCTGCATAGCCACCCAGTTCCCGGTCTGTTGAGCGGCCAGCACGGCGGCGCTGCCCTGCATCAGGCGCACGAACAGCACGCCGATGAAAGCACCGAAGATCATGATACCTTCCAGCGCCAGGTTGATGATACCGCTGCGCTCGGCAAACACACCGGCCAGCGCCACGATCATCAGGGGTACTGCATAGATCAGGGTCTGCTGTACCAGAAATGTCATGCCTGATCGCCTCCTTCTGCGTTATCGCTGTCTGTGACAGCGGCCTCTACGGGTGCTTTCTCCTCCTCCGGCAGCAGGGAGGTCTGATCCTCCACGGCGGCGCCCCGAGGGATGGGAGCCGTGTCTGCCACAGCGATCTTTTTCTTCTTCCGGCCGCTGAGCATCATGCGGATCACCAGAGAGAAAGCGCTTAGATACACGATGACGGCGATGATGACGTCGGTGATGTACTCGTTGTAGGCGGTGAGGTTGGTCAGCTGCTGGCCAACGATCTTCAGCATGGCCATGAAGACGCCGGCGAAGATGACGGCGATGGGGTTATTCAGCGCCAGCAGCGCCACGGGGATGCCGTTGAAGCCCACGGCGGGCAGAGACTGATAGGTGGACCAGTAGAACTCCGTGTTGCCGGACAGGTAGTACAGTGCCGCACCGGCTCCGGCCAGCGCACCGGCGATGGCCATGGACAGCACGATGTTGCGCTTATCCTTGATGCCGGCGTAGCGGGCGCCATGGCGGTTGGCGCCGCAGGCCTGCAGCTCATAGCCCAGCGTGGTCTTGGTCATGAGGATGTACATGGCGATGGCCAGCAGAATGGCCACCAGAATACCGGCGTTGACCTGAGAGCCGGGGAACAGCTTATCCAGCCCCAGCTTGGGGGTGGCCACGCCGTTGAAGCTGGTCTTATAGATGTAGCCGGACTTGGTGTTCTCCACGGTGTTCTTGAAGTTGCTGATGTCGAACATCCACGTCACAAGGTTGGCGGCCACCCAGTTGGTCATGATGCAGGCCAGCACCTCATTGATGTTGAGACACGCCTTGGCCAGACCCGGCAGAGCGCCCCACAGAGCGCCCGCCAGACAGCCGCCCAAAAAGGCCAGGATCCAGATGATCCAGGTGGGGACGGAGGAAGAGGGGATGCTCAGGGCGATCATCAGCGTCGCCATGGTGGAGATCAGGTACTGACCGGGAGCGCCGATGTTGAACAGGCCCGTCTTGAAGGCCACGGCCACGGAGAGACCCGTCATGATCAGGGGCGTGGCCCGGAACAACATATCGCCGGTGTTGACGGCATTGAAGCCCCAGGTCAGCTCACCGGCGGCATTGCGGCCGGTGCTGAAGATGCCGGCGAAGATGATGCGGAAGCCGTCCCATGCGCCGGAGAGGGAGATCTTCTCATTGAAGCAGCCCACCAGAATGACGGCGATGCCGCCCACCAGCAGACCCACCAAAATGGAGATCAGGGACGCCAGCACCTTTTTGGTGCCTTCCTTTTGGTACAGAGTGGCTGCGGAATGCTTCACGCTTCATCGCCTCCTTTGTTGTCACGCTTTGCACCGGACATATACAGGCCCAGCTCGGATACGGTGGTCTTTTTGGGGTCCAACTGGCCCACGATCTCCCCCTCGTACATGACGAGGATGCGGTCGGAGAGGCTCATGACCTCATCCAGCTCCAGAGACACCAGCAGCACCGCCTTGCCACGGTCCCGCTCGGCCACCAACTGGCTGTGGATATACTCGATGGCGCCCACGTCCAGACCACGGGTGGGCTGAACGGCCACGATCAGAGGCTTATCCCGGTCCAGCTCACGGGCGATGATGGCCTTCTGCTGGTTGCCGCCGGACATACTGCGGACCACGGTGATGGGGCCCTGACCGCTGCGGACGTCGAATTTCTCGATCAGCTGTTGGGCGTAGCTGCGGACGGAGTCCCGCTTGATGAAGCCCCCCTTCTCGAACTGTGGCTCCTTGTACCGCTGGAGCACCAGATTCTGCTCCAGCGTGAAATCCAGCACCAGACCGTGCTTGTGGCGGTCCTCCGGGATGTGGCTGATGTACTCGCCCCGGTGGTGGATGGAATAGTGGGAGATGTCGTGGCCGCAGACGGTGATGCTGCCGCCGGAGCTCTTGTCAAGGCCCGTCAGACCGTGGATGAACTCCGTCTGGCCGTTGCCGTCGATACCGGCGATGCAGACGATCTCGCCGGCCCGCACGTCAAAGCTGACATTATGTACGGCATCCTTCTTGTGCAGATGGGAGGGGACGGTGAAGTTCTTCACGCTGAGCACCACATCGCCGGGATGGGCCTCGTCCTTGTTGACCTGCAGCTGTACGGGGCGGCCCACCATCATGTTGGACAGCTCCTGCTTGTTGGTGTCCTTGGTGTTGACAGTGCCGATGTACTTGCCCTTGCGCAGCACCGTGACCCGGTCGGCCACCGACATGATCTCGTTGAGCTTGTGGGAGATGAAGAGGATGGACTTGCCCTCCCTGGTGAGATTCTTCATGATGAGCAGCAGCTCATCGATTTCCTGAGGCGTCAGCACGGCGGTGGGCTCGTCAAAGATGAGGATCTCGTTGTCCCGGTAGAGCATCTTCAGGATCTCCACACGCTGCTGCATACCGACGGTGATGTCCTCCACCTTGGCGTCCAGATCTACCGCCAGACCGTACCGCTCCGACAGCTCCTGTACCTTTTTCCGGGCCTCCTTCTTCTGCAGGAAGCCCATCTTCGTGGTCTCGGCACCCAGAATGATATTGTCCAGCACCGTGAACACGTCCACCAGCTGGAAGTGCTGATGCACCATACCGATCCCCAGCGCTGTTGCGTCGTTGGGGTCATTGATCTTTACTGTCTGTCCATTTTTTCGAATCTCGCCTTCTTCCGGCTGGTACAGCCCGAACAGGACGGACATCAGCGTGGATTTACCGGCGCCATTTTCCCCCAGAAGGGCGTGGATCTCGCCCTTCCGCAGCTGAAGGGTGATGTCGTCATTGGCCTTGATGCCGGGAAACTCCTTGGTGATGTGAAGCATTTCGATCACATACTGAGGAGAATTTTCCATGCCGCCACCTACTTTCTCAGGATTTACAGACCCATACAGGTTGTATATACAGACTATTATAACGGCTCACGCCGAGAATTGCAAGGTTAACCGAAGGATTTGATGGAACAAATGCACGGAATGTTCTGTATCTTAGGGTTGACATCTGGTGATTTTTGCTTTACGATACATTTATATTGCATGATATATTTCCCGGTAGGTAAGGCTACCGTAGGGATATGGGCTGCTGCCGCAGAGTGGTGGAGACACCATGAGAGGGTTTGAACAGGCGATATCGAAACCAAGGTATCATCTAATGCAGCTTCACCGCCCCACGATGCTAAAGCTTGTTACGGTGCTCAGGTCACGGCGGTGACCCGATCGCAATGTGACCGCAGCAGGCAAACGCCGACTGCGGGATTTTTTATGATGCGGGGAAGGAGGAGCCGATATGGTAGACTACGAGGAAGAGCTGGACCGGTATCTGGATGAGATCAAGGAGCTGGCCCGAAGTAAACAGTATGCCCGCCTGCGGGACCTCTTTCTCCCCATGGAGCCTGCCGACATCGCTCTGCTGCTGGAGGAGTCCGGCGGGGAGCTGATGCCCCTGCTGTACCGGCTGCTGCCCAAGGAGCTGGCGGCGGAGGTGTTCGTGGAGCTGGAGTCCGACTCCCAGGAGATGCTCATCAACGGCTTTTCCAACACCGAGCTGAAGGAGGTGCTGGACGAGCTGTATCTGGACGATGCCGTGGACATCGTGGAGGAGATGCCCGCCAGCGTAGTGATCCGAATTCTGGATAAAGCAACGCCAGAAATGCGAAAATCCATTAACGAGATTTTGAAGTACCCGGAGGACTCCACCGGCTCCATCATGAACATGGAGTTCCTGTCCCTGAAAAAGGACATGACGGTGGAGGACGCCTTCAAGCGCATCCGCCGTATTGGCGGCGAGCTGGAGACCATCAACATCCTGTACGTCACCGATCCTACCCG
>ENA-UESI01000632-UESI01000632.1-human-gut-metagenome-genome-assembly--contig:-NODE-632-length-27833-cov-7.645518_pt1 | contig 27833 bp, 19 predicted proteins | sample MGYA00243005_ERZ508006 | MGnify/ENA primary metagenome ERZ508006 (study PRJEB26167, sample SAMN06115436) | human gut metagenome | host: Homo sapiens | place: China:Shandong | collected 2015-06-10... | reverse complement strand
GGGAAGCATGAAGAAAACAAAACTGTTATTACATAAACGCATACTGGCGGCAGTACTGAGCGGCGGTATGCTGCTGCTGCCCAACTGGGGCTATGCCCTGCCGCAGGGGGGAACGGTAGTTGCAGGAAATGGAAACATATCTGATCCCAGTAATATCACAGGCAGCGGCAATGTGGCTATCGACTGGAATAGCTTTAACATAGGGAAGAATGAAACAGTTACTTTCAGCGGGATGCAGGCTGTGCTGAATTATGTCACCGGCAACACCAAAAGCGAGATTTTAGGTAATATTACTGGTAATGATGTACACGTTTTTTTAGTCAATCCTAACGGTATCCTGTTTGGCGCCGATGCTAAAGTCAACGTCGGGCAGCTGACGGCATCGACCCGGACGATAGAGGACAGAGCAGGTTTTGACGGCAGTGCTTTCAGCACCTTGAGTGCGGATGCGGCCCAAAAAGTACGCGGCGACATCATCAATCTGGGTGAGCTGACTGCCAATAAGATCGTGCTGGAAGGCGATAATATTTCGCTGCTCAATGCTGCTACGCTGAAAGCAGGTAGTAATAGTGACATCACCCTGCGTGCCAATAATAAAGTGACAGTTGGGTATGAAGTAACTGATAAGACTACAATAAACGTTGGTGACGGAGTATCTGGCGGACATGAAGTAAGCGATTATAAAAAGGGCGGCGGCACTAAAGGCAGCGTTGCGTTGAACGGAGTTGTTGTACAGGATTTGAGCGGCAACAGTAAAAACATAACCGATGCCATGCTGGTGCATAACGTGTATGAGCTGCAGGCGATTGCCAACAATACTTTTGTCGGCAGTGATGGTTATACCTATGTGCAGGGTGATTATATGCTGGCTAATGATATCAATGCCAGTGATACAGTAAACTGGAATAGTGGCAAGGGATTTGCGAGTATTGGTAGTATAAGTAACTGGCCTAATGGCCCAAAAGGCGGCTTTACAGGCAGCCTTGATGGTATGGAATGTAAGATTATGGGATTGAATATAAAAAGAACTGATACATCTTACTACAATGGTTGTTATGTTGGTTTATTTACTATTTTGCGCGAAGGGGCTTCTGTAAAGAATATACGATTGACTGACTACGAAACAACAGATACAAATGGTATTACAACTATAGTTAAAAGTAACATTGAAGGCACTCAACAGGTAGGCGGCATAGCTGGCATAAATTATGGTACTATCAGTAATGTTACTAATGAAGCTAATATTACTGCTGGTTCACTTGGAGAAATTGGGGGTATTGTTGGCGTTAATTATGGCAAATTAGATAATGTTATTAATAAAGGCACGATTACTTCTACGGGCAGTAACCTTGGCGGCATTGCTGGCGGTAATAATGGCGGTACTATCAACAATGCCAGGAATGAAGCTGCTATTGAAGCTAAAGCTAGCAATGTAGGTGGTATTGTTGGCAGCAACAGTGCTATGGGAACGATCAGTAATTCTGTCAATGCCGGCAAGATCACAGGCAGTAATGTCAGTAATGTTGGCGGTATCGTTGGCTATAATGGGAGCGGCATTATCAGGGGCGGTATTATAGATTCCTGTACTAATAACCAAAGAGGCTGTTATAAATATTACTGGTGGCAGTAATATTGGCGGTATTGCCGGCAGAAATGATTTTGGGTCGAATGGTACTTCCGGCAGAGATTGGTATTCTATTACTAATTCAAATAATTATGCTGCTGTGAGTGGTAAAGATTATGTAGGTGGTATAGTAGGGCATAATAAGGACTGGATAGAAAAAAATCAGAATTTTGGTGCAATAACAGGAACGGGAAATTATGTGGGTGGCATTGTCGGCGCTAATTCTGAGAATCCGGCTATTATTGAAAATTGTACTAATAGCGGTGTTATAACAGGTATTAATTATGTAGGTGGCATTGCCGGCTATAATGGTTATAATGATCTTGACTATGCTGCAAAAATAACCAACAGTCATAATACTGATAGTGGTTCTGTAACTGGCAATTCTTATGTGGGTGGCATTGTCGGCTATAATGGTTATACTGCTAGTAAAGGCGGAGCTATTATCGAAAAAAGTACTAATAGCGGCGTTGTTAAAGCTACAGGATATACAACAAGCAGTGGCAAAAACTATTCATATGTAGGTGGCATTGCTGGCTATAATTACAAAGGCGAGATTACTGATGTGACCAACAATGGTAACGTAGTAGGTTCATATTATGCTGTGGGCGGTGTAGTTGGTTATAATTGGGGCGATATTACTAAAGCTGTCAATAAGGGAACGGTTGAGGGGGCTAGTTATTACGTAGGAGGCATTGCAGGTTATAACTATGGGAAGATAACTAATGCCAACAATGAAAATTCTATCAAAGGTGTATATTATGTAGGTGGTATCAGCGGGCATAATGGTGTGACTTTGACTGATGTTCATAATGGGAACGCTGGTACGGTAACAGGTAATGGTTATGTAGGTGGTATTTCTGGTTATAATTCTGGCACCATTGGTGACGCTGATAAAAAGACTAGTGTAACAAATAGCGGTGCTATTGAGGCAAAAGGATTTACGTCTAGCGGTAAATCGAATGCGTATGTAGGCGGTATTACCGGCTATAATGCTGGCGATATTATTCAAACTGCCAATAAGGGAACAGTAACTGGTGCGGGAAATTATTCAGGCGGTGTTGTGGGCTACAATAATAAAAATATCAGTGATTCTTATAATACTGGCGACGTAGACGTAACAGGAAACAATCAACAAGTTGGCGGCATCAGTGGCAGCAATAGTAAGAGTGGTAATATTAAGAATGTTTATAATAGCGGCAAGATAAGTGGTGTGTTTTATGCCGGTGGTATTGTAGGAAATCACTCCGGCGGCGGTAGTATTACCAATGCCTATAATATTGGGAAAATTGTTGGTACGATCGGCTATATAGGAGATATAGTTGGCTATGGCAGCGGTACTGTTACTAATGCTTATTACGCTGTGTTCGACGGCGATGCGATAGCAGGTTACTTAAAATATCAAGGCGACGACACTTTACTGAGTCTGGAAGAATTCGGGAAAGCCTTTGAAAGTGGTTTGAGGGATGAAGATAAGGATTCCTGGAAATTCTATAACGGGTATACTGCCCCGCTCTTAAAAGGCTTTTTGAAGAAAATCACTGTCAATGGTAACAATATTTCAGGTGTTGATGCTGTTTATAACGGCTCTGAACAAATTGCCGGTTTGGGTGGTTTGGAAGACGGTATTTTGGTGGGGGCTAAAAAGGATATCGGTACATATACATTGCAAGATTTGCTTTATTCCGGTCAGGATGGCTATGATATTACGATTTTAAATGACGGTATAAAATTTACGATCAGGGAAGTGCCGCCGGACGAGCCGCAGCAGCCGTCACAGCCTGCAGTTCCCCAGGAAGGTATTTATCAGAATGCGCTGGTCAATATCGCTGTTACTGAGCGTGAGAACAGGCCGGAACAGCAGAATATCAGGCAGCGCATCATCGACAGTCCAATCAAATTGGGCGAAGAACAGGCCAAAGTAAGGATCGAAGGCGATGGCATCAAATTTGGAAAAGAGCAGATCAAAGTAAAGGTCGATGACGACGGTATCAAAATAGAGGAAGAAGCTTGAACAAGGGCGCAGACTTCGGTCTGCGCTCTTTGGCTGTTTTTAGGCAGACTTGCAGTTAAAAATGGCAATAAAAAACCACCCGCTGTTGAGCGGGTGGAGAAAAGCCTTTTTTGCTTATGCTTGATTATTCGTTTTCGTTTAACAGCTGCGCTTTCAGGCGGCGGTATTCGCGCGGGAAGTAAGGCGTGAGCTGTGATTCGCGATGATCGTAGCCGTAGGCGCGCCGGGTGATGCTGAGGATGGGCGGAGCCTGGATACGTTTGGCAACGGCCAGAGTATTCATCAGCTTCCACCAGTGTTCCAGGTCGGCGATGAAGCTGCGTGTGTCGGGAAAGGCTTCGCTGATGATTTCTGCGTCGCAGCCCAGCTGTTCGGCCAGCGTACCTTCGCTGTACCAGCGCAGGATCTCGGCCGGTGAGGCTTTGCGCCATTGCTCAAGGAAGCTGCGGAACAGTTTATCGTGATATGGGTAGATCAGCGGGTCGCCGCCGGTACCGACTGTCTGATCGGAGGAAAGCTCGGCGCTGGGCCTGATGGTGAAGATGGCTTCAGGCAGTACCTGACGCTGAAAGACTTTTTCGTTCAGATAGCGTCCCAGCTCGTAGACGTGGTGCTTCCACAGGTCGCCGATAGGAGCGAGCGCACCGCAGATGTCGCCGTAAAAAGTGGCGTAGCCGACGGTGAGTTCGGTTTTGTTGGAATTGCAGGAGAAGGCGCCGCCAAAGGCTGCTGCCAGGCCTGCTACGACGCGGGAGCCGCGGTCGCGGGATTGGATATTTTCGTAGATCAGCGGTGAGATTTCCAGATGGAAATCGTTGTGCTGATTATAGCTGTGGATCTTTGTCTGGGTAAGCTGCGCTTTAGTATTCTGGCAGCTTGCCGTGATGGGGATGACAGCGTAATTGGCGCCCAGTGCCTGAGCTGTCTGTTCGGCGATGTTCTGCGTCATGGGCGAGTTGTAGCGGCTGGGCATATTGACCAGCAGCACGTTATCGGGGCCGAGAATATCGACAAAGAGGGCAGCCGTAACAGCGCTGTCGATGCCGCCGGAAAGCCCGACGGTCATTTTGCCGATGCCGGCCTGTTCAAGAAACCGCTGACAGCCGTAGCGGAGGCTGTGATAAACTTCGCCGATCTCGCTGCGGGGGTCGGCTGTGATGTCGCTGGTGTCGATGGCTTTGGCTTTGCTGTCCCAAGCGGCGCACAGGGTCGCTTCTTCGTACATGGGCGCGTCGGTGAGCAGCCAGCCGTCGGGGCCGTAGACGCAGCTGCAGCCGTCGAAGGTAAAGATGTTTTTGCCGTTGTTCTGGATGCCGACGTTATTGCAGTAGATGAGCGGGATGCCGGCTTTGCGGGCGGCGCTGCCGAAAAGGCGGTGCCGTTTGCTGTTTTTGTTGATGCTGAAGGGCGAGCAGGAGATGTTGCATAAAAGCTCGGAGCCATGCTGCGCCAACAGCTGGGGCACGTCTAAAAAGTAGTTTTCGGTCCAGCCGTCTTCGCACAGCATCAGGCCCAGTTTGACGGTTTCGCCGTGGGCGGTGATAGTGAGCGGCTGGTGCAGCTGGCTGACGTTTTTGTCAAGCTCCAGGGCCAGCTGCCGCAGGCCGTAAAAATGACGGTTGTCATCAAATTCACGGTAGTTGGGCAGGGCATTTTTGACGATAAAGTCGTAGGGCAGGGTGCCGTTGGTTAGCAGCTTGCCATGCTGGGCGGCAAAAGCGGCGTTGTATTTGCGGGCGCGTCCGTCTTCGTTGCGTTTGCTGTTGTCGACGGCGATATTGCCGAAGATGACGCACAGATCACCGCAGTTTTCCGTAGCGGCGATGATCTCGTCGCCGTAGGCGGCGCAGTCTTCGATGAAGGCTGTCTGCTCCCACAGGTCGCCTAAAAAGTAACCCGGTACTGCCAGCTCGGGCAGCAGCAGGATGTCGATGCCGCTTTGGCAGGCCATAGCTATATGGTGCAGGATCTTTTTGCTGTTGAGGTCCGGTCGCCCGGCAATGATTTCTATTTGTCCGCAGGCTATTTTAAGTGCCACATTACACCTCGTTTAAAGTTTGATAAATAAAATTTGCCGAATGCTTTTTGTATTTGCGTTAAAAAACCTATGATGTTATTATAGCAGAAGGAAGACGGTTATGCCACTTCCGAAGGAGGCAGAATGTTATGAAACAGAAAAAAACCAATGCGGCGCGCAGGCTGGACGATTTGAAGATCGCGTACCGTCTGGTGGAATATACTGTGGACGAGGAGCATCTGGACGCTGTGCACGTGGCGGCTGAGGTGGGAATGCCGGCGGCACAGGTTTTTAAAACGCTGGTGGTGCGCGGCGATAAAACAGGCGTTATATTTGCCTGCATCCCGGGCGGCGGCGAGCTGGACCTGAAGGCTTTGGCAAAAGTCAGCGGCAATAAAAGGGCCGAGCTGGTGCCTTTAAAAGAGGTGCTGCCTTTGACGGGCTATATCCGCGGCGGCTGTTCGCCGCTGGGGGCAAAAAAGAATTACCCCGTATATCTGGACGCCAGCAGCAGCGGTTGGGACGAGATCGCTGTCAGCGCCGGGGTGCGCGGGATGCAGATCGTGCTGGCGCCGGCCGGTTTGCAGCTGGCGACCCGGGCTGTGGTGGCGCCGCTGACTTTTTGAATACATAGAAAATACTTGTTTGAAGAATATAAATGTGATATGATTTCTCCGTAGCGAGTTAATGAAAGTGAGGTTCCTGCAATGCTATTTGTAAGTACCCGCGGCAAAACTGACCTGGTATGTTCAGCACATGCTATTACCCGTGGTCTGGCTGATGATGGCGGTTTGTTCGTACCGCAGAAATTCCCGGAGCTTTCGCTGGGCGAGATCGTGTCCATGCGCAGTATGACTTATAAAGAACGGGCTGTGGCGATCTTATCGCTGTTTTTGACCGATTATACTAAAGAAGAGTTATTTGAATGTGCCGATGCTGCTTATGCGCAGGCTAAATTCGGCGCCGAGCCAGTGCCTTTGCGTAAGGTGAATGAAAATACGGATGTGCTGGAGCTGTGGCATGGCCCGACTTCGGCTTTTAAGGATATGGCGCTGCAGATTCTGCCGCATCTGTTGACGAAAGCGATAGGCAAGACCGGCGAGAGCAATAAAGTTGTTATTCTGGTAGCTACTTCGGGCGATACCGGTAAGGCGGCTTTGGAAGGCTTTGCCAATGTGAAGGATACCGAGATCATCGTCTTTTATCCTGAGGACGGCGTGAGCGCGATCCAGAAACGTCAGATGCTGACGCAGGCCGGTGATAATGTGCGCGTGATCGGCATCAGGGGCAATTTTGACGATGCCCAGCGCGGCGTTAAAGAGCTGTTTGGCGATGCGGCCCTGGAAGAGGAGCTGCAGAGCAAGGGTTATGTGTTCAGCTCGGCCAATTCGATCAACTGGGGCCGTCTGGTGCCGCAGATCGTTTATTATTTCAGCGCTTACAGCGACGCTGTGACTAAGGGGCGTATCAAAGCGGGCGAGAAGATCAATTTTGCCGTGCCTACGGGCAATTTCGGCGATATTCTGGCCGGTTATTATGCCAAGCTGATGGGGCTGCCGGTAGCGAAGTTTATCTGTGCTTCCAACAGCAACAATGTTTTGAGTGATTTTATCAATACCGGTATTTACGACCGGCGCCGTGAGTTTTATAAAACGGTGTCGCCGTCGATGGATATTCTGGTTTCGAGCAATTTGGAACGTCTGCTGTACAGCATTACCGAAGATGACGCCGCTAAGGTGTCGGAATGGATGCAGCAGCTGGCGGACAGCGGCACCTATAATGTGGGTGAAAAGGTCAACAACAGGATTCTGGAAGAATTTTTCGGAGCCTGGGTGGATGAGCTGGAGACGAAGGAAACTATCGGCCGCGTTTTCAATGATAACGGGTATTTGCTGGACCCGCATACGGCTGTGGCCTGGCGGGCCTGTGAAAAGTACCGTCTGGTATCCAGCGACGATACTTACTGCATCGTGCTGTCTACGGCCAGTCCGTATAAGTTCAGCGATGTGGTGCTGGAGGCCACCGGCAGTGAGGAAGACGCCAAACTGGAGCCGTTCGAGGGCTTGCGCAGGCTGCAGAAGCTGAGCGGTCTGCCTGTGCCGGAGCCGATGCTGGCGATGGAGAAGCTGCCGATCCTGCATCAGGATGTGATCGAGGCTGCCGATATGAAAAAGGCAGTTGGAGAGGCACTGAAACTGTAAGAGTGCGGTTGTTGTAACAGAATTTAGGCGCTTACTGCTTCGGCGGTAGGCGCTTTTTTTGGCGCAGTTTGGTGTAAAAATGTATGTTTACTACTTTTTTTATTTAAATTGAAGGAAAAAGCAGGGATTTTGAGGTAAATTCTCGAATAATTACAGTTATAAAAATTTGTAGAAGTTAGGAGCTGAAGAAGATGCCATATTTGTTTTTTACTTTGATTATCAGTGTTATTGTGGCTGTGTTTGCAGTGCAGAATGCAGTTAGCGTGTCGCTGAATTTTGCTGTCTGGACGATGCAGACTAATTTAGTGATCGTTATTTTGGGTTCGGCACTGCTGGGAGCTTTGGCAACTTTGTTTTTTACCCTGATGATGAAGGCGAAGCATTATCTGCAAGATAAAAAGACCCGCGAAGAGATGGCGGCCCTGCAAAAAGACAATGCCAAGCTGCGTGAGGAAGTGGCGATGCTGATGCATACGCAGAAATTACACCAGGAAGCTGCGGCTAAAGCTGAACAGGCAGGACCGGCGGCAGCGGAATGAGGAAACGAAAGATTTGGCAGCTGCAGAAGTGCGACAGGGAATATGCTGCCGCTATAGCTGAGGAGCTGGGAGTTTCGCCGGTGGTCGTCAGCGTACTGCTGAACCGCGGCGTCAGGGATAAAGAAGAGATCAGAGAATTTTTGTTCGGCAGCGAGCAGCCGTTTCATGAGCCTTTGCTGATGAAGGATATGCAGAAGGCCGCCGAACGTATTTTAGAGGCTGTAAAAAGCGGGGAACAGATCACTGTTTACGGTGATTATGATGTGGACGGCATCAGTGCCAGCTCGCTGCTGTATTTGTATTTGCAGGGTATCGGCGCCAAAGTCAACACTTATATCCCCAAAAGGAAAAACGAGGGTTATGGTCTGAACCATGAAGCGCTGGCTGCTTTAGCGGCGGCCGGCACAACGCTTTTAGTGACGGTGGACTGCGGCATCAGTGGTGTGGACGAGGTGGCAGAGGCTCCGGCAGGGCTGGAGATCATCATTACCGACCATCATACGCCGCCGGAGGTTTTGCCGGCGGCCTATGCGATAGTCAATCCGCATCAGCGTGACTGCAGGTATCCGTTTAAGTATCTTTCCGGTGTGGGCGTGGCGTTTAAGCTGTGCCAGGCGCTGCACCAGATGCAGCATTTGACCGAGCCTTTATGGTCGGGGCTGACGGAGCTTGTGGCTTTGGGTACGGTAGCCGATATCGTGCCGCTGCGCGGCGAGAACCGCGCGCTGGTGAAGCTGGGGCTGGCGGCGATGGAAAATACCGGGATCGTGGGGCTGCGGAAGCTGATCGAACACAGCGGCTGTCCGCCGCAGAATATTTCGGCTGAGAACATTGGTTTTATTCTGGCGCCGCGGCTGAACGCCGTTGGCCGTTTGGAACACGCTCAGTCGGCAGTCGAGCTTTTGGTGACTGGCGATGAGGCTAAGGCGGACGAGGTGGCGGAGCAGCTGAATGCTGAAAATGCTCTGCGTCAGGAGATCAGCCGCAGGATCTTTATTGAGGCTGAGGCGCTGCTGGCGCAGCAGGAACGGATCGAGACAGCGATCGTGCTGGCTAAGGAAGGCTGGCATGCCGGGGTTATCGGGATCGTGGCTTCGCGGCTGGTCGATAAATACCATCTGCCGACGATCCTGATCAGTATCGACGGCGATGCCGCTAAGGGCAGCTGCCGCAGTATCCCGGCGCTGGATCTGTACAGTGCTTTGAATGAATGCAGCGAACTGCTGCTGCAGTTTGGCGGCCATCATCAGGCGGCCGGCCTGACACTGCGCGCAGCCAGGGTAGAATCTTTTAGAAAACGTTTTCTGGGCGTGGTCAAGGGTCGTTTGGAGCCTGCTGATTATCAGCCGCGCCTGAAGATAGAGTGCCTGCTGGATCGAAACGAGGAGGTTTCGCTGCAGCTGGTGAAGGAGCTGGCGCTGCTGGAGCCGCTGGGCTGTGATAACCCGCCGCCGCTGTTTGCTTTTAAGGATGCGGTGCTGCATTATCCCAAGACTTTTGGGCGGGACAACAACCATCTGCGTTTTTATACTGATTATGGCAGGTATAGTTACCACAGTATCATGTGGAACGGCGCGGCAGATATGGTGTGCCTGTATAATAACGCGGTCGTTGATCTGGCTTTTATGCCCAAGATCAATGTCTGGAAGGAAAAGGAAAGCGTGAATCTGCAGGTGGTAGATTATGACCAGGCCCTGCAGGTTTATGATTACCGTAATTGCAATACCAGCAAGGAAGCAGTGCTGAGAAATATTTTACAAACAAGTAAAAAAACAGTAATATATGTAAATAACACCAGCGCTGTACCCGAGGCGGCCAAGCTGCCGGATGTGCAGGTGCTTGCTTATGGCGAGCCGGCGGAGCAGGAGGCGGAGAATATTATTTTTTATGATTTCCCGCAGCAGGAAGTGTTTGACGCCGATGCCTTGCCGGTGCCCAGAGGTGCCGGTAAACGGTTGCTGCTGTTGTATACCAGGTCGGAGGCCGATAAATACTGCGTCGAACTGGATAAGCTTTATCCGGGGCGCAGTCAGCTGGTACATGCTTATAAGGAGCTGGCCTGCACGCTGCGTCAGCAGGCTGTTATCGACAGGGCGGATCTGCTTGAGTCGGCTGCCAATATTTCAGAAGATGCTTTGAAGGTGTTTGAAGAGCTGGAATTTATCCGCGATGAGCATGGTAAGATCAGCTTTGGTAATTTACAGAAAAACGATTTGCAGAATTCACCGACGTTCAGGGGATTGCAGGAAAAGGGACGGAAGGCTTTTGCAGGTTGTCAGAGAAATATGAATATCAGTCCTGAGGAGATCATTGGGCTGTGGCAGGGAAAAAGATTCGATAAATAAGGAAGTGCTAAGATGCCTGAAACAGGAAATGTTGTTTGTGTGGAGGATTTTTTTGCGACGATCGAAAGCTATTTGAATAAGCAGCAGGTGGAGTTTGTCCGCAAGGCTTATGATGTGGCGGCTGAAGCTCATGCCAGCCAGCGCCGTAAGTCCGGCGAGCCTTATATCATCCATCCGCTTGGCGTAGCTACGATCTTATCGCAGCTCCAGCTGGACGAACTGACCTTGGCGGCAGCTTTTTTACATGATGTGGTGGAGGATACTGATATCAGTCTGGATTCTTTAAAAGAGGATTTTGGACAGAAGGTTGCCGATCTGGTGGATGGGGTTACGAAGTTAGGCAAGATAGAGTATATTTCCAAGGAAGAACAGCAGATCGAAAACTACCGTAAGATGTTTTTGGCAATGGCCAAGGATATCCGCGTAGTTATGATAAAACTGGCCGACAGGCTGCATAATATGCGGACGATGAAGTTTATGCCGGTGCATAAGCAGCAGTCTATTTCGCGCGAGACGATGGAGATCTATGCGCCTCTGGCTCACCGTCTGGGTATTTATACGATCAAGTGGGAGCTGGAGGATCTGGCGTTCCGTTATATGGAGCCGGAGATATATTACGATCTGGTCGAGCAGGTCAAGGTCAAACGCCGTGAGCGTGAGGCAATGATCCATGCGGCAATGGGCGAGATCAAAGAGCATCTTGATACGATGAATATCACGTGCGAGATCCAGGGCCGGCCGAAGAATTTTTACAGCATCCATAAAAAGATGCTGCGCGACCATAAGGAACTGAGCGAGATCTATGATCTTTTGGCGATCCGTGTGCTGGTGGACAGCGTGAAGGACTGTTACGGCACGCTGGGCGTTGTGCATAGCATGTGGCGTCCGATCCCGGGCCGCTTTAAGGATTATGTCGCCGTGCCGAAGTCAAATATGTACCAGTCGCTGCATACGACGGTGCTGTATGGCAATGGCCAGCCGTTGGAGATCCAGATCAGGACTTTTGAGATGCACCGTATTTCTGAGTATGGTATCGCCGCTCACTGGCGCTATAAGGAAAGCGGCGGCAGCAAGCCTGCACCGTCTGCCGGCGGCGATAAGACCTTTGATGCCAAGCTGTCGTGGCTGCGGCAGCTGCTGGAATGGCATCAGGATATGAGCGATTCCCGCGATTTCGTCAATACGGTCAAGATGGATGTTTTTGCCGACGAGGTCTTTGTATTTACGCCGCGCGGCGATGTTATCGATTTGCCGGTCGGTGCCGTGCCGATCGATTTTGCGTACCGCATCCATACGGATGTTGGCAACCGCTGCGTCGGGGCCAAGGTGAACGGGCGCATCGTGCCGCTCGATTATAAATTGAGCAATGGCGATATCGTCGAGGTCATCACCTCTAAGCAGGCGGCGGGGCCAAGCCGTGACTGGATCAATATCGTCGGTTCTTCCGACAGCCGGAACAAGATCAAATCGTGGTTTAAAAAGGAGCGGCGCGAGGAGAACATCGTCAAGGGCTGCGAGATGCTGGAAAAAGAATGTAAGCGTCTGGGTTACGATCCTAAAATTTTGCTGAAAGGCGATAAGCTGAAGGACGTGAGCGCCCAGCTGCGGTTGGATAACGAAGAGAATCTGATGGCTACTATCGGTTATGGCGGGATCACGATCAACAGCGTGATGTCGAAGCTGGTAGAGCTGTATAAGAAAGAGCAGAAGCTGACGACGACGAAGGACCTGTCGCAGCTGCTGGCCGAGTTGAAGCCGCGCCGTTCCAAGGCCAAGTCCAGTCATGGTATCCTGGTCAAGGGCGAAGAGGGGATCATGGTCAAGCTGGCGCGCTGCTGCAATCCGATCCCGGGCGATCCGGTTATCGGGTATATCACCCGCGGCAGTGGTATTTCGGTGCATCGTCAGGACTGCCCGAATGTGATGAGCAACAATCCTGAGGAGCAGAGCCGTCTGATCGAAGTGGCCTGGGATATTGCGACGGATTCGCTGTATAAGGTCAATATCATTATCACGGCTGGCGACCGCCCCGGTATGATGGCCGACATCATGATGGTGATGAGCGAGTCAAAGCTGAATATCAACGCGCTGAATTGCCGCATCGATAAGCAGAAGATCGCGAATATCAGTATGGGTATCGATATCGGCAATCTGGAGCAGCTGGATAATATTATGAATAAAATCAAACGCATGAAGGGCGTTTACAGTGTGGAAAGAATGATTTCCAACGGACAGGGAGGCTGACGTGAGAGCGGTTGTACAGCGTGTCGACAGCGCTGCTGTCGAGGTGGACGGCGCCAGGGTAGGCAGTGTGGCAAAGGGTCTTTTAGTGCTGCTGGGCGTCGAAAAGGATGATACGGATAAGGATTTGGAGTATTTGCTGGACAAGGTCGTGGGCCTGCGCATTTTTGAAGATGAACAGGAGAAGATGAACCTGTCTGTCGCAGATGTGGGCGGAGGCTTGCTGGTGGTTTCACAGTTTACTTTGTATGGCGACTGCCGCAAGGGCAAACGGCCGTCGTTCGATAAGGCGGCGGGCGCGGAAATGGCCAATGCTTATTATGAAAAATTCGTGGCAGGCGCGCGGGCGAAAGGGCTCAGCGTCGGCACCGGGAAGTTTCAGGCACATATGCTTGTGAGCCTTGTCAATAATGGCCCGGTAACGATTTTATTAGACAGTAAAAAGAATTTTTAGGAGGTTTGACATGAAGGTTTTAAAAATGGAAGTTGGTATGCTTGGTACTAACTGCTATATAGCGGTCAACGAAGCTACCGGTCACGGCGTTGTTGTCGATCCGGGCGGAGACGGCGACAGGATCGTCGACGCGATCAAGAAAGAAGGTCTCACTATCGATGCGATCTTTATCACCCATGGGCACAGCGATCATATCATGGGACTGGAAGAGGTGCGCAAGGCGACTGGCGCCAGGGTCTATATCAGTGAGGCTGATGCGGAGATGCTGACGAAGGCTACCAGCAATCTTTCTGCTTATATGGGCATGGACGCAGCTTTTGCGCCGGCTGATAAAATTTTTGAGGATGGGGAAACTGTCACAGAGGCAGGACTTGATTTTAAGGTGCTGACGACTCCGGGTCATACCCGCGGCGGCGTATGCCTCGTCTGCGGTGATGTGGTGTTCTGCGGTGATACGGTATTTGCCGAATCTATCGGCCGTACTGATCTGCCGGGCGGTTCCTACAAACAGATTCTTGACTCTATTAAAACGAAACTTCTGGTTTTGCCTGATGAAACTAAGCTTTTACCGGGACATGGACCTGCGACTACGGTAGGATGGGAGAGACGCAGAAATCCGTTTCTGCAATAAGTAAGTAAGAAAATGATCAAAAGTATCAAGCTGCTGAGACACAGTACAACTTTCAAATTGGCAGTAGCGGCAGGCGTATCCTTTGTTTTGTATGAACTGGCTGCGTTTCTGTTCCCTATCCTTTTAGCGATAGGTCTGGCTTTTGCCCTGTATCCGGTATCGAATATGTTTTCCAGGATCACTGTTGGTCAGGGACAGATCCATTTGTCGCGTGTGGTGGCGATCATTCTGGCCTTTATGGCTTTTGGCCTGTTTATGTTTTTCGCCGTTACATTTATTTTGCTGCCTTTGTTTGGGCAGATCAATGATCTGGTGGCCAGACTGCCTGATTATACGACAAAAGTCGAGTCCGGCAACCTGGAGTGGCTGCTGAAGGACCCTTCCCAGTATCCGCGGCTGCCGTATAATTTTGAAACGCTGATCGATGATGCGATGAGCTGGATCATGGGCTTTATGGGCGGTATCCTGCGCAATTTGTTTAAGTCTACCATTGATATTATTGCCAATCTGGTAGGCTTGATCGTAGTTCCGTTTTTAGCTTTTTACTTTTTGAAAGACTGGCGTGAGCTGCGTCTGATGATGATCAATCTGTTTACTTATGATACGCAGCCGAAGGTGGCGCATATCCTGGATGAGATCGGACGAACCTTGAGCGCTTATATTCGGGGACTTGGTAAATTGAGCCTGATCGCCGGCGTATGTATTACTGTCGGTGTGGCGATGCTGGGTATCCAGTTCCCGCTGGTTTTTGGTTTCCTGGCCGTCATGGCCGAGACGGTACCTGTGGTCGGACCGTTGATGGGCGCAGTGCCGGCGGTATTTATTGCCTATTCGCAGAATACTGCTTCGGCTTTTTCTGTAGCGCTGTTTTATCTGGTGTTTTACCAGATCGACGGCAATATTCTGATGCCGCGGATCATGGGCAGTAAAATCGATCTGCACCCTGTAGTTTTGATTTTGAGCCTGCTGATAGGCGCCAAGCTGTACGGTATTCTGGGTATGCTGTTTGCCGTGCCTGTGGCTGCCGTGTACCGGGTTTTCTATAAAGAGTTATGGCACAGTTCTGATGAACCAAGACCAACGGAAAATGAGCAGCAGAAACGATGATGAGATGATGAACAGTGATTATAAATTAGAGCAGAAGTTACCTTATGATTTAACGCGGCCTGTCGCTGAGATGGCCGCGTTCTTTGACATTTTGCCGCATTCTGACAGCGCTGCCCTGCTGACGGTGGCGGCAGAGGCTGACAGCTGTGTGGCGGTTTGGCAGGCGGCGGACGGCACAAGGACTGTCAGCAGGCCATTTACGGTTTTACAGGATGTCAGGGGCGAGTGGGTGCGCTGTACCAAGTTTGCGGTGCTAGATGTACTGGCTAGGGTGTCTGGACGTGAGGCGGCTTTGCCCTGGGGCATCCTGACCGGCGTGCGTCCGGGAAAGCTGGCGCATAAGCTTTTAGACGGCGGGTTAAATGGCGCTGCGCTGCCGCAGTATCTGCAGCGGCATTATTTGCTGCCCGCCAGACAGGCGCAGCTGCTGACGGAGATCTGCCTGCTGCAAAGGCGGCTTTTGCCGGCAGCAGAAAAGCAGGTCGGCATTTATATCGGTATTCCTTTTTGTCCTACGCGCTGTTCTTATTGTTCTTTCCCGTCGGGGATCGTGCCGCGTGAGGAAGAATTACAGCAAAAGTTTTTAAATTTCATTGAACAAGATATACTTGCTGTGGTACAATTAATAAGTATGTACAAATTAAATGCTACTGCGGTTTACATTGGCGGCGGTACGCCGACCAGCCTTAGCGAAACAGCCTTAGCACGGCTCATCGGGTTTGCGGCGCGGCATCTGCTGCTGCCGGGAGTGCGCGAGTTTACTGTGGAAGCGGGGCGGCCTGATTGTTTCAGCGTTGAGAAGCTGAAGGTCATGGAAGCTTACGGCGTGAACCGTATCAGCGTCAATCCGCAGACTTTGCATGATAAAACTTTGCAGGCTATCGGCCGCAGTCATACAGTGCGTGATTTTTATCAGGCCTATGAATTGGTGCGGCACAGCAGCATCAAAACAGTCAATACCGATCTGATCATCGGGCTGCCGGGAGAGACGGCTGCCGATGTGCGGGCGTCGCTGGACGGCGTCAGGGCTTTGGCTCCTGATAATCTGACTGTGCATACTTTAACGCTCAAAAAGAGCGCCCCGCTTTTTGGCGCGCAGCTAAGCAGCCTGACGGCTGAGGAAGCTGAGTCGCTGGTCGCTTACGGCGGCGAAACTGCGGCGGCAATGGGGATGCTGCCTTATTATTTATACCGCCAGCATTATATGCTGGGCAATCTTGCCAATATCGGCTATGCTGCTTCCGGCAGTGCCAGCCTTTATAATATTCAGATGATGGAAGAACGTCATACTGTGCTCGGGATCGGGCCGGCCTCTGCGACTAAAGTGCCGCAGGCGGACGGACATCATCTTAAGAAGCTCAATATGCCCAAAGATATCGGGACATATACGGGCAATCTGCCGCAGCTGGCGCATAAACGCAGCCTGCTTTTTGCGGATGAGGAGGAATAAACGTGTTGACCACAGCACCCAGAGGCACGAAGGATATTCTGCCGCGCGATGTGGAAGCCTGGCGTTATCTGGAACGCACCATGCGCGAGATTTGCGCCCAATATGGTTATCAGGAAATCAGGACGCCTGTTTTTGAGCATACCGAGCTGTTTTTGCGCGGTATCGGCGAAACGACCGACGTTGTTGAAAAAGAAATGTACACCTTTACTGACCGTGGTGAGCGCAGTCTGACGCTGCGTCCCGAGAATACGGCGTCCGCCGTCCGGTCGTACGTAGAAAATAAAATGTATGCCGATCCGGCGCCGACAAAGCTGTTTTATATCGGACCGATGTTCAGGTACGACAGGCCGCAGGCCGGACGTTACCGTCAGTTCCATCAGTTTGGCGTGGAAGCGCTGGGCATAGAGGGACCGAATATCGATGCCGAGATCATTCTGCTGGCGGTACAGATCTTGCAGACTTTGGGCCTGCAAGACTTAAAGCTGAAAATCAATTCCGTTGGCTGCCCGAAATGCAGGCCGCTGCACAGAGAAAAGCTGCAGGAGTATTTCCGCCCGCATCTTGGCGAAATGTGTAAGGATTGTCAGTCGCGCTTTGACCGTAATCCGCTGCGTCTGCTGGACTGCAAAAATCCGCACGATCAGGAGCTGGCGGCAGGCGCGCCCAGTTTGGAAGAGTGTCTGTGCGAAGAATGTAAAGCGCATTTTGAAGGTCTGCAGGAGCTTTTGACTGCTGCCGGCGTCGATTATGTAGTCGACCATAATCTGGTGCGCGGACTTGATTACTATACTAAGACCGCCTTTGAGATCCAATACGCTCCGCTGGGAGCGCAAAGCGCTGTTTGCGGCGGCGGCCGTTATGACGGACTGATCGAAGAGATCGGCGGCCCGGCAACACCGGGTATCGGCTTTGCGATGGGTATGGAGCGCGTGCTGCTGGCGATCGAAAGCCAGAACCTGCTGCCGCAGTTCGATAACAGTATCGATGTCTTTGTAGTGTGCCCGGGCAGCGTGAACTTTACCCTGGCATTTAAGGAAGCGATCGCTTTACGCCGCGAAGGGCTGAAGGTAGAATTCGACTTTTTGGGGCGCAGCATGAAAGCCCAGATGAAGCAGGCGAACAGACTGGCTGCCAAATATGTGTTGATTTTAGGTGAAGACGAGGTGGCGCGCGGTCATGCTGTATTGAGGAATATGGCGACCAGCGAGCAGACCGAGATCCCTATCCAAGATATTACATCAATTTTAAAAACAGAGGTGCAAAGTCATGAGTAATTCTTTAAAACGCAGTCATAGCTGCGGTTTGCTGACCAAAGAGGCAGCAGGCGAGCAAGTAGTTTTATGCGGTTGGGTTGCCAAACGCCGCGACCACGGCGGGTTGATTTTCGTCGATCTGCGTGACCGCAGCGGTATCGTGCAGGTTGTCGTTGACCCTGACGATGCCGGCAATAGCTTTACTACTGCTGAAGCTATCCGCAGCGAGTACGTTATCAAAGTAGCAGGCAAAGTGCGTCTGCGTGATGCTGCTACCGTAAATCCGAATTTGGCCACCGGCGAGATCGAAGTGGTTGCTGCCGATCTGGAAGTACTCAATGCCGCTAAAACACCGCCGTTTTATATTCAGGACGACATCGACACGGACGAGAACCTGCGCTTGAAATACCGTTATTTGGACCTGCGCCGTCCGGAAATGCAGAAGAATTTGATTTTGCGTCATAAAGTTACTAAATTGATGCGTGATTATATGGATAAAAACGGTTTCTGCGAGATCGAAACGCCGATGCTGACTAAAAGCACTCCTGAAGGCGCCCGTGATTATCTGGTGCCGAGCCGCGTCAACCCCGGTAAATTTTATGCTTTGCCGCAATCTCCGCAGATCTTTAAACAGATTTTGATGGTTGCCGGTATGGAGCGTTATTTCCAGATCGCCCGCTGCTTCCGTGACGAAGATCTGCGTGCTGACCGTCAGCCTGAATTTACTCAGCTGGATATTGAAATGTCTTTCGTAGACGCTGAGGATATCATGGAATTGATGGAAGGCCTGATGGCGTATGTGTTTGAAGGCGCTATGGGCAAAAAGATCCAGCTGCCGATGCAGCGTTTGACCTGGGACGAGGCTATGGATCGTTTTGGCAGCGACAAGCCGGACCTGCGCTTTGGTATGGAACTGGTCAATATGTCTGAGGCAGTCAAAGATTCTGACTTTAAAGTGTTCAATGCTATCGTCGAAGACGGCGGTGTCGTAAAAGCGATCAATGTTAAAGGCTATGCCGCTATCCCGCGCCGCGAGCTGGACGGCCTGGTAGAATTCGTTGGTATCTACGGCGCTAAAGGCCTGGCCTGGATGCAGATCCAGGAAGATGGCAGCGTGAAATCTCCGATCGCTAAATTCTTCAGCGAAGCACATTTGGCAAATATCCTCAAAACTGCAGCGGCTGAACCCGGCGATCTGCTGCTGTTCGTTGCTGATAAACCGGCTGTAGTTGCTCAGGCTTTAGGCGCTCTGCGTCTGGAAATGGCTAAACGCCGCGAGCTGATCGACGAAGATATGCTGGCTTTTGCCTGGGTCGTAGATTTCCCGATGTTTGAATATAACGACGAAGAAAAACGCTATGTGGCTATGCATCATCCGTTTACGGCTCCCCGTGACGAGGATGTGGCCATGCTGGCTACCGATCCCGGTAAAGTATATGCCAAAGCTTATGATATGGTGCTCAACGGCACCGAGATCGGCGGCGGTTCTATCCGTATCCATCGCCGTGATGTGCAAAACGAGGTTTTCAAAGCTATCGGCCTTACCGAAGAGCAGGCTAAAGAGAAATTCGGCTTTATGATGGACGCCTTTGAATTTGGCGCTCCTCCGCACGGCGGCCTGGCATTCGGTCTTGACCGTTTGATCATGATCATGGCTAAACGCGATTCTATCCGCGACGTTATCGCTTTCCCGAAAACCCAAAGCGCTAGCTGCCTGATGACTCAGGCTCCGAACGATGTTGACGAGAAACAGCTGCGTGAGCTGCATATTCGTGCAACCCTGGTCAAAAAAGATAAATAATAAGAAGAACTTTGTTCTGGAAAAAAGGACTGCTGCGGCAGTCCTTTTTTATGTTGAAGCAGCTGTAAAAAAGTATTTTTTCTTCAAAATGAACTGATTGCGAAAAAAAGAAAAAATATCTCTTTAAAAACAGAGAAAACCGCTTTATACCTTGTGATTTTAAACAATTTTTGGTATAGTATATATGTAGTAAGAAATACTCTTGCTGCCTTGAAAAACGCTTTTTACCCTGCGATGTTCGTTACTTGTACCTCTTAGTTTTGAGCCAACACTCTTACCTAGGGAGCCTGACTGAGCTCCGCCTTTTAAAAAAATGCCCTCTTGCGGGGACTTTTGCGACTGGCGGGAAGGCACCCACCTGCACTTGCAGGTTCAAAACATGAGGCTGGACGGCATTGTGGGGCAAAATATTTTTGGGGGTAAAAATGGATCTGTCACGTGTTGCAATGGTCATCGGTCAGGAAAAGCTGCCCGTTTTGGAGCAGGCCCGTGTCGCAGTTGTTGGTTTAGGCGGCGTGGGTTCGTATATTGCCGAGGCTTTATGCCGCAGTGGGGTAGGCCATTTATTATTGATAGATGCCGATACGGTGGCGGCAAGTAATATCAACCGTCAATTACCTGCTTTGACCAGCACTTTCGGCTGCTTAAAGACCGAGGTCGTCAGGCAAAGGCTGCTGGATATCAATCCGGAATGCGAGATAGAGACTGTCAGCAGCTTTTATGAACCGGGGGCTTTTGACGAGTTTTTTTCCGGCAGTTTTACTTTTATTGCCGATGCGATCGATTCGACGCCGTCCAAGGTCGATCTTTTAGCAGAATGTGTACGGCGCGAGATACCTGTGATTTCTTCGATGGGGACAGGCAACAAGCTGGACCCGATGTATCTTACCGTGGAGGATATCAGCAGGACTTCTGTGTGCCCGCTGGCAAGAACGGTACGGAAACTGCTGCGTGCGGCAGGTATTGAAAAAGGTGTAACGGCAGTTTATTCCAAAGAGCCGCCGCGGCGTGCTGAAGCGGGCGAGGTCCCTGGCAGCATGGTGTTTGTTCCGGCTTCGGCGGGACTGCTGATAGCATCGTATATCGTACGTCAGATTATTGCAGAAAAAAGTTAACCGGCCTTTAGTGCCGGTATTTTTATCAGATTTTGGAGGTGGATGATGGATAGTTTGTTTGCACAGCCGCAGAAAAAACCTTTGGCTGACAGGATGCGTCCTACAAAGCTCAGCGATTTTGTGGGACAGGAAACAGCAGTAGGTGAGCGCAGTCCGCTGCGCCGGATGATCGAGAAGGATCAGCTGCAGTCGGTGTTGTTTTATGGTCCGCCGGGGACTGGCAAAACAACTTTGGCACAGGTCATTGCCCATATGACGGGTGATGAATTTGTCGCTATCAACGCCGTTTCGTCCGGGGTGCCCGAGCTGCGCAAGCTGATCGCCAGGGCGCAGGAGCTGCAGCGCGGCGGTATGGGGCGTACTATCGTTTTCATCGACGAGATCCATCGTTTTAATAAAGCGCAGCAGGACGTATTGCTGCCGTATGTAGAAAACGGCACGATCATTTTGATCGGCGCGACTACGGAAAATCCCTTTTTTGAAATCAATTCGCCGCTTTTGTCGCGTATGAAGGTCATTCGTCTGGAGCATTTAACGGCAGACGGGATCAAACGGATTTTAGAGCGGGCGCTGACAGATAAGGAAAAAGGCTATGGTGCGGAAGGTATCACGGTGACAGCCGAAGCCTTGGACGCGCTGGCTGATTTTGCCGGCGGTGATGCCAGGGTGGCACTTAATTTGCTGGAGCAGGCTGAATTTATGCTGCCGGAGGGCAGCAAAGAAATAACGATGGATGTATTGCGCAGCGTGGTAGGTAACGCTTTGCAGCGCTATGATAAAAAAGGCGATTATCATTATGATATCGTTTCGGCCTTTATAAAAAGCATGCGCGGCAGTGACGTTGATGCCGCCCTGCATTATCTGGCCCGTATGCTGGAGGGCGGTGAGGACGTAAGGTTCATTGCACGCCGGATCGTGATCTGTGCGGCCGAAGATGTGGGCAATGCCGATCCGCAGGCTTTAGTCATAGCCAATGCTGCGGCGCAGGCGGCTCATTTTGTAGGCTTGCCGGAAGCACAGATCCCTTTGGCTCAGGCTGTTTGTTATATAGCTAACGCACCCAAGAGCAACAGCTGTTATATGGGGATTTATAATGCCCGTCAGGATGTCAGGTCGGTCAATACCAGAGTGCCGAAGCATTTGCGCGATGCTCATTACCCTGGCGCCAGGCAGTTTGGTCATGGGCTTGGCTACAAATATCCGCATGATTATCCAGGCGGCTGGGTCGAGCAGCAGTATCTGCCGGATGAGCTGGCAGGTCATAGATATTATTATCCGAAAGACAGCGGCGCTGAAAGCAGGCTGCTTAAGAAAGACACTGAAAAAGAATAGATAAAAAAGATTAAATCAAAATGATGCTGTGATAATAAAACAACACTCTGCACTAAAAGTACAGAGTGTTGTTTTTGTTTTTGATCACGGTTGACGTGGAGTAGGGACATTGCTGACGACAGGTTTTTTATTAGCGGTATTGTTTTCGTTACCGTCTAAAATTTCCTGAACACGTTTTTTCATGCTTGGCTTCTGCGGTTCAACGTCGCCTACATTTTCACGGATCCGGTCTTTTTTGCTGGGAGGTTTAGGCGGTTCTCCGGGAACGGAGGTCGCTCTTTTTTTATCTTTGTCCTTATCCTTGTCTTTATCTTTGTCCTTATCATCATTCTTGATATCCGGTTCAGGCGGTATTACTACGCCTGCGGGGCGAACAAAGTTAGCAACAGGAACATTGGCAAGCGCGTTGACCATAAATTCATGCCAGATACTGAGCGGTGCGCCGCTGCCGTACATATAATCAAGCGGGCGGCCATTATCGTCGCCGATCCAGACGGCAGCCGACAGATTGGGGGTGAAGCCTACAAACCAGGCGTCCTTGTAATCATCGGTGGTGCCTGTTTTACCGGCAGCCGGACGGCCAATGCCTGCGCCGCCTGCGGTACCGTCCACAAAGACGTCGCGCATGATGTCGACAGTTTGATAGGCTGCTTTGGCGTCAACTACAGTTTTGGTATCCTGCTTGTGCTCAAAAATTACTTTGCCATTGCGATCAACTATTTTGATGAGGGCAGTCGGAGCGTTATATTTACCGCCGTTGCCGATCGTGCCATAGGCTGCGGCCATTTCCAGAGGCGTAGTACCTTTGCTCAAGCCGCCTAAAGCCATGGAAAGGTTGATGTCGGTATAATGGCCATCTTCGATAAGCGTCGTGATACCAAGATTTTTAGCCATTTGGAAAACCTTTTCGGGTCCAACCTGTTGCGCTACCAGAATAGTAGGAATGTTGTAGGATTTTTTCAAAGCTGTTCGCAGGCTTACTTTGCCATGCCATTGCAGGTCAGAGTTTTTCGGTTTCCAGCCGGGGGCGAATTCATATTCCTTGTCTTCGACTACTGTTGCCGCAGTAAGGCCGTTATCCATAGCTGTAAGATAGACAAAGGGCTTGAAAGCGGAACCGGGCTGACGTACTGCAAGCACAGCACGATTGAATTTATCCTGACCGCGTCCGCCGATCATGGCTTTGATATAGCCGTTAGCAGGATCTACGGCAACTAAAGCGACCTGGGGTTGGGTAAGCTGATAATCGTCTTTGTAATAATCGGGCAGATATTTTAAAGCTTCTGCCGCTGCTGACTGCATATCCAGATCAAGGGTAGTGTAGATTTTGAGGCCGCCTTTGTAAAGGGCATCGGCACCGAATTCTTCGATGATCTGCTGACTGCAGTAATCAATAAAGTAGGAAAGGTTATCTTTTTGCTGGTTTTTATGGTTGTTCAATTGCAGCTTTTCAGCCTTGGCTTTTGCTGCCTGGGCTTCTGTAATGTAGCCGTATTTGGCCATCTGGTCCAAAACGACTTCCTGACGGGCTTTGCTGTCTTTAGGATTTTCAAAAGGATTATAATAGTTAGGACTTTTAGGGATAGCTGCCAGAGTGGCGGCTTCTGCCAGATCGATGTCCTGAACGTGCTTGCCGAAATAATAGAGGGAAGCGCTTTCAATACCATAGGTGCCTTGCCCGAAGTAGATCCGGTTCAGGTACATGTCAAGGATTTCGTCTTTGGTATAGCGTTCTTCCAATTGCTTGGCAATAAAAGCTTCTTTTATCTTGCGGGTGATAGTACGTTCCTGAGAAAGGAAAGCGTTTTTAGCCAGTTGTTGGGTAATCGTACTGCCGCCCTGCACCTCGCCGCCGCGCAGATTAGTCCACAAAGCGCGGGCCGTACCGCGGAAGTCGATACCGCCGTGTTCGTAAAATCGGTTATCTTCAATAGCAATAAAAGCCTGCTGCAGGTGCTTGGGTATTTTGTCGAAGGCTACAGGCAGACGGCGTTCTTCAGAAGCCGTCGTCGAGATGACACGGCCGTTAACGTCAAAAAACTGCGAAGCGGCATCGGGGATAAGTGATTCTTCCATATCTTTGGGTGCAAAGAAGCCTGCCAGTCCCCAGAATGCCGCGGCGCCTAAAATGGCAAGCGCAGCGAATGCGATGATTATCAACTTAATTATTTTGCCCATACATAAACCTCGGTTCTCTTAGTCATTTTCCTTTTGATTAGCTTTATACCGACAAAGCTTTTTTTATCTAACGGCTATTATATCATATTTTTATAATAATTTGCGATAAAAAACTCGTATATTAAGTGTAATAAAAATGAAAACAGCTTCCGCCATTAGCAGCAGAAGCTGTTTGATATTACCAAATATTGAGCAGATGCTGCATGGCAAGGCTTACAACAGCTATGCAGAACCAGCAGATAAGTCCGAGCAGGATCGGCTTGCCGCCGGTTTTGATCAGCTTGACTAAATTGGTGTTGAGGCCTATAGCTGCCATGGCCATAGCGATCATAAATTTACCGATGGCTGGTAAGAACTGGAAAAAGTCAAAGTGGTGACCGGCAAAGGTATTGATAACTGCCGCGCCCAGAAAGTATATGATGAACATCGGGAAGATCGTAGAAATTTTTACTTCCGAAGTTGTAGCTTTGCGTTTGGAAGTAAGATAAGCCAGGCCCAGGCAAATAGGAATAATCGCTAAAGTGCGGGTCAGCTTGACGATAGTAGCATAATTCAACGCGGTATCGCTGCCGCTGGCGCTGGCCCAGGTCTGACCTGCTGCCACTACAGAAGAGGTGTCGTTGATCGCCGTGCCGGCCCACATGCCAAAGCCCATATCATTAAAGCCGAGTATGGCGCCTAATGTAGGGAACAGAAAGGCGGCGATAACATTAAAAAGGAAGATGACGGAAATCGACTGCGCGATGTCTTCGTCGGATGCTTTGATAACAGGCGCCGCCGCAGCGATTGCCGAGCCGCCGCAGATAGAAGAGCCTACGCCTACCAAAGTCGCGATATCATGATCGATTTTCATTATCCTGCTGACAGCATAAGAAACAGTCAAAGCAGTACCGATCGTCGAGAGGATGATCAGCAGTGACTGCGAGCCGACGCGGAAAATCTCAAAAAGGTTCATACCGAAGCCGAGTAAGATAATAGCGTATTGCAGAATCTTTTTGGAAGTAAAGGTGATACCGCCGCAGAAAGCATCTGAACGGGGGACACCAGCCAGCAGCAAGCCTAAAATAATAGCAAAAACAGGGGCGCCGACAATAGGGAACATTTTACCTAAATATGCAGCTGGTACGGCGATAGCAAAACATAATAGTAAGCCGTGTAATTTATTACTTAAGAAACTCATTATAAAACTCCTTCCCAAGAATGTAGTGTACTGTAATTGTAAGGCAACTATATCTGGTAAGTAAAATGAATAATCTTGATTGTTATAATCAGAAAACGTAATGAGTTCAAAAGTTTAAAAACTTACCCTATATAGAAGCAAGGGAAGGAGATAATTTACCTTGATTAAAATTTTGATGTCAGACATTACTGTGAGAAAGCTTCCATTCTTCGTAGAAAAATCTGCAGAAATGCAGGGTAACATAGAAAACGAAGAAGGTTGCAACGACACATTCAAAATAATACAGATATTGGAAGAATTCATGCAGAACAACGCCTAAACGTGCGTAGTAATCAAGTGATAGGCGCAGGGCAGAGGCGGTAATGACAAAGGGAAAGGTGAAGGCTGCATAGCTGGGATAAAACGGCAGACGTAAAAGTCTGGGCATCAGGCTGAGGATAAAAAAGAAAAGCCCCTGGGCAGCGATCTGCATAACAGTGATCAGCAGAAAATTTTTGTCAGGTACAACCGCAAAATAACCTGCCAGGCTCAGACTCATAGGTGCCGTGTAGATACAGATCAGCGGTTTCGCTGCTTCAGGTATCGGATGATGGAGATACCGGTAAGTAACGAGTGCGAGCAGCAGCATATAGGCGGCAAAGCCAAACCAGAAGATATAATAGCCTAAGGTAAGGTACCCAAATGCCGGAGCGGTAACCGAAGCGACAACGATGCCGACATAAGCGATGAAGAAGGTTGGGAAAACATTTTTTAGTTCCAGATTAAGCATAAAATTTTTGGAGAACCAGACGATCAAAATAGCATGAGCCGCAACAGCTGTCAGCCAGATCGTTTCGCAGAGAAAAGGAGCTGAATCTTTAATGTAAACACACAGCTGCATAGTTGTCATAAAAAAAGTTGCAGCAACACTGCCTAAAATAGGATTACCGGTCATATCGGCATGGATAAGCTTTGGATAACGCAACATTTTAATGAGAAGTAACGCTAAAAGGACGGCGGCAAGAATACCGCAGATATATTTCATCAACGGAGAATATGGCTGCAGCAGATTACCAAGTGCCGCCAGGCCAAGCGATACTCCGGCAGTAGGAATTGGAATAGATTTTATCATTTTTCAGAAAGCCTCCCTTTGGAAAATAAAAAGATTGATACTTGACGTCTAAAAACATTGTATAAATAGCATAATACAAGTATAATGATTAGTAAAATGAATTATTATTATCATTATCATTAAGAAGAATAATGAGGTTGCTATGTGGGAAGAACTTAAAACTTTTATCGAAGTCGTAGAACAACAAAGCTTTACCAAAGCCGCGCAAAAACTTAATATTTCTCAGCCGACGGTCAGTTTGCATATCCGCAGATTGGAAGAGTATTTCAGCATCGTACTGATCCGCAGGTCTAAAAAGCAAAAACAGCTTAGCGTGACTTATGCCGGTATGATCGTTTATGATGCTGCTAAACAGATGAAAAGTCTGTGGCAGTTTACTGAGATCACAGTTAAAGAACTGGGCAGTGAGATAAAAGGGCGTTTAGCTATAGGGGCCAGTCTGACAATAGGTGAATATTTTCTGCCGGAATTCCTGGGCCGGTTTATGAAACGCTATCCGCAGCTGGAAATAGAAGTAAAGATCGATAATACTGTCCATATTTGCGAATTGCTGCAAAGCAATAAAATAGATGTTGGTTTAGTTGAAGGAGAAACTGGCGATAAGAAATTCCATAAGGAGGAGTTTTATATCGACCGGATTGTCTTGATAGGACCAGTTGGCAGCCCTAAAAAGATGCAGCGCCGTGATTTGGAGACGGTGACCTGGATAACGCGCGAGCAGGGTTCAGGCACGAGAGTGCAGTGGGAAAATTTTTTAGAGAAGAATAATGTTATCCCCGCCAAGACGATCATCTTCAATACTAATTTTGCCGTAAAGGAAGCTGTAAGAAATGGTTTGGGCTATGCTTTGCTTTCTGAGCATATTGCCAGACAGGCAGCCGCTGCAGGTGAAGTCGAATTGATCGAGACGCAGGAGAGCGCAGGGCGTAAATTCGTGTGTCTGACCCTGGCTTCTGAAACCAGAAGCAGAAATGTGCAGGCGTTGCTGGATAATTTAAAGAGAGATTTTGTAAAATAAGCAAAAAATAAGTTAAAATAAATTTAAAATAGGGCTTGCTTTTTTAGTAGAAATTTAATAAAATAATAGTGCACCCCTAAACAAGGGTGAATTTTTGTAAGTAGCCGTTAAAAAAGATGAAAAAATAATAGTTGACAACATCGAAAAGATGTAATATACTATACAAGTCGTCAAAAACGGCAAGCAGAACCTTGAAAACTGAACAATAACCAAAAACGAATG
>ENA-UESI01000631-UESI01000631.1-human-gut-metagenome-genome-assembly--contig:-NODE-631-length-27842-cov-4.902287_pt1 | contig 27842 bp, 24 predicted proteins | sample MGYA00243005_ERZ508006 | MGnify/ENA primary metagenome ERZ508006 (study PRJEB26167, sample SAMN06115436) | human gut metagenome | host: Homo sapiens | place: China:Shandong | collected 2015-06-10... | reverse complement strand
CAAGGGTTTGGCTGTTCGCCAATTAAAGCGGCACGCGAGCTGGGTTCAGAACGTCGTGAGACAGTTCGGTCCCTATCCATCGTGGGCGTAGGAGTCATGAGAGGAGCTGTTCCTAGTACGAGAGGACCGGAATGGACGCACCACTGGTGCAACTGTTGTCGTGCCAACGGCATAGCAGGGAAGCGAAGTGCGGATGGGATAAACGCTGAAGGCATCTAAGCGTGAAGCCCACCTCAAGAATAAGACTCCACAATAGACCCCTGGAGGACTACCAGGTAGATAGGTCATCGGTGGAAGCGCTGTAAGGCGTGTAGCTTGATGATACTAATCGGTCGAAAGCTTCATTTAACGCTTGAAAGCTGAAAATGAGGATGGCTGAGCGGAGCGTAAGCAATGCGAAGTCAAGCGAAAGCAAATCTGAAACAGAAAACTGAGAACTAATTGGAACGGTCTAAAGAATCATTCGATGTGCAGTTGTCAGGGTGCGGGGGTCTTCGACCCTTCTCTTTCTGAAAGGCAAGAAAGAGAAAGTCGAAGCACTAAATAGCCACAATTTCCGGTGGCAATGACGGAGAGGTTCCACCTGTTCCCATCCCGAACACAGAAGTTAAGCTCTCCAGTGCTGAAAGTACTTGGCTGGACACGGCCCGGGAGGATAAGTCGCTGCCGGATTCCTATTAGCCCTTGATTCGTGAGAGTCAAGGGCGCTTTTTTGTCGTTCGGGGGGAAAAAAGAGAAAATCCCCGCGCGAACGATTGGACGCGGGGGGATGCGGCTGCCTTTTCCTATGATATTGGTCTTTTCCGCGGGTTCCAGAGGGCAATGGAAACAGACGAAGTCTGCGGTCGCCCTCTGGACTCCTTCGCCTTCGCCATTACCTGCTGCAATGTGGGAAAAGCGGCGTTTGGGGAACGGAATTTGCGGCGCAAGGTGGATAAACACGCGGGCATAGTGTGCAGTTGTCACCAACTCAATCGCGCGAAAGGGTCAAGGGAGGAACTCCCTTGTTGCGGCTTCTGGTCAAAAAAGAAAAATATTTTTGCAAAAGCAGCAGGAATTTTCGAGGGAGCGTCGAAATATATAAGCACAAGGACAGAGAAAGGACGTGATGCCGATGGCGCATCAGAATCAGCGGAAGCGCTGACAAGTGTCCATGTGCTTCCGCAGGAATTATCAACTGCGAAAGGAGCAACTGATTTTATGAAGTTGACGATTTATGCGAAGAATATGACGGTTTCCCCCCATGTGACCCGCCGCATTGAGAAAAAGACGGAGCGCATGGGCCGCTATCTCCTGCCCGATACGGAAATGCAGGTTCGGCTGAGCAAGGAACCCAAGCGCGATATTCGCACCGTCGAAATCACCGTCCCCATGGGCAATGGCGTTATCCTCCGCTCGGAGGCCTCTGAGCCCGAAAACCTCTTCCTCGCCATTGATCAGGCGCTGGCGAAGATGGAACGTCAGATTCACCGCCACCGCTCGAAGCTCGACAAGCGCATCCGCGACGATGCTTTCGCCAGCAATGAGCTGGAATTCATCGAGGATGAGGACGCTGCGGCGGAAGAGAGCGTGCCGGAAATCGTTCGCCACAAGACCTTCCCCGTGCGTCCGATGTCTGTAGAGGACGCCGCTGTTCAGATGGAAATGCTGGGACACAGCTTCTTCGCGTTCGTCAACGCCGAAACCGAGGAAATCAACGTGTTGTATCAGCGCAAAGACGGAAAACTGGGCTTATTGGAGCCGGAAAACTAACAGTTCCCCGTGGGCGGTGCGAGCCGCCTGCCCAGTCCATGCTGTCTGAGCCTTGAAACATATAGGTCAACCCCGACAATTGCATAACGAAGAGCCTGCTGCAAGCGGATTGCGGCAGGCTCTTTCCGTGTGGCGGCGGATGATGCAGAAAAGCAGACAAAAATTCGCCGAAATATGCAGAATCAGCAGGAAAATCGGTGCGCCATCGCGAATTTTTATGGAAACATGCCGCAAGGAGGTTGAACATGCAGCATTATCTTTTCGTTCATTTTCGGGAGAAAACATCCCCTGACGGCGAACAGGTGCACTTCGCCATCAGCCGCGACGGATTCCACTGGCAGGCGCTCAACGGCGGACATCCTGTCCTCTGGGCATACTATGGTGACCGCGGCGTGCGCGATATGACTATTGTCCGCGACCACACATCCGGAAAATTCCACATTTTCGCGACTGACCTCAGCCTGTCCTACGGGATGCGCAACCAATATCAGCACTCATGGCGGAATATCGGGCTAAACGGCAGCAGAGATTTGGCGCATTGGGTGTCCGACGACCTCGTGCATTGGTCGGAGGAGGAAATGGTGCGCTTCGGCACGGACGACATGGGCTGCGTCTGGGCGCCTGACGTGATTTTTGACAGCGAGCATGGCGAATATCTCGTGCACTGGTCGTCGAAGCACCGCTGCAACAACTTCGGGAATATGGCGATTTACGGCAGTCGGACAAAAGATTTCGTCCATTACAGCGAACCGGAATTGATTTACCGCAAGCCGGACAGCAGCATCATCGACTCCGCCATGTACGAGGAGAAGGGCAAATTCTACCTTTTTGTGAAAAGCAGCCCGAACCCGGACAACTTGCTGCTGCTCGTCAGCGACCATGTGAATGGAAAATTCGAGCGCGTGGAAGGCTTCGATGATTCGATGGGCGCGCAGACGAAGGGCATGTACGAAGCGCCGACCGCCGTCAAACTCGCCGACGGCCGCTGGTGCCTGTTTGCGGATTTCTACGGTGCGGGCTGCGCGGGACAGGGGTACGTTCCGTTCGTGTCGGATGACCTGACGAAGGGCGTTTTCACCCGCGCAGATGAGGCTTTCCATTTTCCCTACGGCTTTAAGCACGGCACGATTCTGCCGATTACGGAGGAGGAGTACGAGCGGATGCTGGCGCGCGACTGGACAGACGTGCCGGACTTGCGGTAAACCCCTATATTTCGCCGGATTTTGACGAAAATCGGTTGACATGCCCCCCGCAAACTGCTATCATGGACACTGGTTGCGTATGGAAATGCGCAAACCGGGAAAAAATCAATCAGACAAATGGCGGGAATGCCCGCGGTTGAGGTGCTTTCATGTTAGACATCCAGCATTTGTCCTTTGCCGTCACGAATGAGGCGGCGGGAAAGGAAATCCTCCATGATATTACGCTGACGGTGGACAGCGGGCGTTTTGTGGTCATCACCGGGCCGAACGGCGGCGGAAAATCGACGCTGGCGAAGATGATTGCCGGCATCGAGAAGCCGACGGCAGGCAAAATTCTGCTCGACGGCACGGACATGACCGACCTGTCTATCACCGACCGCGCCAAACTCGGCGTCAGCTACGCCTTCCAGCAGCCCGTGCGCTTCAAAGGCATCACCGTGCTGGATTTGCTGCGGATTGCGTCGGGCAAGCGCCTGTCGGTCAGCGAAGCGTGCGCGATTTTGTCCGAAGTGGGGCTTTGCGCGCGGGATTATGTAAACCGTGAGGTAAACGGCAGCCTGTCCGGCGGCGAACTCAAGCGCATTGAAATTGCAACGGTGCTCACGCGCGGCACGCAGCTGTCCGTGTTTGACGAGCCGGAAGCGGGTATCGACCTGTGGAGCTTCCAGAACCTCATCAGCGTCTTTGAGCGGATGCGGCAGGTGCGCAGCGACCGCACCATCCTCGTCATCAGCCATCAGGAGCGCATTCTGAACATTGCGGATGAAATCATTGTGCTGGCGGAAGGAAAAATCGTCAGCCACGGCAGCCGCGCGGAAATTCTGCCGACGCTGCTGGGCACGCCGTCCGCCGTCAGCGCGTGCGCACAATTGGAAAAGACCACCGGGAAGGAGGGCAACTGCTGATGAGCGAGAAGATTACGGCTGTTCAGCGCAGACTTCTGGAAGAAGTGGCGGATTTGCACGGCGTGCCGGAGGGCGCGTACAACATCCGCGCGAATGGGCATTTGGCGTCGCGCCAGACGACGGCGAACATCAGCATCGAGTCCAAGACGGATGTGTCCGGCATCGACATCCGCATCAAGCCCGGCACGGTCAACGAGAGCGTGCACATTCCGGTCGTGCTGAGCGAAAGCGGCCTGAAGGAAATGGTCTACAACGACTTCTACATCGGCGAGGGCAGCGACGTCCTGATTGTCGCGGGCTGCGGCATCGACAACTGCGGTTCGCAGGATTCCCAGCACGACGGCTTGCACCGCTTCTTTGTGGAGAAAAACGCGCACGTCCGCTACGTCGAAAAGCACTACGGTTCGGGCGACGGCGCGGGCAAGCGCCTGCTGAATCCCGGCACGGAGGTGCATCTGGCGCAGGGCAGCAGCATGGAGATGGAAATGGTGCAGATTCGCGGCGTGGACAGCACCATCCGCACAACGACGGCGGAGCTGGAAGCCGGCGCGCGCCTTGTCGTCCGCGAACGCCTGATGACCCACGGCGACCAGAAGGCGGAAAGCATCTACGTCGTGACGATGAAGGGCGCGGGCAGCAGCGCGGATGTCGTGAGCCGATCGGTCGCCAAGGACAACTCGTGGCAGAAGTTCGACAGCCGCCTTGTCGGGCAGGCCGCCTGTTCCGGCCACACGGAGTGTGACGCGATTATCATGGATCACGCGAAAATTCTTGCCGTGCCGCAGCTCGAAGCGGACGACCTCGACGCCGCGCTGATTCACGAAGCCGCCATCGGCAAGATTGCGGGCGAGCAGATTATCAAGCTGATGACCCTTGGGCTGACCGAGCAGGAAGCGGAAGAGCAGATTATCAGCGGGTTCTTGAAGTAATGGCAGTGTAGATTATAAAATAGGAAATGAAAGCGCGCATCCTCTCCGCAGGCTGCGCGCTTTCAATTTATACTATTTCCAGATGAAAATGCGCCAAGATGCGCCGCGAATTTTTCATTCTGGCTAACGTGAATGAAACGCAGCGTAGCAGCGCTACGCTAAGTGGAATGAACGGACGCCAGAATGGAAAAGGCGCAAGCAGATGGCGCAGGTGAATCTGGAAATAGTATTACTTTCATCCCCTGTTTCCCTTGCCTTTTTGTCCCTTTTCGCCTATAATACAACCAGAAAATCGCCTTTCCCGCCATCGGCAGGAAGAAAGGAAGCCATATGTCTGACCGCACATTCGCCACCCACCAAATCCGCCGCGCCGTTCCCGTCCCGACGCTGTGGAATTTCGCTGCCCTTGACACCGACGCACCCGTCCCCGCGCGGCTGCCCGTCCCAAGCGCATGGGAGCTTGTCCCTGCGCTCCAGAACTACCGCGGGCGCGCGCACTACACGACCCGCATTCGCTGCGGGGGTAATATCCGCCTGTCCCTCGGCGGCGTGTCCTTCCGCGCACGCGTCCTGCTGGATGGCAATGAAATCGCCCGGCACTACGGCGCGTTCACCGCGTTTGAGACAGTCGTGCGCCAACTGCCCGACGGCGAACATGCGCTGACCGTCGAGGTGGACAACCGTTTCGGGGAGGATTCCGCCCTGCACGTTCCGAATGACTACTATTCTTATGGCGGCATCACGCGCCCGGTCGTCATTGAGCAGCTGCCGGACGTGTTTGTGGAGCGCGTCGGCATCACGACGAAGCGCGCGGCGGACGGCTGGACGGCGGATATTTCCGCAAACATCCGCAATCTGGCGGATGAAGACGCATCGGCGGATGTCACCCTCACCCTTGCCGGGCAGACGTTCACCCAAACCGCGCACATCCCGGCGGACAGCACCGCCATCATCCGCATTCCCGATGCGCATTATGCGGATGTGACTGCGTGGACGCCCGACACGCCCGCACTTTACGCCCTCCGCGCTGAAATCCGCGAAGGAAATCAAGGGCTGGATGATCTCATTGACCGCGTCGGCTTCCGTGAAATCAGCATTTCCGGAATGGATTTGCTGCTCAACGGCGAGAAGCTCCGCCTGATGGGCTTCAACCGCCACGAGGAGTACGGCGCGTTCGGCTGCGCGGTGCCGCTGCAGGCGATGGCGCAGGACATCCTGATGATGAAGGACATGGGCTGCAACTGCGTCCGCACCTGCCACTACCCCAATGACCCGCGCTTCCTCGACCTCTGCGACGAAATGGGGCTGCTGGTGTGGGAGGAGGCGCACGCGCGCGGCTTGCAGGAAGAGCAAATGCGCAACCCGAACTTCATGCCGCAGACAAGGCAGTGCGTGCGCGAAATGGTTGCCCAGCACCGCAATCACCCGTCCATTTTCATCTGGGGCTGCCTGAACGAGTGCGCGGACAACTGCGATTACGGCGCGGACTGCTATCGCGAAGTCTATGCGCTCCTGCACGACTTGGACGCCTCCCGCCCGATGACCGCCGCGCTCTTGGAGCGCCCCGGCAGCCGCGTCTATGGCGACAGCGACGTGGTGAGCGTGAACATCTATCCGCAGTGGTATCACAACACGCCCGTGGCGGAGAGTCTGGCGCAGAAACTCAAGGAAATCCGCGAGCACGGCGGGGCGGGGAAGCCCGTCATCATCAGCGAAATCGGCGCGGGCGGCATTTACGGCTACCATGACCCGCTGGGCGAATCGAAGTGGTCGGAGGAGCGGCAGTGCACAATTCTGCGCGATCAGGTGGAGGCGGTGCTTAAGAACCCGGCGTGCAGCGGCGTGTTCCTGTGGCAGTTCGCGGATTGCCGCGTGACGGAGGAATGGGCGATGCACCGCCCGAAAACGCACAACAACAAGGGCGTGGTGGACGAGTATCGGAGACCGAAGATGAGCTACGCGGTGGTGAAGGAACTGTTCACCAAGCATCGAGCATAAAATCCTGCAAAAAATTTGCCCCATCCCGAAAAAACAGTTGAAAAACAGGCGTACTTGTGGTATAATCAGCAAGACTACGCACCTTTGTCCCGCGGTCCTTGTGCTGCGGATGCAGTGAGTCGCCGCGAAGGGGCAGAGGGTGGTTGAAGGCATAGCCCGCAATCAAGCGAGGCAGCCCGAAAAACAAGGAGGAAAACAACTATGGCAGTCATTTCCATGAAGCAGCTCCTCGAAGCTGGCGTCCACTTTGGTCATCAGACCCGCCGCTGGAACCCGAAGATGGCGCAGTACATCTTCACCGAGCGCAACGGCATCTACATCATCGACCTGCAGAAGACCGTCCGCAAGATCGACGAAGCGTACGCGTTCGTCCGCGACACCGCCATGCAGGGCAAGACGATCCTGTTCGTCGGCACGAAGAAGCAGGCGCAGGAATCCATCGAGTCCGAAGCGAAGCGCTGCAACATGTACTATGTCAACAACCGCTGGCTGGGCGGCATGCTGACCAACTTCCGCACCATCCAGACCCGTATCCGCCGCCTGAACGACATCGACAAGATGGAGCAGTCCGGCCAGTTCGACCTGCTGCCCAAGAAGGAAGTTATCCAGCTGAAGGCGGAGCGCGAAAAGCTCGAGCAGAACATCGGCGGCATCCGCGAAATGAAGAAGCTGCCCGGCGCGCTGTTCGTTGTGGACCCGCGCAAGGAACACATCGCTGTGACCGAAGCCCGCATCCTGAACATCCCGATCGTTGCGATCGTTGACACCAACTGCGACCCGGACGAAATCGACTACGTCATCCCCGGCAACGACGACGCCATCCGCGCGGTCAAGCTGATCGCCGGCAAGATGGCTGACGCTGTGCTGGAAGGCAAGCAGGGCGAGCAGTCCGCTGAAGAAGCGCCCGTGGAAAAGACCGAGGCGTAATCCCTCGCAAACCCGTTTCAACATCGAAAAAGATTTGGAGGATGAACCTTATGGCGAATATCACTGCTGCTCTGGTCAAGGAGCTCCGCGAGCGTACCAACGCGGGCATGATGGACTGCAAGAAGGCGCTTGTTGAATCCGACGGCGACATGGACAAGGCCATTGACTGGCTGCGCGAAAAGGGACTTGCGCAGGCCGCCAAGAAGGCTGGCCGTATCGCGGCGGAAGGCGCTGTTGTGGCGTACATGACGCCCTGCGGCTGCACCGGCGCGCTGGTGGAAGTCAACTGCGAAACCGACTTCGTTGCCAACACCGACAACTTCAAGAATTTCGCGAACGCCGTTGCGAAGCACGTCGCGCTGGCGAACCCGGCTGACCTCGACGAGCTGATGAAGCAGAAGTTCGTTGACGACGAGTCCAAGACCATCGAAGACATGGTTTCTGACGCGACCGTTGCCATCGGCGAGAAGATCACCGTCCGCCGTTTCGCCCGCTATGAGACCGAAGGCGTTGTGTCTTCCTACATCCACATGGGCGGCAAGGTCGGCGTTATGGTCGAAGTTGCGACCGATGAAGTCGGCAAGAATTCCGACCTCGTGAAGGAATTTGCCCACGACGTGTGCCTGCAGATTGCGGCTGCCAAGCCGGAAGCTGTCCGCCGCGAAGAAGTGGACGCCGACAAGCTGGCGAAGGAAGCCGAAATTCAGCGCGCGAAGGCGATTGAATCCGGCAAGCCCGAAAAGATCGTTGACCGCATCGTCGCGGGTCAGATCGAAAAGTACTACAAGGAAGTGTGCCTGCTTGACCAGCAGTTCGTCAAGGATGGCGACAAGACCATCACCTCTCTGATGAACGAAACCGCCAAGGCGGCTGGCACCACGCTGGACATCGTGCGCTACGTCCGCTTCGAGCGCGGCGAAGGCATCGAGAAGCGCAAGGACGACCTCGCGGCGGAAATCGCTGCGATGAAGAAGGCGTAATTGCGTCTCCATCCGCATAAATATCAGGGAGACTGCGGGAAAAATTCCTGCGGTCTTCCTTTTTTCTATCCTATTTTCTGCATTCATTATTGCCTTGTTTTCCTGCACCCTCTTGCCAAAAAGCGTTTGAAGGAGTAAAATAGAACGTGGGAAAAATGCCGAACGCGGCGACCTTTGCCGCTTGAGGGATGACAACTGAGGAGGAAATTTCATGGCTGTCTACAAACGTGTACTGCTCAAACTCTCCGGCGAGGCGCTGAAAACGGGCAATGACCTGTTTGATTTCGATCAGGTGCATCGTGCCGCCGCCGTCATCCGCAAAATGGCGGATATGGGCACGCAGATTGGCATTGTCATCGGCGCGGGGAATATCTGGCGCGGCCGTCAGGGCCCGGCGGCGAACATGGACGCCGTTACCGCTGACCAGATGGGGATGCTCGGCACGGTTATCAACTGCCTGTGCATGGCGGACGCGCTGCGTCAGGCGGGCGTGGATGCCGTGGTGATGTCCGCCGTGGATATGAACCGCTTCTGCGAGCCGTTCAACGCCATGACCGCGCGGCGCTATCTGTCCGAAGGGCGCGTGGTGCTGTTCGCGGCAGGGTCGGGCAATCCGTTCTTCTCCACCGACACGGCGGTCGCGCTGCGGGCAATCGAAATGCAGGTGGATGCCATCCTGATGGCGAAGAACATCGACGGTGTGTACACCGCTGACCCGCACAAAGACCCGAACGCAACGCTGATTAAGGACATTACCTATCAGGAGGCGCTGCAGAAGGGCTTGAAGGTGATGGATGCGGCGGCGTTTGCGCTGTGTGCGGAGAATCATGTGCCGATGGTGCGCGTGTTTGGGCTGGATGTGCCGGAGAATTTGATTTCGGTGCTGGAAGGCAGCGATATGGGGACTTTCGTTCATCCGTAAGGATTTCGCTCCTGCGGGAGCGACAAGGGGGCTTTGCGATCGCCCCCTTGACCCCTTCGCCCATCGCCCTAACCCAACAGTGCATTTATGCTTCTTGGGGAAACGGCGATAATGTGACTATTTTGTGGATAAACACGCGGAAGAAGTATGCCGAAGTGACCAACTCAATCGCGCGGAAGGGTCAAGGGAGGAACTCCCTTGAAAAAACTACTTGCCTTTTGAGAGAAAAAACAGTACAATAGAAATGGAATTTGTCCCCCGAAAAAAGGAGGTTATGAAACATGACTGTGAAGAAAATTCTGGATGCTTCCAAGGAGAAGATGTCCAAGAGCGTCGCCGTGTATCAGAACGAAATGACGAGCCTGCGCGCGGGCCGTGCGAATCCGCGCCTGCTGGACCGCATCATGGTGGATTACTACGGCACGCCCACGCCCCTGCCGCAGATTGGCAACATCAACGTGCCGGAAGCGCGCATGATCGTCATCAAGCCGTGGGAAAAGAAGATGATTTCCGCGATTGAGAAGGCGATTCAGAAGAGTGATTTGGGGCTGAACCCGACCAACGACGGCGAAGTGGTTCGTCTGGTTTTCCCGGATTTGAACGAAGAGCGCCGCAAGGAACTGACGAAAATGGCGCGCAAGAGCGCTGAGGGTGCGAAGGTGGCTGTGCGCTCCATCCGCCGCGACGCCGTGGAACAGATTAAGAAGCTCAAGAAGGATTCCCTCATCACCGAGGACGAGCAGCGCAAGGCAGAGGACGATGCCCAGAAGATTACCGACAAGGCGATCAAGGACATTGACGGCATTTGCGCGGCGAAGGAAAAGGAAATCATGGAGGTCTAATCCCTCGATGGTGAACATGCCGAATGTGCTGGGGATGCGCCTTGAGGACGCATTGGCGGAATGCAGGGCGCAGGGCGTAGAGCCGGAAATCGTGATGACGCTGCCGCCGAAAGGGCGTGAGCAGGGGACGATTCGGGTCATCCGCGCAAAAGAAGGCGTCCTGACGGTCAGCCGCTTTGAGGACGAACTGTCCCCCGTAGTGCAATGAAATCAAGGCGATGCGCGGCCTTCCCGGCGGAAGTCTGCGCATTTCCTTTTAGTATCCTATTTCCAGATTCACCTGCGCCATCTGCTCGTGCATTCTCATTTGGAAATAGGATTAGACAAGGAGAAAATCATGGCAAACCGCGTGTCGCAATGGTTCCGGAAACTTTCGGGGCATCATGCGCATCATCATCACCGCAAAATGACCCGCGAGGACTTCCAGAAGCTGCCTCGCCATGTCGCCATCATCATGGACGGCAACGGCCGCTGGGCGAAACAGCATCGGCTGAACGTGGCGATGGGGCATCGGCAGGGAACGGAAACCCTGCGCGAAATCATCCGCCATACCGACGACCTGAAGATTGAGGCGCTGAGCATCTACGCCTTCTCGACGGAGAATTGGAAGCGCTCGAAGGAGGAAGTCGGCGCGCTGATGCAGCTGATTTTGGATTTCTTTGCGTCCGAAATTGATGAATTGGACGAGAAGAATGTCCGTATCCTGATTCTGGGCGACAAGGCGGCGCTGCCGGAAAAGCAGCGCGACACGCTGATAGAGGCGGAGCGACGGACAGCGAAAAACACCGGGCTGCACCTGAATATCGCGCTCAACTACGGCGGACGGGCGGAGCTGACCCGCGCGGCGCGGCTGATGGCGCAGGAGGCGGCGCAGGGGCGGCTGAATCCGGATGAAATCAGCGAAGAGACGGTCGCGCAGCGCCTGTATACTGCCGGTCAGCCGGACGTGGATTTGATGATTCGCACGAGCGGGGAAATGCGCTTGAGCAACTTCCTGCTCTGGCAGTGTGCCTACGCGGAATTTGAGTTCCCGACGGTGCTGTGGCCGGATTTCACGGTCGCGGATTACGACGAAGCGCTTGCCGCGTTCGGCGGCCGCGAGCGGCGGTTCGGCAAACGCCTTTCGTAAATGCTGAACATTTGGCGGAAAAGTGTTCATATTGCATTCATAGGCGTATGCTATCATGAGATTTCAAGGAAGTTCAAGGAAAACATGAGGGGGAAAGAACCATGAGGCAAAAGACGATCGTGGGACTGATTATGGCCGCCGGCGCAGCGCTGATGATTGCGGTGGGCGGCTGGGTCATGGCGCTGATCGTGCTGGTGCTGATTTGCTTCGGCGTGCAGGAAGAGTTTCACGCGCTCGCACAGGCGGGACACCGCCCTGTCGCGTGGCCGACGTGGGTCGGCATGATTGTCTCAATTCCGCTGACGCTGCTTATCGGCACGAAAATGATTCTGCCGGTCATTATGGCCATCTGCCTGATGACGATGATCTGCGTCATTTTCCGCTCCGAACCGAAGCTGGATGACGCCGTGCTGAGTATGCTGCCGATGCTGACGGTTGCCCTGCCCGGCATGAGCGCGATTTCGTTTACGCACATTGAGCCGAAAGCGCTGCAAGTCACCCTGATAACACTCATGATTGGCATTCCCTGCATGGCAGACGCGTTTGCGATGTGGGTCGGCAAGGCGGTCAAGGGGCCGAAGCTCTGCCCCACCGTCAGCCCGAACAAGACGATTTCCGGCGCGATTGGTGGCGTAGTCGGCGCGCTGCTCACGTCGATTTTGATTGGCGTTGTGGCATACCTCGTGGCGGGGGATGCGCGTCCGCTGCTGCCCGCGTGGTATGTGTACCTGATTTTGGGTATTCTGGGCGGCGTTGTCGGGGAAATGGGCGATTTGTTCTTTTCGCTGGTCAAGCGCCATTGCGGGATGAAGGACTTCTCGAACCTGTTTCCGGGTCATGGCGGAATGCTCGACCGTCTGGACAGCGTGCTGTTCATGGCGGTGCTGATGCTGTGCTATCGCCTGATGGCGGGCATCTAATCCGCCAATAAACACGCGAAAATAGTATGAAAGTGCGCGCAACTGAATCGCGCGAAATGGTCAAGGGGGGGAATTCGTCCCATTTCCTTTGCCCCTTGCAGGGTTCGGGGCAGCGCCCCAAGTCCGTTACTGATGTAGGAGGGCGAATCGACATGCAAACCATCGCCATTCTGGGGTCTACGGGGTCGATTGGTACACAGGCGCTGGAACTTGTGCGCCTGCATCCGGAGGAGTTCCGCGTCGTCGCGCTGACGGCACGGAGCAGCCGGGAGAAGCTGTTCGAGCAGGTGCGGGAGTTCCGGCCGGAAGTCGCGGGTCTGACCGAACCCATCTCGATGAGCGAAATCCCGGAGGATGTGCGCTTCTGCCGCTGGGCCATGGGCGAAGAGGCACTGCGCGTTGCGGCGGCGGAAGTGCCGGCGGACATGGTGCTCGTCAGCGTGGTCGGCATCGCCGGGCTGCAAAGCGTGATGGACGCGCTGGGGGCGAATCGGCAGGTGCTGCTGGCGAACAAGGAAGCGCTGGTGACGGGCGGCCACTTGGTGATGGACGCGGCGAAGCGCATCGGCAAGCCGATCTTGCCCGTGGACAGCGAACATTCCGCCATTTTCCAGTGCTTGCAGGGTGCAGGGGGCAATCAGCCCGTGCGCCTGCTGCTGACCGCGTCCGGCGGGCCGTTCCGCACATGGACGCGCGAACAGATGCAGAACGCGACGCGCGCGCAGGCGCTCAAGCACCCGAACTGGTCAATGGGCGCCAAAATCACCATCGACTCGGCGAGCATGTTCAACAAGGCGCTGGAAATTATCGAGGCGCACTGGCTGTTCGATATGCCGCCGGAGAAGATTCAGGTGGTGGTGCATCCGCAGAGCATCGTGCATTCGGCGGTGGAATTTGCGGACGGCGCAGTGCTGGCGCAGCTGGGCGTGCCGGATATGCGCGTGCCGATTGCGTATGCGATGACGTACCCGCGGCGCATTCCGACGGGCAGCAAGCCGCTGGACTTGTTCTCCATCGGCACGCTGACGTTTGAACCCGGCGACCCGGTGCGCTTCCCGGCGCTTCGGCTGGCGGGGGAGTGCCTGAACGCGGGCGGCGCGGCGTGCACGATTTTGAACGGCGCGAACGAGATGGCGGTGGCGGCGTTCCTGCGGGATGAGATTCCGTTCGGGGCAATCAGCCGCATTGTCGAGGGGACGCTGGAAGCGTGCGGAGCGATGTCGGCGGATACGCTGGAGGATATTTTCCATGCGGATTTGGAAGCGCGCCGCGTGGCGAAAGAAATTGCTGAAAAGCTCAAGTGAGTTTTCAGCAATTGAAAGAAGATTCGCTTCTGCGATTGAGGGCTTCTTCTTATGTTAGTCGATTGATTTTGTTGCAGGGGTTTCGCCTCTGCGGAGGCGACCAAAGGGCTTTCCGATCGCCCTTTGGAAACCTTCGGCGCGGTCACTCCCATGCTTCTTGAACTTTTTTGTTACTTCGGGAAGCGGGGATAGTGTGGCTATCCTGTGGATAAACACGCGGGCATAGTATGAAAGAGCGCTCAACTCAATCGCGCGAAAGGGTCAAGGGAGGAACTCCCTTGTGGGGTCAAGGGGCGAAGCCCCTTGCGCCTCCCCTCTATCAGAAAGGAAAGCTATGACAGTTGTTTCGGTGCTGGTGGCGCTGCTGCTGCTGGGAATCCTGATTACGGTGCATGAATTTGGGCATTACATTTTCGCGCGCATGACGGGGATAGAGGTCATGGAGTTCGCGATTGGCTTCGGGCCGAAAATCGTCGGGTGGACGGGAAAGTCCGGGACGAAGTTCGCGCTGCGGTGCATCCCGCTGGGCGGGTACTGCGCGTTCTACGGCGAGGACGATGTGGAGGGCAAAGCCACGAACGACCCGCGCGCGTTCGGCAAGCAGCCGGTTTGGAAGCGGATGCTGTCGGTGCTGATGGGGCCGGGCATGAACTTCCTGCTGCCGCTGGTGGTGCTGGTGCTGTACTTCTGGATTGGCGGCGTGACGGGGACGGAAGCCCTCGTCGCGGACGTGGAGCAGGGCGGCCCGGCGTACACCGCGGGGCTTCAGGCGGGCGACATTATCCTTGACGTCAACGGCACAGCGCCGAATCCTGAAAACGCGTCGCAGTCGCTGACGGAGCTGATTAACGCCTCGCAGGGCGACGCGATGGTGCTTGGCATCCGCCGCGACGGTGAGCGCACCGAAATCACCCTCACCCCGTTCTATGATACGGAAACCGGGCGCTACCGCATGGGCATCCACGTCAGCACGGTTGCGTCGGGCGAGATGCTGCCCGTGCCGTTCGGGGAGGCTGTGCGGGACAGCTGGAACGTGTGCGTCAACGCCGCGACAATCATCGGGCAGGCGCTGCGCGATATGGTCACAACGGGCGCAGGGCTGAATGAAGTCGGCGGCGTCGTCGGCACAGTCGCGGCGGTCAGCGAGCAGGTCAACACCTATGGCTTCGCGGCGTTCATCAACGCGCTGGTCGTTATCTCCATCAACTTGGGCATCATGAACCTGCTGCCGATTCCGGGGCTGGACGGCGCGCGGTTCCTGTTCCTGCTGGTGGAAGCCATCCGCCGCAAGCCGCTGCCGCAGAAGAAGGAAGCCATCGTCAACCTGATTGGCATGGCGCTGCTCTTCGGGTTGATGATTCTGCTGGTATTTAAGGACGTTTGGACCCTGATGGGACACTGAGGTGAATGATATGTACGAAACGAGAATGGTTCGCGTCGGAAATCTGACGCTGGGCGGACACAACCCAGTCTGGGTGCAGTCCATGACGAACACTGACACGCGCGACGCACAGGCGACGCTTGCGCAGATTCGCGCCTTGGCGAAAGCGGGCTGCGACATCGTGCGCGTCAGCGTGTACGACGAGGATTGCGCCCGCGCCGTCCGCACGCTGGTGGACGCCTCGCCCGTGCCGCTGGTGGCGGATATCCACTTCAACCACCGCCTTGCCATTGCCGCGGCGGAAAACGGCATCCACAAGCTGCGCATCAACCCCGGCAATATCGGCGGCGAAGCGCACGTTCGGGAACTGGCGGCGGCGGCAAAGGCGCACCACATCCCGATTCGCATCGGCGTGAACACCGGGTCAATTGAGAAGGATATTCTGGCGAAGTACGGGCAGCCGTGCGCCGAGGGGCTGGTGGAAAGCGCGCTGAATCACGCGCGGATGCTGGAGAAAGTCGGCTTCGAGGACATTGTGCTGTCCATGAAGGCGTCGGATGTGCGTCTGACGATTGCCGCCTACGAGCTGGCGGCGAAGCGCTGCGATTATCCGCTGCACGTCGGCGTGACCGAGGCGGGTCTGCCGGGGCAGGGGACAATCAAGAGCGCAATTGGCATCGGCGCGCTGCTGGCGGAGGGCATCGGCAACACGATTCGCGTCAGCCTGACGGGCGACGCCGTGCCGGACGCAGGGGCGGCGTGGGACGTCCTGCGCGCGCTGAATCTGCGGACGCACGGCGTGCAGCTGGTGTCCTGCCCGACGTGCGGGCGGACGTGCATCGACGTGGCGGGCATTGCCGCGCGCGTGGAGAAGGAGCTTTCGGATATTCAAGTGCCGCTGAAGGTGGCGGTGATGGGCTGCGTGGTGAACGGCCCCGGCGAAGCGCGCGAAGCGGACATTGGCATGGCGGGCGGCAAGCGCGGCGGTGTACTGTTCGTCAAGGGGCAGGAGCCAATGGTGGTCGAGGAGAATCTGGCTGACCGCTTGATTGAGCTGGCACGGAAGATTGCGGCGGAAAAAGCGGGGAAATGACGCTTTCTCGGCGGAAAAGCGGGGAAAAGGGCTTTTCGGCTGATTGGTGACTTGATTTTGATTGTCGCAAGGGTTTCGCCTCTGCGGACGCGAAACCTTGAATAAACACGCGAGAGTAGTATGAAGAAGTGTACAACTAAATCGCGCGAAAGGGTCAAGGGAGGAACTCCCTTGCGGAGTCCAGAGGCAGAGCCTCTGGTGGGGTCAAGGGGGAGATGAGATGGGACGAAGTCCCCCCCTTGGCTCGTCGTCGTTATAGGGAAGGAGGAAGCAGCATGAGTTACGATGAATTGCTCGCGCAGGTGTATGCCGCGCTGCCGCAGCTCAAGGGGCAGCTCCATGCGCCGCGCGTGGTGTATGTGCAGTCGCAGGGCAAGGTGTACATCACGTTTGAGTCAAATGTGCTGGTGGAGGAAGCGTCGTTCCTGAAGCTGGAAGCGCTTCTGCGGCGCGTTTTCCCGCAAAAGCCGCTGGCGCTGCGCGTCGTCTCGCCGGGACTGAAGGACGATTTTCTGGAGAACATCAGCGCGTATAAGCAGGTGCTGACCGACTTCCTGCGCCGCAATTATCCCGCGTCCGCAAGCTGGATGAGCCAAATCGACTGGCGGTGCGACGGCAAGCGCATCACGTTGACCTTCCCCGACGCGTTCAGCCTGGAATACATGGGGCGGCAGAACGTCGCGGCGCGCCTGTCACAGGCGGTGAAGGACATTTTTTCCGCCGAGGTGATGGTGGAACTGACCGTCGCGGGCGATCAGGAGAAGCGGCTGGCGGAAATCCGCGAAGAGCGGCTGCGCGAGCAGACCGTCACCTACACGCCGGAGCAGATTGCCGCGATGACGCAGGGGGATGCCAAGCCCGCGAAGGAGCACAAGGAGCGCAAGCCGTCCGCGCCGCGCGAGAAGAAGCCGGAGCAGATAACGCCGGAGCGCGATCCGATGCTGCCCGTGATGACCGACCACGCCATCGGCAAGCCGATTATGGGGCGCGCAATTGCCGATCCGCCGATGGAAATGAAGGAGCTGGCAAGCGACGCGGGGCTGGTCGTCGTGCAGGGCGACATTTTCAAGCTGGAAACGAAGGAACTCAAGGGCGGCGAACTGCTGCTCGTCACCTTTGCCATCACCGACTATACGTCCTCCATTCTCTGCAAGGCGTTCATGCGCTACCGCCGCCTGCCCTTCGGCAAGAAGAAGGACGACGACGCGCCGCCGCCGCCGATTACCGACGAGGAACGTCAGGCGGTGATGGACAAGGTCAACCAAATCAAGGTGGGGCTGAACGTCAAGGTGCGCGGCGAGTGCATGTACGATAACTTCGCGCATGAGCTGTCCATTTCCATCCGCGATATGGTGCCGATGGAGCGCATCAGGCGCGAGGACACGGCGGAGGAAAAGCGCATCGAGCTGCACATGCACACCAACATGTCCACCATGGACGCGCTGACCCCGGCGGGCGACCTCATCAAGCGCGCCATCGAGTGGGGGCATCCCGCCGTCGCGATTACCGACCACGGCGTGGTGCAGGCGTTCCCGGCGGCGTTCAATGCCGTCAAAAAGCAGCCGATTAAGCTGATTCCGGGCTGCGAGGGCTACCTCATCGACGAAACGCAGGTCGTCACCGATGAAGACGACCGCTCGATTGATGATACCATCGTCGTGCTGGACTTTGAATCCACCGGGCTGGACACGCTGAAAGACCGCGTGATTGAAATCGGCGCGGTGAAAATGACCGGCGGCACGCTGGTGGATACGCTGTCGATTCTGGTGAACCCGAAAATTCCCCTGCGGCCGAAAATTACCGAAATTACGGGCATTACGGACATGATGCTGGCGGATAAGGAAACGGCGGAGACCGCTATCCCGAAGCTGATGGATTTCATCGGCGATGCCGCGATTGCCGCCCACAACGCCGCGTTTGACGGCAAGCTGCTCAAAGCGGAGCTGCGCCGGCTGGGGCGCGAGTTCAACGCGCCGATTCTGGATACCCTGTCCTTGTCGCGCAAGCTGCTGCCGGAACTGAAGTCGTTCAAACTCAAGAGCGTCTGCAAGGCGCTGAGCGTGAGCCTCAAAAACGCCCACCGCGCCGTCCACGACGCAACCGCGACGGCGTACTGTCTGGCGAAGATGTTCAAAATCGCCAAGGAAGAGCACGGGTTCACCAAACTTAGCGACCTGAACACGCTCAAAGGCGGCGCCATCGGCGAAAGCTACCACGTCATCCTGCTGGTGAAAAGTCAGGAGGGGCTGGTCAACCTCAACCGACTGGTATCCATTGGGCATCTGGACTACTTCCGCCGCCGCCCGCATATGCCGCGTTTCATGATTGACCGCTACCGCGAAGGGCTGATTATCGGCAGCGCATGCGAGGCGGGCGAACTCTACCGCGCAGTGCTGGAAAATGAGCCGTGGGAGAAAATCAAGGAAATCGCGTCGTGGTATGACTATCTGGAAATCCAGCCCGTGGGCAACAACGCGTTTCTGGTGCGCGAGGGGCGCGTGGCGGACGACGAGGCGCTGCGGGACATCAACCGCAAAATCGTCCAGCTGGGCGACGAGCTGGGCAAGCCGGTCGTCGCGACGGGGGATGTGCACTTCCTTGACCCGCACAACGCCATCAACCGCTCCATCATTCAGGCGGGCATGGGCTACGATGATGCCGACATGCAGCCGCCGCTGTACTTCAAGACGACGAACGAGATGCTGGAGGAATTTGCCTACCTTGGCGCGGAAAAGTGCCACGAGGTCGTCATCGACAATCCGCGGAAGATTGCGGATCAGGTGGATAAGCTGCAACTGTTCCCCAAGCACCCCAAGGGCGAGGACACCTTCCAGCCATTCTGGGAGGATGCGGCGGACAACATTCAAAATATGACGTGGGGCACGGCGAAGGAGCTCTACGGCGATGAGCTGCCCGAAATCGTCGTGAACCGGCTGAACAAGGAGTTAAAATCCATCATCGGCTATGGCTTCGCGACGCTGTACAACATTGCCCAGCGGCTGGTCAGCAAGTCCAACGCGGACGGGTATCTTGTCGGCAGCCGCGGTTCGGTCGGTTCGAGCCTCGTTGCGCGTATGTGCGGCATCACGGAGGTCAACGCGCTTCCGCCGCATTACCGCTGCACCCATTGCCGCAAGGGCTTTTTCGACGTGGACAAGAGCCAATACAAAGTCGGCGTTGACCTGCCGGACAAGGACTGCCCGATCTGCGGTCAAAAGCTCGTGAAGGACGGCTTCGACATCCCGTTCGAGGTGTTCCTCGGCTTTGAGGGCGACAAGGTGCCGGATATTGACCTGAACTTCTCCGGCGAATATCAAAACCGCGCGTTCCATAACGTCGAGGAGCTGTTCGGGCATGACCACGTTTTCCGCGCGGGTACGATTACGGGTCTGGCGGAAAAAACGGCATATGGCTATGTGTCGAAGTACTTCGAGGAGCGCGGATTGCAAGTCGGCAACACGGAGAAGGAGCGTCTGGCGGCGGGCTGCGAGGGCGTGAAAAAGACGACGGGGCAGCACCCCGGCGGCATGGTTGTCGTGCCGAAGGAATACGAAATCTACCAGTTCACCGCCGTGCAGCACCCTGCTGACGACCTCAATTCCGACTTTACCACCACCCACTTTGACTTCAACTCCATGCACGACATTCTGGTTAAGCTGGACTGCCTCGGTCACGACGACCCGACGGTTTTGCACATGTTGGAGGAACTGACGGGCATCGGCTACAAGGATGTTCCGCTGGATGACCCGGACGTGCGAAGCCTGTTTTCGTCGCCCAAGGCGCTGGGCGTGACGCCGGAGGATATCGGCTGCCTGACGGGTACGTTCGGCGTGCCGGAATTCGGCACATCGTTCGTGCGCGGGATGCTTGATGAGACGAAGCCGACGACGATGGAGGAGCTGCTGCGCATTTCCGGCCTGTCCCACGGCACGGACGTGTGGCTGGGCAACGCGCAGGAGCTGATTGCAAACGGTACGGCGAAATTGAGCGAGTGCGTCTGCTGCCGTGACGACATCATGAACTACCTGATTGACAAGGGCGTTGCGCCGAAGATGGCGTTCACGACGATGGAGAGCGTCCGCAAAGGGCGCGGCCTGAAGCCTGAAATGGAACAGGCGATGATTGAGCAGCACGTTCCGCAGTGGTTCATGGATTCGTGCAAGAAAATCAAGTACATGTTCCCCAAGGGGCACGCCGTGGCGTATGTGACGATGGCGCTGCGCGTGGCGTGGTATAAGGTGCATCGTCCGCTGGCATATTATTGTGCGTACTTCACCGTGCGCGGCGACGGCTTCGACGCGATGACGATGCTGATTGACCCCGCGACGATTCGCGAGAAAATCAAGCAGATTAAAGCTGACCCGAAGGCGTCCGCGAAGGACAAGGAAGCCGTGACGAGCCTTGAACTGGTGCTGGAGATGAACATGCGCGGCTTCAAATTCCTGCCGTGCGACCTGTACAAGAGCGACCTGAAGAAATTCAAGATGGAGGGCGAAACGGGGCTGCGGTGTCCGTTCACGTCCTTGGGCGGACTTGGCGAATCGGCTGCCATCAACATTGTGCGCGAGCGCGAGCGCGGCCCGTTCATGTCGGTGGAGGACTTGAAGGAGCGCACGCGCATTTCCAGCGCGGTCATTGAGCTGCTGCGGACGCACGGTTCGCTGGAGGGCTTGAGCGAAACCAGTCAGGTGTGCATGTTCTAAAGATTTCGCCGCTGCGGCGGCGACAAGGGGGCTTTGCGCTCGCCCCCTTGACCCCTTCGCCCGTCGCCCTAAAGCAACAGTACGGTTATGCTGCTTGGGGGTACGAAAGGCACACTAACTAAAAAGCTGCGATAACAACCAATAAACTTAGATGGGGATGCGAAGCAGTCCAGAGGGCGACCGCAGACTTCGTCTGTTTCCATTGCCCTCTGGTCGCTCCCGCAGGAGCGAAATCCTCGCATAAACACGCGATAGTAGTATGAAAGTGTCACCAACTCAATCGCGCGAATGGGTCAAGGGGCACTGCCCCTTGCTGGGGAGGTATCTCAATGAAGGAATTGCATCGGGCAAGGGTCGTCGCCATCGGCAGCGAAGAGGATATGGCGGCTGTCTGCCGCACATTGCTCGCAAACTGCGATTGGCTGGAAATCCCGGATGATCGCCCGCCGTATTCGCTGGAGGAGCTGCGCCAGCAGGTCAAACAGCACGCGGAGGAGCTGGGCGGCGAGGAGAGCGGATTCTACTATGGCATGGTCGCGCGCTATACCTATGGCGACGCGGATAACCGCACCTGCCGCTTTGACATTGCGCGCCAGCCCAGCGGATTGTGGACGGCGTGCTTCCATTATGATGGCGAAACGCCCTTCCAGAGCGAGGACTGGCTGTACCTGCATGAACACGCCGGGCGCATGCCGATGCTGGCGATTCATGCCTGCGCGGATTTTGCGGCGGATAAGGGGATGACCGTCTTTACCGGCGGGCAGACGCTGGATGAGTGGTCGCAGATGGCGGAAATCTGGTTCTGGCTGATGGAACAGTACGAAATCGGAAATCCGCCGGAGGAAGCCGTGCAGCACCTGAAGAAGCTGGAAGCTATCATGCGCCAAAGCGACTTTGACATGACCATCCCCGAACTTCTTCGGGGGTGCATCGACCACCTGAACGACGTCATGGCGCACACGAATCAGCCGGATGAACTGCGCCGCTTGATGGACGAATGCGCCGAAAGAAAAGATTATCAGGGGCTGTTCGTCGTGCAGTGTCAGGTGGCGGAAACGGTGCTGTGGGACTGCGCGCACGTTGATTTGTGGCTTGCGAACCTCGAAAGCATCCTGCGCGAGTGGCAGAAGGAGAATCCGGCATAATCGGCAATCGCCGCGCATACCCTGACAGCAGGAGAGGGGGGAGCGCACAGTGAAAGAGCCGACAGTGCCGCAGAAGCCCTGCGGACTGGTTATCGAGAATCGCAAAAAGGCGGTTCTCACCGGGGTCAAGGAGGTTGACCGCTTCGATGAAACGGCGGTCGTGCTGGAAACATGGGGTGGGCGGCTGACGCTGACCGGCAGCGGGCTGCATGTTTCCGCTTTGCAGCTGGAAGAGGGCAAGCTGCTCGTGGACGGCGATATCGACGGCGTGCAGTATGAACAGGGGCGCGCGCGGCGCAAGGGCGGCTTCCTCCGCCGTGCCATCGGATGACGCTGGAGGTGCTGTTCGCGCAGCAGGGACAGGCGGAAACGTTCCTGCGGATGGTGCTGCTCGGCGCGGCGTTCGCCTTGGCGCTGACCCTCGGCGGCGCGTGGCGGCATCGGCATGGCCTGTCCGACGCGGCGGATGTGCTCTGCGCACTGATGCTCACGCTGGCGGCGCTCCTCGTTCTCATCCATAGCGGGGAAGGGCTGCGGCTGTACGCGCTGCTGGGGCTGCTGCTCGGCGCAGTGCTGTGGGAAACGGGCATCCGGCGCATCCTCCGCTGGATTGGAAAACGGCTGAAAAAAAGTTTTCCGTCAGGCAGGAATATGCAAAATCATAGCGAATAGATAAGGAAAAGAACACTTCCGATTCTGGAGAAAAGGAGTGAGGGCGTTGGGGCGCAGGCTGGTGCGTTGGAAGGCGGTTGTCATCCTGCTGGTGGTGCTGGGCATCATCTTCTATGTCGTGATGGCGCAGTCGCGGCAGCGGCTTGACGCGCTCTCGACGCACAATGAGCAGCTGCAGCAGCAGTATGCGGCGCTGGATCAGAAAAATCGGGACTTGCGCGAAGAACTGACGTATGTTGCGACGGATGCGTACATTGAGGAAACCGCGCGCAACGAGTTCGGCTATGTCCGCGACGGCGAAATCCACTTCCACTTTGCCAGCATGGATGTGCTGCGGGGCTACACCGAGGCGGAATGGAACGCGCTGCTGGATGAATTTCGGGATTAAAGGGGGACTTTGCGTCTGCAAGTCCCTTTTTCGTTACACATATTGTAAACCAGAAAGACAGGAGAGGTGAACCATGAGGGCAGCAGTCATCGGGATCGGCTCCAATTCGGTGAGGATGCTTGTGGCGGAAGCAGCCGACGGGGAGATCCGCCGCATCAGCCGCGACCGCGCCGGCACACGCCTGTTCGCCGGGCTGGACGAAGCAGGCAACTTGTCACGGGAGGCAATGGCGTCCTCCTGCGCGGCGGTCAAACGCATGGCGGATTCCGCCCGCAGTCAAGGCGCGGAAAAAGTGCATCTCTTTGCCACCAGCGCCACGCGCGACGCCGCCAACAACGCGGATTTCGCGGCACTGCTCAAAGCGGAAACCGGCTTGACGCTCGAAATCTGCTCCGGCGATGAGGAAGCCGCGCTGTCCTTCTTCGGCGCGACGGACGGCGGCGATTCCGGCGTCATCGACATCGGCGGCGGCTCAACCGAAATCATCATCGGGCAGGGGATGAACATCCGCTGCTCCTTCTCCTGCCAAATGGGGGCAGTGCGATTGTTCCAGCGGATTCCGATTCGCGACCACGGCGATTTGGACGCGGTGGAGCAGATTGCCGCCGATATTCTGGCAGACAAGCTGCTGGATTACCCTGTGCTGTCGATGCCAGGCAGCTGGCGCGGCACGGGCGGCACGTTCACGACGCTCGCCGCGATGGTGAAGGGCATATACTGGACGGATAGAACCTACATGCACGGCACGGTGCTGACGGAGGCGGATGTGGCGCGCTTTGAGCGGCAGCTGGCGGATATGACGCTGGAGCAGCGCAAGCAGCTGCCGGGATTGCAGCCGAACCGCGCGGATATTGTGGTGCATGGAATCTGCATTTTGCGGGCGATTATGCGACGGATGCATATTGGGCAGATTGTGGTGAGTGAATATGGGAATTTGGATGGGTACTTCAAGAGGGAATACTTAATGAAGAAGAAATAAGGTCAAAAAAAAGAGGATAAACACGCGGAAGAAGTAGGAAAAAGCGACCAACTCAATCGCGAAAAGGGGTCAAGGGGGGGGACTTCGTCCCTTTTCGTCTGCCCCTTGCAGGGTCAAGGGACAGCGTCCCTTGTGGGGTTTGGGGCAACGCCCCAACAGTTGGTCGGGCGACCAGTTTGTCAAACGCGCTCAACAAAGGCGCAGGCAGCGAAGCGTCCCTGCCAGTAACTTCGCGCTCCCTCAGGAGCGCCCTCCAAGCTGCTTTATCGACCCACTGTGCAGTGTCGCGCCAAATGGGCGCGACCACATAGCCTGCCCGCCCCTATCAGCGCAAACAAAACCCAGCCGGAGGATAGCCAACATCCTCCGACTTACCTGACCCCTCTTTTGCACATTTGCCATATACCAAATCCGCCCCGGAAGCATCAGCAGCTTCCGGGGCGAAAATCATGCGAAAAAAATGCGAGCGTGACCGTAAGCCGAGTTCTGTCGAGGGACGATCATCTATCCAGACCTGACGTTGCCGCGCAGGTTCAAGCGATGCCGAGGACGCGACGGGCAGCCGCATGTGTCCTCATACGCATCTTGCACCAGATGGGGTTTACAGCACGGACAAGTCGCCAAGCCGTGGGTGAGCTCTTACCTCGCCTTTCCATCCTTACCGCACCGAAATGCGGCGGTATATCTCTGTTGCACTCTCCTTGGAGTCGCCTCCACCGGCCGTTAGCCGGCATCCTGCCCTGTGGTGCTCGGACTTTCCTCATACCATTGCTGGCACGCGATCGCCTGATCACCTCGCACAGGTGTATCATAGCGCAAAAGGCGCGGTTTGTCAAGGGGGCGCCTGTTGACGCAGAATGCGCGCTGTGCTATAATGGACGCATCAATATGGGTGGAGGATGAAAATCATGAAACGCTTTATCGCAATGCTCCTGATTCTCTGTTCTGCGCTCCTGATGACGGCGGCTTTCGCGGAAGAGGCTGCCCCTGAAGCGAAAATCACCGTGGTGGAACAGCGCCTCATCAACATGGAGGACAACGGGCGCGGCTTCTTCTTCGCGAAGGTGCAGAACACCGGAGATGCTGCCGGTTACGCTGATTATAAGGGCAATATCGTCCTTTTCGATGCGGATGGCAACATCATCCTGACCGAAAACTATGTGCACACCAAGCCTTCCGACGTGTACCTTGAACCCGGCGAATACGCGTATGTCTGCGAAAGCATCTACGACGACGCGCTGGACACCGCCGAAGTTGCGGACTGCAAGTTCTCCATCAGGGCGGCCGATGACGGCGAGGAGTACGAAAAGCTCGCGTCGGAAGCGAAAATCCACTTTGAGCCGGACGAAGAAGATGACAACTATGTGGATGTCACCTTCACCAACACGACCGACGAAGTCCTCTACGACTACGAGATGGTGGCGGCGCTGTACGACCAGAACGGCGAATTGCTGTTCATCAACACGGAAATGGTGAGCGGCATCGGCGTGCATCCGGGCAGCACCATCACCGTTCGGCTGTACATTTACGAGGATATTCTCATGTACTTCTGCCGCGAAGGCCTCACGCCCACGACCGTGGATGCGCTGGTCTACTGTGAAAAGTAAAGCGGAAATCCTGCAAAACGCATCGTCCCCGCGGCGGTGCGTTTTTTCGTATCAGAATATGCTTGCAAAACGCCGCCGACTGTGCTAAAATGCCGAAGCATCCACATTTTTCGGAGGATTTTGCCCGATGGCGACCTTACTCCTTGTCGTGATTTATCTTTCCTTCATCAGCCTTGGCGTGCCGGATTCGCTGCTTGGTACGGCGTGGCCCGTCCTCTACCACGAACTCGGCGTGCCGCTTGCGTCCCAGAGCGCCGTGAGCATCCTCTGCTCCCTCGCGACGATGACCTCCAGCATGAACAGCGCGCGCATCATCTCCCGCCTCGGCACGGGCAAAGTGACCGCGTTCTCAACGCTCCTGACCGCCGCCGCCCTGCTCGGCTTCTCCTTTTCGGGCAGCTTCTGGTTCATGTGCCTGATGGCGATTCCGCTTGGGCTGGGCGCGGGCTGCGTTGATTCGGCGCTGAATAATTATGTTTCCATCCACTATAACGCGACCGTCATGTCCTTCCTGCACTGCTTTTATGGCGTTGGTGTGATGGTCAGCCCGTACATTATGTCCGTCGTCATTAACAGCGCGGTCGGCTGGCGCGGCGGCTACCGCACGGCAAGCCTGATTCAGGCGCTTATCGGCAGCATCCTCCTGCTGGCGCTGCCCCTGTGGAAAAAGGCGCATGGCGAAGAGTCCATTCAGGCGGAAAAGAAGATGAAAGTTCTGCCGATTTCGCAGACGCTGCGGATTCCGGGTGCGCTGATGACCTGCCTGCTCTTCCTGACCTTCTGCGCGATTGAGGTCATCTGCGGCGGCTGGAGCGCAACGTACATGGTGGAAGCGAAGCACATGTCCGCGGATTTGGCGGCGCGCGCGACGATGTACTTCTACCTTGGCATGGCACTGGGGCGCTTCCTCTCCGGCGTTGCGGCGAAGAAGCTGACCCCGTGGCAGATTATCTTTATCTCGATGGGCATCCTCGGCGTGTCGCAGACGACGCTGCTTGTTTCCGGCAACAACGTCCTGACGATGGCGGCGCTGCTGATGACGGGCTTGGGCGTTGGCCCGCTGTACCCGAATTTCAACTACATGACCCCCCTGCATTTCGGCAAGGACGTCAGCCAGTCGGTCATGGGGATGCAGATGACCTTCGCGTCCATCCGGCTTTGCAATTAATATTAGAGAAGTATATGTGTCCGCGGGCGCAGGTTTTGTGGTTGCTTTGACAGGAGCTGTCATGACAATGCCTGGATTACCTAAGACACCGGCTGCATATCAGATCGATGTAACAGATGATGGTGTTATTACAGGATTATTCTAATGTGTAAGGAAGACCAGCAAGGAGTCAGCCTAGTATGAAATGTCCAAAGTGTGGAAATGAGTTAGAAGAGGGCAAACTGCTGTGTGAGCAGTGTGGGGAAGAGATCAAAATTGTGCCGGATTTTGATATTGAATTAGAGGCACAGATGGATGAAACCATTAGCAATATAGTAGAAAACATATCTGTAGATGAGAACAGTCAGCAGGATGCAGAAGCGGATGAACCTCAGAAGACAGAAGCTGATGAGCAGGAAGATGCAGATGATTTAAAAGAAAGTCTCAGAGATTATTATCCGGAGCACGGTTTTGTACATATTGGTAAAAAAGCGATCATTGCAGTTTTTTCAACACTTGCAATTGTGATAGTAGTTGCCGCCTGTTGGATTCTGTTTCAGAATTCCAGAGATAATTCTTTTGATTATCAGTACAACCGTGCAATTGAATGCGCAGCAGATAATCACTATGATGAAGCGATTGCTTATCTGGAGAGAGCTATTGCACTGGATTCAAATGCAACAGGCGCAAGATTCCTTCTGGCTAAATATTACGATAAAAATGGTCAGCAGCAAAGTGCGATACTTGTATTGCAGGAGCTGATTGGTCTGAATGTAGATAACGTAGAAGAAATATATGATTATCCGGCTATTTTGTTTATTTCCCGATTTTTACGTTCAAAGAAATCGGTATTGATACTACCATATAAATCAGGTATACGGCTGCCGGAATAATATTTGCTGTTCGCAGCTTTTTGA
>ENA-UESI01000624-UESI01000624.1-human-gut-metagenome-genome-assembly--contig:-NODE-624-length-27987-cov-5.443174_pt1 | contig 27987 bp, 25 predicted proteins | sample MGYA00243005_ERZ508006 | MGnify/ENA primary metagenome ERZ508006 (study PRJEB26167, sample SAMN06115436) | human gut metagenome | host: Homo sapiens | place: China:Shandong | collected 2015-06-10... | reverse complement strand
GAGATGGAGCGGGAGAAAGAGGCCGCCGCCCGGCTCCGGCGGGAGATGGAGGAGACGGCCAAGGCATCCCGGGAGTACAAGGCCAAGATGGAGGCCGAGCCGGCCAAGGCGGTGGAGAAGGCCCAGGCGGAGGCCCGGGCCATTCTGGACGAGGCCAGGGACACCGCCGACCAGGTATTCAAGGAGCTCAACGACATGCGCCGCCGCCAGCGGAAAGAGGAAGACTGGCAGCGGGTCAACGACGAGCGGGCCGCCCTGCGCCGCAGCCTCAACGAGGCGGAGGGGAAGCTGGGGGCCCGGCCGGAGGAGCCGGCCCCGCCTCCCACCCGGCCAGCCCGGGCGGGCGACACGGTGGAGCTGGTGAAGATGGGCACCCAGGCCACCGTCCTGTCGGTCAACAAGGACGGCTCCCTCCAGCTCCAGGCGGGGATTCTGAAGATCACCGCCAGGCAGGAGGAGGTGCGCGTGGTAGAGGGGGAGACCCAGCAGTCCGCCAAGAAGGTGGTGGCCCGGGCGGAGCACAAGCTGCGCTCCCTGGGGGCCTCGCCGGAGGTGGACCTGCGGGGCATGATGACCGACGAGGCCATCGGGGTGCTGGACCAGTTCCTGGACAGCGCCGTCATGGGCAAGCTGACCCAGGTCACCGTCATCCACGGCAAGGGCACCGGTGCAGTGCGTAAGGCGGTGCGGGAGCACCTCAGGCGCAGCCGCTACGTTAAGACCTTCCGGCCCGGCCGCTATGGCGAAGGCGAGGACGGCGTGACGGTGGTGGAGCTGAAGTGAGCCGCCGGACAGCAGAAGCGCCGCTGGATTCTCTTTGGAATCAAGGCCCAAAAGTGGGGAACCATCATTTTTGCTCTAAAACTCCTTCTTTCTGGAATGAAATCGTGCAAAAAGACGAAGCACAATTTTCCCTGTAATAATTTTCAAGCGAAAAACATAGATTTGTGAAAAATGTCATTGACGCAGACGGGATTTATCTGCTATGCTAAGGATACAATATGACGAGTGCGGAGGTACGGTTATATGTATAGTCAGGAAGCGGTCGTGAACAATCAGGTTGGGCTGCACGCCAGACCGGCCACGTTCTTTATCCAGAAGGCCAACGAGTTCAAAAGCGCGATCTGGGTGGAGAAGGACGAGCGGAAGGTCAATGCGAAGAGCCTGCTGGGCGTTCTGTCCCTGGGCATCGTGAAGGGCACCCCCATCAAGCTGATTGCGGACGGCCCCGACGAGAAGGAAGCGGTGGAGGCCCTGTACAAGATGATCTCCTCCGATTTTTCCGAGTAATTTCCCCAAGCACAATGAAAAGGCGCCGCCATGCGGCGCCTTTTTTGATATTCAAAGCGTGCACATCTTGAACACCAGAAGCACAGACCAGATTATGTTCAGCGGCCTCGATTCGTCCAGATCATTCAAAATGCCTCGTTCCGTTCCGAAGGAGGGACATTCGGATGAAGCAGATGTTTGTGTCAGAGCCTGCCCGGCGGGGCGGACTGCGTCTCTGGCTGGGGAAACGGTATTTCTGTGCCCGGCGGTGGCTCTGGTGGCACACCTCGGGCGTGCGCTTTGCCCGCCGCCGCCCGGAGTTCCCCTGCCCGGTCCTCTGTTTCCGGCACAGCACCCCACTGCTTCGAAAGCTGAAGGACGTGGATATGTGGATGCAGCGGAACAAGGTGCATAACCTGCGTCTGGCGGTGGAGCGGCTGGATGGAGTGGTCCTCCTGCCGGGAGAGACCCTGTCCTATTGGAAATGCATCGGCGATCCCAGCCGCCGGAGAGGTTATGTGGAGGGGATGATGCTGAAAAATGGACAGGTGACCTCCGCGGTGGGGGGCGGGCTGTGCCAGCTGGCCAATCTCATTTACTGGATGACCCTCCATACCCCTCTCACAGTAACGGAGCGGTACCGCCACGGTTATGACGTGTTTCCGGACAGCGGACGTACCCAGCCCTTCGGGAGCGGGGCCACCTGCTGCTACAACTATGTGGACCTGATGGTCCGTAACGATACGGACCGCCCTTACCGGCTGGCACTCCAGGTTGGAAAGCGGGATCTGGAGGGGGCGTGGTACTCCGACAGACCCCAGCCCTGCACCTATCAGATCTATCAGGCGGAGCACCGGATGCAGGGGGAGTACTGGGGCGGATACACCCGCCACAACGTGATCCGCCGGCGGGTGTTGGACTTCACTGGAGAGTTGGTGGGGGACGAGCTTGTGACGGAGAATTACGCCATCATGATGTATAACCCGCTGCTGGAGAAGGGGGAGGGCCCGTTCCCGGATGCGGAGTAAGGAGGATGCAGCGCCTCTATGACCTTTGACGAATTGAAAGAAAAAGCCCACAGCCTGCCCCTCAAGCCGGGCGTATACATCATGCAGAACGCCCAGAGCGAGGTCATCTATGTGGGCAAGGCCAAGGCCCTGAAAAACCGGGTGAGCCAGTATTTTGCCAATCTGGCCGCCCACACCGAAAAGACCCGGGCCATGGTGTCCCAGATCGACCACTTTGACGTCATCATTGCCGACAGCGAGTTTGAGGCCCTGATCCTGGAAAATTCCCTCATCAAGCGGCACCAGCCCCGGTACAACATTCTGCTGAAGGATGACAAGGGCTACCCCTACATCCGCCTGAGCAGGGAGGAGTACCCCCGGTTCTCCCTGGCGGGCCGGGTGGCGGAGGACGGGGCCCGGTACTTCGGGCCCTACGGAAGCCGCCACAGCACCCAGGGGATCCTGGACGCCCTGCGCACCGCCCTGCGCCTGCCCTCCTGCCGGAAGAAGTTCCCCCGGGACATTGGGAAGGAGCGCCCCTGCCTGAACTTCCACATGGGGAAGTGCGACGGCTACTGCCGCTCCGAAGAGCTGAAGGAGCGGCACGACGAGGCCATCCGCCAGGCGGTCTCCCTGCTGGAGGGGCGGTTCAAGGAGGTCAAGGCCGACCTGACCGCGGAGATGGAGCGGGCCGCGGAGGAGCTCCGCTTCGAGCAGGCGGCCCAGCTGCGGGACAGGCTCCGGGCCATCGAGCTGCTGGGGGCCCGGCAGAAGGTAGTGGCCGGCTCCCTGGCGGACACCGACGTCACCGGCTTTTTCCGGGGGACAGCCAAGAGCTGCTTCGTGGTGCTCCACTATGTGGATGGGGACCTGGCGGCCAAGGACATGGAGCTGCTGGAGACCCCGGTGGAGGAGGACGAGGAGGAGATCCTGTCCTCCCTGGTGCGGGAGTACTACGGGGGCCGCACCCGCCTGCCCCGTCAGATCCTGCTGCCCTGCGAGCTGGCAGACCAGGTCCCCCTCACCCGGATGCTGTCTGAGCAGGTGGGCAGCCGGGTGGAGCTGGTCACCCCCCAGCGGGGGGCCAAGATGGATCTGATTAAGCTGGCCAACCAGAACGCGGCGGAGGAGGTGGAGCGGGCCACCACCCGGGAGGAGCGGCAGAATAAGCTGCTGGAGGCGCTGGGGAGGATGCTGGGCCTGCCCCAGGCGCCCCGGCGGATGGAGTCCTATGACATCTCCAACACCGGGGCCGATGACATCGTGGCCTCCATGGTGGTTTTTGAGAATGGACGCCCCCTGAAACGGGATTACCGCCACTTCAAGCTGAAGGACCTGGACGGGCCGGACGACTACGCCTCCATGGAGCAGGTGCTCACCCGGCGCTTCCGCCGGTATCTGGACGGGGACGAGAAGTTCAATGCCCGGCCCGACCTGCTCCTCATCGACGGCGGCGGGAACCATGTGCGGGTGGCCTGCCGGGTGCTGGAGACCATGGGGCTGGACATCCCCGCCTTCGGCATGGTGAAGGACGACCGCCACCGCACCCGGGCCCTGGTGGCCCCGGACGGGCGGGAGATCGGGATCCAGGCCATCCCGGCGGTGTTCGCCCTCATCGGCCAGATCCAGGAGGAGACCCACCGCTTTGCCATCGAGTTCAACCGCCAGCAGCGGAAGGGCCGGGTCCAGGGCTCTGTGCTGGACCGGATCCCCGGGGTGGGGGAGAAGCGCCGCACTCAGCTTTTGAAGCATTTCAAGAGCGTCAGGGCCATCCGGGAGGCCCCGCTGGAGGAGCTGGAGCAGGTGGTCCCGAAGAACACCGCACAGGCGGTCTTTCAGTATTTTCGGGAAATTAGGAATTAGAAGTTAGGAATTAGGAATTGGAGGGACGCAGAGATGCGCGTGATTTCCGGTACCGCCCGCGGGCGGCGTTTGAAGGAATTGCAGGGGATGGAGACCCGGCCTACCACGGACCGGGTGAAGGAGGCCCTGTTCAATATCGTCCAGTTCGAGCTGCCCGGGCGGCAGGTGCTGGACCTGTTCGCGGGGACGGGACAGCTGGGCATCGAGGCCCTGTCCCGGGGGGCGGCCCGGTGCACCTTTGTGGACCAGCGGAGGGACGCGGCGGCCCTGGTGCGGGAGAATCTGAAGCTGACCGGACTGTCCCAGCAGGCCCGGGTGGTCCAGGGGGACTCCATCTTCTTCCTCATGTCCTGCCGGGAGAAGTTCGATGTGATCTTTCTGGATCCGCCCTATCTCACCGGGGCGCTGGAAAAGGCGATGGAGACCGTATCCGCATTTGACATTCTTCGGGAACATGGTATAATGGTCTGCGAAAGTCCCCTGGAGCAGGAGCTGCCCGCCCTGGCGGCCCCCTATGAGCGGGGAAAAGAGTACCGGTATGGAAAGATCAAGCTGACCGTATACCGGCACTTGGGAGGAGAGGACCGCCGATGAAAATTGCGATCTATCCCGGCAGCTTCGATCCGGTGACGCTGGGGCATCTGAACATCATCAAGCGGGCGGCCGCCTGCTTTGACCGGCTGATCGTCTGCGTGATGATCAACTCCAAAAAACAGGGGATGTTTACCCCGGAGGAGCGGGTGGAGCTGCTGAAAAAGGCCACCGCCCGGTTCCCCAACGTGGAGGTGGACTACTCCGATGGGCTGCTGGCCGCCTATGCCAAGCGGCGCCGGGCCCATGTGGTGGTCAAGGGGCTGCGGGCCGTCTCCGACTTTGAACAGGAGGTCCAGATGGCGGTCATCAATCGCAAGCTGAACCCCGGCCTGGAGACCATGTTCCTGGCCTCCAGCGAAAAATATACCTATCTCAGCTCCACCATCGTCAAGGAGATGGCCCGGTACGGGGCCAATCTGGGGGATTTCCTTCCCCGGGAGATCGTGGAGGACGTCAATCGGCGCATGAAAGAATTGCAGGAAGGGAAGGTTTGACCCATGGCAAGCGGTGTGGAAGAACTGCTGGATATGCTGTTCGATATGGTGGATGAGGCCAAGAACGTGCCCCTGTCCAGTGATAAATGTATGATCGAGCGGGACCGTGCTCTGGACCTGATCGACGACATCCGGGCCCAGTTCCCGGTAGAGCTGTCCGAGGCCAAGAAGCTGATGGCCAGCCGGGCGGATATGATCGCCTCCGCCAAGCGGGAGGCGGACGCCATCCGCCGCCAGGCGGAGGAGAAGGCCAAGCAGATGCTGGCGGAGGAGAGCATCCTCCTCCAGGCCCGCCAGCGGGCCAACGAGCTGATGCAGCAGGCGGAGGACCGCAGCCGGGAGCTGAAGCGCTCCGCCAACGACTACTGCGAGGACGCCCTGCGCCGCACCGAGGAGGCGGTGGCCGAGGCGTACGATGAGATCAAAAAGTCCCGCTCCCGCTTCCGTGCGGCGGCCAGCGCCGCCCTGGGCATCCAGCCCTCCGCCGGCGGGAGCGCCCGCCCCATGTATGACGCGGCGGCGGACGAGGACTGAGAGAAGGGCATAGCTCCGGCGTCTCCAGGCGCAGGATCGATCCAAAACGGCCGCTTGCGCGGCCGTTTTTTGGCTGTTCCGTCTTTACACCGGGGAGAAAAAACGATATACTATTGAGGTTCTGAGTCCCGAACAAAGAACACACGATCCAATTTTGTGGTTCCGGGCGGAGGTTTCTTTGCCCGTCCCTGGCCCTGCGGGGGAGGGGACGCGCAGAGGGACCGGACCCGGAGAAAGGAAATACAGCGATGAACAAACGTGCCGCATTGGCTCTTGTGACCCTCCTGTCCCTGCTGCTGCCGGGCTGCGCCCCCGCCGGGACCGGCGGAACGGACGGGGAGGAGGCCCGCCTGACGGTGCTGGCCTCCACCTATCCGGTCTACCTGGCCGCCCGGTCGGTGGCGGAGGGGGTGGAGGGCGTCTCCGTCCTCCGGCTGGAGACGGGGGCGGTGTCCTGCCTCCACGACTACACCCTCACCGTGGGGGACATGAAGAAGCTTGAGGGGGCCGACGTGGTGGCCCTGAACGGGGCCGGCATGGAGGAATTTATGGAGGACGCCCTGGCCTCCTCCAGCGCCCCGGTCATCGACTGCTCCGAGGGAGTCGATCTGTTGGAGGGCGAGGGCCATGTCCACCAGGACGGGGAGGAGGATGATGACCACGGCCACTTCGACCCCCACTACTGGATGGACCCGGAGAATATGGAGCAGATGGTGTACAACATCAGAGACGGCCTCTCCCAGGCGGACCCGGAGCACGCGGGGGAGTATGAGGAGAACGCCGCGGAGCAGGCCGGTCTGCTCCACACCTGGGACGACGCTCTCCAGGATATGATTCAGGAGGCGGAGGAGAACGCCGGGGTGGAGATCAGCGGCCTGATCACCTTCCACGACGGATTCCGCTATTTTGCTGAGGCCTTTGACCTGCCCCTGCTGGCCTCCATTGAGGAGGAGGAGGGGAGTGAGGCCTCCGCCAAGGAGATCAATGAGATCGCAGGGCTTGTAAAGGAATACAGCCTGCCGGTGATCTTCACCGAGGTCAACGGCTCCGACGCCACCGCCCAGGCCATCGCCCGGGAGACGGGGTGCGCCGTGGCCCAGCTGTCCATGTGCATGGACGGCCCGGAGGAGGGGACGCTGTCCGACTACTACACCGTGCTGGCGGACAATGTGACCGCCGTGGTAAACGGGTTTGCCGGGGAAGAAGTGATTCGATGAGAAGACTCAAGCACGGAAAGATGTCCGGCGGGTGCGGGGACTCCTGCTGTCTGAAGCTGGAGGGGCTGAACGTCCGCATCCAGGGGGAGGAGATCCTGGAGGACGTGTCCTTCCACCTCCACTGCGGGGAGATCACCGCCCTCATCGGCCCCAACGGGGCGGGCAAGTCCACCCTGTTCCGCAGCATCCTGGGCCAGCTGCCCTACTCCGGGAGCATCACCTTTGCCCCGGCGGGGGGGCCCGCCATCCGTCTGGCCGACGGGACGGTCATGGGGGGGACCCGGCCCCTCATCGGCTATGTGCCCCAGTCCCCCAGCTTCGACCGTGGGGATCCGGTGTCGGTGCTGGACTTTTTCACCGCCGCCACCGCCCGGTGGCCGGTATGTCTGCCCATCCCCGGGAAGTACCGGGAGCGCTGCCGCCGCAGCCTGGAGCGGGTCCACGGCGGCGACCTGCTGGACAAGCCCATGGGGGGGCTGTCCGGGGGGCAGCTCCAGCGGGTGCTGCTGGCCCTGGCCCTGGAGCCGGTGCCCCACATCCTGGTCCTGGACGAGCCCCTGTCCGGCGTGGACATCGAGGGGGAGCACCAGCTGCTGGAGATGCTGGACGAGCTGCGGACGGAGTACGACCTGTCCATCCTGCTGTCCACCCACGACTTTGCCACCCTGGGGCAGTTCGCCGACAAGGTGATCCTGCTGAACAAGCGGGTGCTCCGCATGGGGCCGCCGGAGGAGGTCACCTCCTCTCCGGAGTTTTATGAGACCTTCCATCTGCGGATGGGGAAGGGGGGCGAGGGCTGATGGAGCTCTGGTACGCGCTGGTGGATCTGCTGCCCTTTGACTGGGCCCAGCCCGGATCCATGTACTTTATGAAAAACGCCCTGCTGGCGGTGCTGGTCATCTCGCCCCTGTTTGGTGTGTTGTCCACCATGGTGGTCCACAGCCGGATGTCCTTTTTCTCCGATGCCTTGGGGCACTCCGCCTTTACCGGCATGGCCATCGGGGCCATCTGCGGCTTCAACGAGCCCACCTGGGCGGCGGTACTCTTCGCGGTGGTGTTTGCCCTGCTGTTCAATCTGGTGCGCCGCCGCTCCGCCCTGGCCAGCGACACGGTGATCGGGGTGTTCTCCTCCACCGCGGTGGCCCTGGGCATCTTCCTCTCCACCCTGGGGGGGCGCTCCTTTACCAAGTTCAACAGCCTGCTTATCGGCGACATCCTCTCGGTGGAGCCGGAGAAGATTGCCCTGCTGGCGGGGATCCTGCTGGTGGTGCTGGTCCTGTGGGGGCTGTCCTTCAACCAGCTGATGCTCTCTGCCGTCCACCCCGCCCTGGCGGACAGCCGGGGGGTGAAGGTGTTCTGGCAGGAGACCGTCTTTTCCGTCGCCATCGCCGTGGTGGTAACCGTGTCCATGACCTGGGTGGGCCTGCTGGTCATCAACTCCCTGCTGGTCCTGCCCGCGGCGGCGGCCCGGAACGTGTCCCGGACCATGTTCCAGTACCATCTGGTCTCCCTGCTGGGGGCGGTGCTGGCCGGGATCGCGGGGCTGATGACCTCCTACTATGTGGGCTCCTCCGCCGGCGCGGCCATCACGCTCTACCTGGCGGTGTGGTTCCTGGGCACCTTCCTGGCCCGGAAAAAGCAGTAAACAAAAACAGCAGGCGTCCGCCTGCTGTTTTTGTTGTGTCAAATTTGAAAATCCTCGTCCTTCAGGGCGCTGAAATCCGCCTTGGCGGGGCGGGGCGGGACGCGCTTGAGGGGATCGTACCGAAAGGACCGGCAGTGGGAGCCGGCGGACATGACGCCCTTCTTGTCACAGACCACCTGCTCCTCGTCCAGGGGGCGGCTGCGGGTGCAGTAGACACAGCGGGGCTCGATCTTCTTTTGAAACAGGGCCAACGGGGGCACCTCCCTTGTCACAGGTATTGGAAGCTCCCCCTATTATACCCCGCGGGCGTGAGATTTTCCACTGCTTTTTTTCATCCCCCGGACGGCCAGCAGGAGGAAGAGGAGCCACACGCACCAGGCGGAGACAGAGGAGATGGTCAGGGCCTGGTGGAGGTCCAGGGCGGCCAGAGTCTCAGTCTGCTCGGCCAGATAGGAGGACACCGGGGCGTCCAGGGGAAACAGCCGGGTCAGCAGGCCCAGCAGGGCGGCGGAGAGCAGGCCGTGGAGTAACTTGCCCCACAGGTAGGTCCCCATGGACAGGCCGGAGTCCCCCAGAAAGGCCAGCACCTGGCAGTGGACGGACAGGCCGGCCCAGCCCAGCATGAAGGCGGCCATGGACAGCCGCCCGGAGAGAGCCCCGCCGGTGAGGGAGGACACCCCGGAGGAGACCTCCAGCACCCCGGTGAGCAGCCGCTCCGCCCACACCTGGGAGAGGCCCAGCGGGGCGCACAGCCGGGCCAGGAGCCGGGCCAGACCGGTGAGCAGCCCGGAGAGGGTGAGCATCCGGATGGTCACGGTGAAAAACAGGATGAAGGCGCAGATGTTCAGTGCGGAGGCCAGGGAGCTGGTGACCGACCGGGTGAAGGCGGCGGAGAAGCGGGCGGCCTGGAAGTGGGCCTCCGGCTGGCGGCTGGGGCGGGGCGGCTCCCGGTAGCGGTAGAAGCGGAACAGCACCCCCACCAGCAGGGAGGCGGCCACATGGGCCAGATAGAGCAGCAGGCCCGCCGCTCCGCTGCCGAACACCCCGGTCCCCACCACCCCCAGAATGAAGGCGGGGCCGGAGTTGTTGCAGAAGGCCAGCAGCCGCTCGGCCTCGGTGCGGGAGCACTGTCCGCTCTCATACAGGGCGATGGCGGTGCGGGCCCCCACCGGGTAGCCCCCGATGAAGCCCAGAGCCACGGCGGAGGCGCAGGCCCCGTTCACCCGGAAGAGGGGGGCCATCACCGGCTGGAACAGCCGCCCCAGACAGCGGGACATCCCCAGCTCCACCACCAGGGAGGACAGCACGAAGAAGGGAAAGAGGGAGGGCAGGATGACGTTGCCGCAGAGGGAGAGGCCATCCTTCATGGCGGACATGGCCTCCCCGGGCCAGAGGACCAGGGCCAGGGCGGCGCACAGAAGCCCCAGGGCGAGACACAGGTCCCGGATGTGCTGTTTTCCCAAAAGACGTCCCATCCCGCGCACCTCCTCTTCCTCCGGATTGCCTCAGCAGGGATACTGTATGCCCGGAGGCGGGAAAATCTGCCTGTCCGGCAAAAAAACGCCCCGGCGCGGCTCTGCTGGCAAACCGCGCCGGGGCGTGATGGCGGATAGAGGGCTGGGTCAGATGAGGGAGAGGGCCTCCTCGTCGGCCACCAGGGTGAAGTCCCCGTGGAGCTGGAGGATGGAGGCGGGGACATGGGGGGTCACCGGGCCGAAGAAGGCGTCCCGGATGGCCTGGGCCTTGGCGGCTCCGTTGGCCACCATCAGGACCTTCCGGGCCTGCATGATGTCCCGGACGCCCATGGTGCGGGCGTGGGTGGGGACCTCCTCCAGGCTGGAGAAGAAGCGGCGGTTGGCCTGCCGGGTGCTGTCGGTGAGCTCCACCTGGTGGGTGCCCAGGGAGAAGGCGTCGGCAGGCTCGTTGAAGCCGATGTGGCCGTTGACCCCCAGGCCAAGCAGCTGCAGGTCGATGCCGCCCAGGTCCCGGATGATCTGGTCATAGCGGGCGCAGGCGCTGTCGCCGTCGGGATCCATGCCGTCGGGGACGTTGGTGTTGGACAGATCCAGGTTGATATGGTTGAACAGGTTGTCCCGCATGAAATAGGCGTAGCTCTGGTCGTGGTCCCGGTCCAGGCCCACATACTCGTCCAGGTTGACGGTGCGGACCTGGGAGAAGTCCAGCTCGCCCGCCTGACAGCGGCGGACCAGCTCCTGATAGGTCCCCACGGGGCTGGAGCCGGTGGCTAGGCCCAGGACGCAGCGGGGCTTGAGGATGACCTGGGCGGCGATGATATTGGCGGCGGCGCGGCTGAGCGCCGAGTAGTCCTTCACTGAGATGATCTTCATGGAACAGCTCTCCTTTCCTGCGGAGCGCGGCCAGGGGGCGGGGGAGTTTCAGGCAGATCGGTTGTGGGGTTCCAGTGAACCGATCATAATGGTGTCCAGGAAACGGGCTCAGGTCCCGGCGCGATCCTGCTTTGATTGTAGCATAGCGGCGGGAGATTGTCACTGAAAATTTGCGGCCGGTTGGAGCAGGGGGCGGCGGCGTAAGTCTTGCATCCTTCGACAAATGCTGGTACAATAAAAAGGACTCTGGCGGAACTGGCCGGGGAAAACGGCGACCTGGCTCCGGCCAGAGATGGAGGCTTGCGTTCAATGGATGGACTTCGTCCGGCTCTCACAGGCGGAAAGGGAACGGGAAAACAGACCGCGGGGGGCGGAGGCGGCTGGGCCGGAAAGGCGGCGCTGGTGCTGTCCCTGCTGGCCCTGGCGGTGTCCGGCGCGGTGCTGTACCTGCTGCTGTTCGGGGAGAAGGAGCCGGAGTACCTGACCTACCGGGAGCAGCAGCTTCTGGTATTAGAGGGTGTGGACCGGAACCAATATGATCCGGAACGCTTTTCTGTGGACAGCCAGGGGTGGCTCCAGTACCAGTCTGGCGGACGACGGGGCGTGCAGGGGATCGATGTTTCTTTTTATCAGGGGGAGATCGACTGGCAGGCAGTGGCCGACTCCGGCGTGGAGTTTGCCATGATCCGGGTGGGTTACCGGGGTTACTCCCAGGGAGCCCTCCAGATGGATGAGCGGTTTCGGGAGAATATGGACGGGGCCCTGGCTGCCGGATTGGATGTGGGAGTGTACTTCTTTTCCCAGGCTACCTCGGTGCTGGAGGCAGAAGAGGAGGCCGATTTTGTGCTGTCTGCTATCCGGGGTTATCCCATCAAGTACCCAGTGGCATTTGACTGGGAGTTTATTGACGGGGCGGAGGCCCGTACCAACGGAATGGACGGAGATACTGTGACCCAGTGTGCGACCGCCTTTTGTGATTTGATCTCCGTAGCTGGATATACACCAATGGTTTATTTTAATCAGGAGCTGGGTTATCTCTTTTATCAGCTGGACCAGCTGGACGCTTCCCAGTTCTGGCTTGCGGAGTACGATACCAAGCCGGACTTTTTCTATGATTTTGAGATGTGGCAGTACACCCACACCGGAGCGGTGCCCGGGATCCAGGGAAATGTGGATCTGAACCTGGCCTTCCGGAGGACGTGAGGGAAGCTGCGCAGCAGCGGTGCGGCGGACGCCTGGAGCAGGCGTCCGCCGTTTTGCCTCTCAGTCCAGGGCGAGAAGTTCCTCCGCGATGCGGTCCGCCATCTCCTGCCCCCGGTCAAAGTCCACATAGGGGTTGTACAGGGCCTCCAGCCCGTCGTGCATGGCCTTGGCCTGAGCCAGGGACTCCACGGCCTCTCCCGTGAGGGCGGAGGAGACCTTCCTGGCGAAACGGAGCCGGGCCCGGCACCGGCGCAGCAGTTCCCGGTCCACCATGGCGTCCAGCCGCAGCCGCCGGCTGGGCCGCCCCGGGAAGGGGCAGGCGGGGGAGGCGGAGAGAAAGGCCAGACCCACCTCTGGGACCAGCAGGTGGGAGAGCCGGTCCGGGGCCATGGGATCCGGGCAGGCCACCACGTCATACCCCCCCATGACGCCGCAGGCCAGCAGGTGGGTGAGCAGCAGATGGGCCAGGCCATAGCTGTCGGACAGCTCATAGATCCGGGTGCACTGGGCGCAGGCCGTCTGGAACAGGGTGATGAGCCCCTTGTGGGAGACGGCGTCCAAAAACCGCTGCTTTACCCGGCCGGAGGGGGCGGAGCGCTTGGGCTTCAGCTCCCGGGAGAGGATCCCGTGGGCCCGGGCGGCCAGCTTCTCCTCCAGGGCGGGGGTGGCCAGCATGGCGCGGACGTCGGTCTGGATCTCGGCGGCGGCGTCCAGACAGCGGTAGGCCCGCTGGTAGTGCTCCTTGTAGCCGTCCATGCACGTCAAGATCTCCCCCCGGATGGCCCGCAGGCCCGCCCGGTCATAGCAGTCCCCCAGGTTGACGTACTGCTCCACCGCCCCGGGATACTTGGGCTCCACCACATGGGGCGCGGTGCCGTCCACCAGGGCGGCCCCCAGGCGGGGGAGGACCACGGCGTCCAGAGAGTCCGGGTCCGCGGAGCAGAGGATGTACTCCACCGTCTCACCGGCCTGGGCGGCCTGCTGGGCTACCTGGCGCATCAGGGTGGACTTGCCGCACCCAGGCCCGCCCTTGAGGATGTAGATGACGCTGGCTGTCTCAGGGGGGAGCAGCTCAGAGTACAGGGAGTAGAAGCCGGTGGGGGAATTCGCCCCCAGAAAATATTGAATCTCGTGGGATACAGCCATACATGGACCCTCCAAATCCTTCAAATCTGCCTCAGACTATGCGCCGCCGGGGGCGGGGGTGCGGCGGAGCGGGAAAATCCGGGCTTCGGGGCTGTTCAACCGGGAAAAATGGGAGTATAATGAAGAAAAACCCGCGGGCCTGGTCCGGTCCGCCGGAACGCCCAGGACGGAGGAAAGAAGCCCTATGTCAACAGAGAAAACAAGATTTTTGTCCTATATCTGCCCCCGCTGCCGCCAGTCGGTGATCGTGGAGCGGGACGTGTTTGCCCTGGCCGCCGCGCCGGCCCATATCAAATGCCCCTGCGGCAAGTCGGAGCTGTCGGTGGAGTTCATGCCCCAGCGGGTGCGCCTGAGCGTCCCGTGCGTCTACTGCGGGCGGGAGCACCTGGTGTCCTGCCCCTCCCACGCCTTCCTGCGGGAGCGGGCCCTGGCATTCTCCTGCACGGCCTCCGGCCTGGACTGCTGCTATGTGGGGGAGGAGGGACCGGTGTACGCCGCCACCGCTCGCCTGGAGCAGGCGGTGGACAAGCTGGACCAGGCCCCCGATCCGGAGGAGGAGCGCCCTCCCTTCCTGGATCCTATGGTGATGGAGGAGATCCTGTCCGAGCTGCGGGACATCGCCGCCCGGGGAGGCGTCTCCTGCGCCTGCGGGTCCAAGACGTGGACCTTCCGGGTGAATTACAGCTCGGTGGATCTGGTGTGCGGCCAGTGCGGCGCGGAAATGCGCATCCCAGCCGCCACCGCGGACGACATCGACGACCTGTGCTGCAAGACCAGCCTGCTGATCCGGGGGAGGGCCGGTACATGAGCCTGTGGTATGAGATGACCCTGCCCATCGACTCCCGGGATGTGGACGGGAAGGGGGTCTGCAAGGCGTCGGCCCTGCTGGGACACCTGCAGGAGGCGGCCACCCAGGCCGCGGAGCACGGCGGCTTCTCCCGGGAGGTCATCACCCGGGAGCACGGCGCGTTCTGGATGCTCACCCGGGTGTGGTACCGCCTGGAGCGGCCCCTGCGGTGGGAGGAGGAGCTGACCATCCGCACCTGGCACCGGGGCGGCCGGGCGGCCACCCTGTACCGGGACTACGACCTGTATGTGGGGCGGGAGCCGGTGGGGGAGTGCGTCTCCGCCTGGGTGCTGGCCCGGCAGTCCGACCGGCAGCTGCTGCGCCTGTCCGCGATCCGGGAACTGGACAACACCGGCGGCGGGGCCCTGTGCAAGGATAAGAAGCTGTCCAAGCTGCGCCTGCCCGACGGCCTGCGGGAGGCGGACCGCCGCCGCACCCGGTACAGCGACACCGACATCAACGGCCATGTGAACAACACCCGGTACGCGGACTTCGCCTGCGACGCCCTGGAGATGGAGAAGCTGGAGGCGGGGACCTTCCTCTCCCAGCTCCAGATCGGCTATCTGGCGGAGTGCAGGCCGGGGGAGGAGCTGCGCCTGATGGCCGGACAGGAGGGGGAGACCCGCTTTGTCCGCGGTATGGACGAAGACGGCAAATCCCGCTTTGAAGCGGCCCTGATTTTCAGCAAAGAGCTTCCTTGACAAAGGGGAGACGGCCGGGGTACAATAAAATATCATACTTCATCATGTGATGTACTGTTTTACATGGGCCCGCGCCCGCGCGGGCGGAAGGAAAAGGAGTTGTAGCTTATGGTCAACCAGGATGCCGCACAGAAGTTCCTCAAGCAGGGGCTCACCTTTGACGATGTTCTGCTGATCCCCGCGGCCAGCGATGTTCTGCCCGCCGACGTGGACCTGCACACCCAGCTGACGAAGAAGATCCGTCTGAATATCCCGCTGATCAGCGCCGCCATGGATACCGTGACAGAGTACCGCATGGCCATCGCCATCGCCCGCGAGGGCGGGATCGGGATCATCCACAAAAATATGTCCATCAGCCAGCAGGCTGAGCAGGTGGATATGGTCAAGCGCTCGGAGAACGGGGTCATTACAAATCCCTTCTGGCTGGCCCCCGGCCACACCTTGGCGGAGGCGGATGAGCTGATGGCCAAGTTCCGCATCTCCGGCGTGCCCATCTGCGATAACGGCAAGCTCATCGGCATCATCACCAACCGCGACATGAAGTTCGAGACCGATATGAGCCAGCTCATCGACAACGTGATGACCAAGGAGAACCTGGTCACCGCTCCCGAGGGCACCACCCTGGCCGAGGCCAAGGAGATCCTCCGCCGCCATAAGGTGGAGAAGCTGCCCATTGTGGACAAGGACCTCCACCTGAAGGGCCTTATCACCATCAAAGATATCGAGAAAGCTGAAGTATACCCCAACTCCGCCCGTGATGATAAGGGCCGCCTGCTGGTAGGTGCTGCCATCGGCGCCACTGCCGACGTGCTGGACCGCGTGGCCGCTCTGGTGGAGGCCGGTGTGGACGTGCTGGGTCTGGACTCCGCCCACGGTCATACTCAGAATGTGCTGGAGACTGTCAAGCGCATCAAGGCTCTCTATCCTGATGTACAGCTGATTGCCGGCAACGTAGCTACCCCCGAGGGGACCCGCGCCCTGATCGAGGCGGGCGCCGACTGTGTCAAGGTGGGCATCGGCCCCGGCTCCATCTGCACCACCCGCGTGGTGGCCGGCATCGGCGTGCCCCAGGTGACCGCCATCTATGACGCGGCCCGTGTGGCCGCCGAGTACGGCGTGCCCATCATCGCCGACGGCGGCGTGAAGTTCTCCGGCGACATCGTCAAGGCCATTGCCGCCGGCGGCAACGTGGTGATGATCGGCTCCCTGCTGGCCGGCTGTGAGGAGTCCCCCGGCGACACCGAGATCTACCAGGGCCGCCAGTTCAAGACCTACCGCGGCATGGGCTCCCTGGCCGCCATGAACCACGGCTCCAAGGACCGCTACTTCCAGGAGAGCAACAAGAAGCTGGTCCCCGAGGGCGTGGAGGGCCGCGTGCCTTACAAGGGACTGGCCAGCGACACCATCTACCAGCTGATGGGCGGCCTGAAGGCCGGTATGGGCTACTGCGGCTGCCACACGGTGGACGAGCTGCAGCAGAACGCCCAGTTCATGCAGATCACCGCCGCCGGTCTCCGGGAGTCCCACCCCCACGACATCTATATCACCAAGGAAGCCCCCAACTACACCATCAGCCCCGACTGAGGTGAGACCTGATTCCGCCGCCCGCAGGCGGCGGAGCTCCTTGCAGGAGGACTTTTTTGACAAGCATGGACTGGCCGCCGCACTCGAAGGTGCGGCGGCCAGTCTCTTTCGCCGGCTGTTTTAATTCCGGAGCTCCGACTGCACGGTGAACCGCACCCCATCCCCCGCGTTTTCCGCAGCGATGGTGAGGTGGTGCAGCGTGAAGATCTTCCGGGCGATGGCCAGCCCCATGCCGCTGCCTGAGCGGTCCCTGGCCGTGTCCCCCCGGTAGAACGGCTCGAACAGCCGGGGGAGCTCTGTCTCCGGGATGGGTCCGGCGTGGTTCCAGATGGTGAACACCGGGGCGTAGGGGGCCCGCTCCAGCTGGATCTGCACCTGCCCGCCGGGGGTGCAGTACCGGGCCGCGTTGGACAGCAGATTGCCATAGGCCCGCTCCAACAGGGCCCGGTCCCCGGAGAGGGAACAGCCCTCCTGAAGCTCGGTCCGCACCGTCAGCCCGTCGAAGAGCGGGGCTGTCTGCTCCAGCAGTGTCCGGATCAGGCCGGTGAGGTCCACTTGTTCCATCCGGGGCAGCTGCTCCATCCGCTCCAGCCGGGTCTGCTCCAGCAGCTCCAGCACCAGGCGATCCATCCGGTCGATCTGCTCCTCCATCCGGGCCAGATACTCCTCCCGGTCTCCAATGCCCTGCTCCAGCCCCTCGGTGTACCCCCGCATGAGGGCCAGGGGCGTTTTCAGCTCGTGGGAGGCGGCCCCTGCAAAGTCCTGCCGCCGCTGCTCCAGTGCCCGCTCGTCATCCCAGCGGGCCTGCAGCTCCGCCGCCATCTGCCGCAGGTCTCGGTTCAGGCCGCCGATCTCGTCCCGGCGGCGGGTGTCGCCCTCCAGCCCCCGGAAGTCCAGCCGGGCCACCCGGCCGAAGTCCGCCTTGGTCTTTTCCAGCGGACGCACCACGATTTTTCGGATGGCCCAGGCGAACAGCAAGCCCAGTACCGGCGCCAGGAGCAGCAGGCGGAGCAGGATGCCCAGATGCTCCTGAAGGGCGCTCTTCAGCGGTGTGGAGAGCAAGAACACCTCCACAGAGCAGCTGAGGTCAGGCTCCTCGTTGTCGTACTGGAAGGCGTAGCCGGAGGAATAACTCTCCAGGATCGAACTTTTCCGCTCATACAGCGGATGGGCGATGGTCAAACCGTGGACATGACAGCGCACGGCGTTCATCATCTCCATACGCGTGCGGTCGAGGAGATGGGGGCTGAAAGAATAGGAGTTCTCCTCCAGCGGCTCGCCGCTCTCGCCGAGGAAGTAAGTGTCCTGACCGTTTGTTCGGTGATTCGTGAAGCTTTTATCCCCGATCGTGATGGTATCCGCCCGGAAAAAACGGTGTCTCAGATCTGCGTGCCCTACCGCCTGGATGGGGGCTGTGCCGCCGCTGCGGTGGACCAGCTCCTGGATCGCATAGAGATCGTCGGGGGAGTAGTTCTCCAGAAAGATCAGATACCGGTCGTTCCACGGCTCTCCCTCCGGGGCGCCCTGGACCTGAATGCCAAGAAAGGTCTCTGCCCAGACCGTCCGGCTGTCATAGTCCGCACTGATGGGCCGGATGACTGTGTACTGGGAATAGCGGCTGGGCCAGCTGCTGTTTTCTTCAGGAAACAGCACTTCGCTGCGCCGCTGTCCGGCCTCCCCGATCCAATGGTCCCCCTGGTCGAGGCGGTAGTAGTATCCAATCGTATCAACGTCACCATACTGTATGACCAGATCCGCACGGCGCTGGGCCTCGTCATCCTGTGCCGCCATGATCTCCTCCGCCGTATTCAGCACCAGCACCACACCCACCGCGGCCCACATGAGGAGCATCATCAGAATGGAGCAAAGGGTCAGCTTCCAGGACAGGGAAAAGGGGAATTTCTTCACCGCTGTCCCTCCTTTCCACCCAGGCGGTAGCCCGCCCCGTAGACCGATTTGATGTGCTGGGCGGCGGTGCCCAGCTTTTGCCGCAGGGCGGCCACATGGCGGTCCACCATCCGCTCGTCCCCATCGAAGTCCAGGCTCCACACCTTCTGGATCAGGGTATCCCGGCTGACCGTCCGCCCCTGCTCCCGGAGCAGGATCTCCAGGATCTGAACCTCCTTGGGCCGCAGGTGGATGGGCCGGCCGTCCACGGTGACCTCCCGCAGGGCGGTGTCCAGAAGGATGCTGCCATAGGCCAGCTGCCCCGCCCCCAGAGACTGCCCCCGGCTGCGCCGGAGAATGGCCTGGGCTTTGGCCACCAGGACCGGGAAGGAGAAGGGCTTGGTGATATAGTCGTCCGCGCCTGCGCGGAAGCCCGCCAGGGCGTTTTCCTCCTGGCTCAGGGCGGTGATGAACAGAATGGGGACCGAGCTGTCCTCCCGCACCCGGCGGCACACCTCCAGACCGGAGAAATGGGGCATCATCACATCCAGAATGAGCAGGTCAAAGGACTGCTCCGCCGCGGCGGCCAGGGCCTGCTCCCCGTCAAAGACCGGAAGCACCTCCAGACCGGCCGCATGGAAAAAATCCAGGATCAGGGCGGACAGGGCCCGGTCGTCCTCCGCCAGCAGAATATTGGCTGCCACTGCTCCCACCTCCTTTTCTGGCCTTATCATAGCAGAACATTGTCCAAAAATCATCCATATCACAATATTTTGCCCGGGACTTTTCATCCCGGGTAAAATGTGGTACGATAACACCAAATGCAAACCGGGAGGAGGGGCGCTGTGTTTAAGCTGATATTGGGGCGTGCGGGGACGGGAAAGACCACTGCGGTGCTCTCCCGCCTGACTAAGGCGGGGCAGAGGCGGAAGCAGGTGCTCATCGTGCCGGAGCAGCAGTCCCACGAGGCGGAGCGGGCCCTGTGCCGGGCAGGCGGGGACCGGGTCTCCCTGTACGCTGAGGTGCTGTCCTTCAGCCGGCTGGCCAACCGGGTGTTTCTGGCCGCAGGCGGGATGGGGGCGCCGGAGCTGGACGCCGGCGGCCGGCTGCTGCTGATGCACCAGGCGGTGAAGGCGGTGTCCGACCAGCTGACGGTCTATGCCCGCCCGTCCCGCAGGCCTGTGTTTTTGGAGAGCCTGCTGGCCACGGCGGACGAGCTGAAGAGCAGCTGCGTCCAGCCGGAGCTGCTGCTCCAGGCTGGGCGCGAGCTCCCCGGCCCGGAGGGGGAGAAGCTGCGGGACCTGGGGCTGATCTGCGGGACCTATCAGGCCATGACCGCCCGGACGGCCCTGGACCCCCGGGACCGGCTGACCCGGACGGCGGAAAAGCTGAAGGAGCACCCCTGGGCCCAGGGGATGGACCTGTGGCTGGACGGCTTTACCGACTTCACTCCCCAGCAGCGGGAGGTGCTGCGCCACCTGATGCGTCAGGCGGACAGCCTCACGGTGACCCTCACCTGCGACCATCTGGAGGAGGACGAGGGAGGCGCGGGGATCTTCTCACCCGCCCGACGCACGGCGGCCGGGCTGCTCCGGCTGGCGGCACAGGAGGGGATTTCCTGTGAAGTGGAACACCTTGTCCCAGATTGGGATAAGAGGTGCGAGCCCCTCCGGCAGGTGGAGAAGCAGCTGTTTGCCCATGGGGAGGCGGAGCCGGTCTCCTGCCAGAGGCGGGTGGAGCTGTTGGGGGCGCTGACCCCCCGGTCAGAGGTGGAGCAGGCGGCCGCTGGGATCCGCCGCCTGCTGCGGACCCAGGGCCTGCGCTGCCGGGACATCGGGGTGACGGCCCGGGACCTGTCGGTCTATCAGCCGCTGGTCGAGGCCATCTTCCCCCGCTATCAGATCCCGGTGTTCACCTCCGCCATGACGGACATCCTGGACAAGCCCATCCTCACCCTGGTGACGGCGGCGCTGGACACGGTGGCCAACGGCTACCGCTATGACGATGTGTTCCGCTATCTCAAGACCGGCCTCACCGATCTGCCGGAGGAGGACCGGGACCTGCTGGAGAACTATGTGCTGAAATGGAACCTCCGGGGGAGCCAGTGGACCCAGAAAAAGCCCTGGGCCATGCCCCCCAAGGGGTACGGGGCCGCCGTCACCGATGAGGACCGGGCGCTGCTGGAGCGGCTGGACCGGGCCCGCCGCCAGGTGGCGGAGCCGCTGGAGCTTTTGCGGAAAAATCAGAACCGGACCGGGGTGGGGCAGGCGATCTGCCTTTACAGCTTTATGGAGGAGATCGGCCTGCCCCAGCGGCTGGAGGATCGGGTGGCGGAGCTGCACCGCCGGGAGCAGCCCGCCCTGGCGGAGGAGTACCGGCAGCTGTGGGAGATCCTGTGCAGGGGCCTGGAGCAGTGCGCCGCCCTTCTGGGGGAGACCCCCATGGAGCTGGAGGAGTTCTCCGGCCTGTTCCGCCTGGTACTCTCCCAGTACGATGTGGGCACCATCCCTGTGTCCCTGGACCGGGTGACGGTGGGGGAGACCACCCGGGAGACGGGACACCCGGTGAAGGTCCTCTTCCTTCTGGGGGCGGACGACGTCTCCATCCCCAAGGCGGGCAGCGCCCCGGGGCTGCTGTCCGACGAGGACCGCTCGGTTCTGGCGGGCTACGGCCTGGAGCTGGCTCAGTCCTCCCAGGAGCTGCTCTACCGGGAGATGACCACGGTGTACCTCACCTGCGCACGGCCGTCGGAGCGGCTGGTGGTCAGCTGGCCCAGCCAGAGCGCCGCCGGGGAGGAGCGCCGCCCCAGCTTTCTGGTGGAGCGGCTGCGGCGGCTGTTCACCGATCTGCGGGTGACGCGGGAGGAGGACTCCGGCGGTGCGTTCCGTCTGGAGGCCCCTCTGCCCGCCCTGGAGCAGGCGGGGCGGAGCCCGGCGGCCCGGCGGGCCCTGGCCGCTCTGCCGGAGTACGCCCCCATGGTGGAGCGGCTGGACCGGGCGGCGGGCTGGAGCCGGGGCCGGCTGTCCCGGCTGGCGGTGGACCAGCTGTACGGGCGGAAGGTGTCCATGTCGGCCTCCCGGATGGACAAGTACAAGTCCTGCCATTTTTCCTATTTCATGCGCTATGGCCTCCAGGCGGAGCCCCGCAAGCCGGCTGGCTTTACAGCACCGGAGTACGGGACCTTTGTTCACTATGTTTTGGAACACGTCCTCCGGGATGAGATGTTCCGGCAGACCGTTCTGCCCGGTTTTTCCGACCCGGTGGCCGGGGCGGAGGGACGCCGCCGCCTGCGGGAGCTGACCCGGGCCGCGGTGGACCGGTATGTGGAGGAGGAGCTGGGCGGGCTGGAGCACCAGACGGAGCGCTTCCGCTATCTGTTCCGCCGGCTGCTCCGGTCGGTGCAGGCGGTGGTGGACAATGTGGCGGAGGAGCTGGCCGCCTCCCAGTTCCGCCCCATCTCCTTCGAGCTGGGCTTCGGCTCCGGGCAGGACCTGCCCCCGGTGGAGCTCACCGTGGACGGGGTGACCATCAGCGTCACCGGCTTTGTGGACCGGGTGGACGGCTGGGTCCACGACGGGCGGCTCTACCTGCGGGTGGTGGACTATAAGACGGGGAAGAAGTCCTTCGACCTGACGGAGGTGTGGAACGGGCTGGGCCTTCAGATGCTGCTCTACCTGTTTGCCCTGGAGGCCCGGGGGCCGGACTACTACGGCCAGCCGGTGGAGGGGGCCGGGGTGCTCTATCTCCCCGCCCGGGACGCGGTGGTCAAGGGGAGCCGCTCCATGACCGACGAGGCGTGGCGGAAGCAGCTGGACCGGGAGCTCACCCGCAGCGGCCTGGTGCTGGACGATCCAGCGGTGCTGTCCGCCATGGAGGAGCCGGGGGAAACGGGCTACCGTTTCCTGCCCCTGAAGGTGTCCAAGTCCACCGGGGCCGTCTCCGGGGAGGCCCTGGCCACGGCGGAGCGGCTGGGCAGGCTGGGGGGCCACCTCCAGCGAACGCTGGAGGAGATCTGCCGGGAGCTGGCGGAGGGGAACATCGCCGCCGATCCCTTCTGGCGGGGGCCGGAGAAAAACGCCTGCCGCTTCTGCGACTACGCCGCCGCCTGCCTCTTTGAGGAGGGCCGGGGGGGCGACTGCCGCCGCTGGCTGCCCAGTGTGAAGAGCCGGGATTTCTGGAAGCAGCTGGAGGAGGAGACGGACGGGGAGGACGGAGCATGACGGACCGGGTGTACAAGCTGGAGATCTTTCTGCCCCAGAGCTGCTTTGATGCGGTGCGGCAGGCCCTGTGGTCGGTGGACGCGGGCCACATCGGGGCCTATGACCGGTGCCTGTCCTGGAGCCGGGTGGAGAGCTGCTGGCGGCCCCTGGAGGGGACGGACCCCTTTCTGGGGACGCCGGGGGAGCTGTGCTGGGCGGAGGAGTGGAAGGTGGAGGTCTGCTGCCGGGAGGACCGGCTGGCGGAGACCCTGGCCGCCGCGCGGGCGGCCCACCCCTATGAGGAGCCGGTGATCAATGTGATCCCCCTGGCCGCCACCGGCCTGGAGGAGAAAAAACAGGGTTGGACACCTGCGGTGTCCCGGACAAGGAGTAAGATTGCCATGGAAAACAACAAAAATATTCTCATCATCAACGATATGCCGGGCTATGGCAAGGTGGCAACGGCGGCCATGCTGCCCATCCTGTCCAACATGGGGCACAGCGTGTACAACCTGCCCACCGCCCTGGTGTCCAACACGCTGGACTATGGGACCTTCAGCATCCTGGACACCACCGACTACATGGTGCAGGCTATCGATGCCTGGAAGAAGCTGGGGTTCTCCTTTGACTGTATCACCACGGGCTTTCTGGCCTCGGCGGAGCAGGTGGACATCATCCGGGAGTTCATCGCCAGTCAGAAGAAGGAGGGCCTTCTGGTGATGACCGACCCCATCATGGGGGACGACGGGAAGCTCTATAACGGGGTGACGGAGGAGACGGTGGAGAATATGCGCCGGCTCCTTGGGGTGGCGGATGTGATCGTCCCCAACCTGACGGAGGCGGAGTTCCTCACCGGGAAGTACCAGGGGCGGGAGTCCCTCACCGCCGGGGAGGCCCGGGAGTTGGTGGATGGCCTGCTGACCTTCGGCCCCCGGTCGGTGGTGGTGACCAGCGGCGTGGAGGAGGAGACCGGCCGCCATGTGGTCTGGGGGTATAACCGGGAGACCGGGGCCCACTTCACCATCCCGTATCAGTTCATCCAGGTCCACTTCCCGGGTACAGGGGATATGTTCTCCGCCGTGCTGGTGGGGGAGCTGCTGGCCGGCCGGGGTCTGGAGCCGGCGGTGCGTCGGGCCATGGACGTGCTGGAGACCCTGATCCGGCTGGAGCGGGACGAGGCGGAGAAAAACAAGGGCATCCGCATCGAAAAGTACCTCAGCGTACTGAACCAGTGACGGGGTGCGGATGTATGTGGGCTGGATTCGCGCTGCTGTCGGCGCTGTTCGCCGCGCTGACCTCCATCCTGGCCAAGCTGGGGATGGAGGGGATCAACTCCAACCTGGCCACGGCTATCCGCACGGCGGTGGTCCTGGTGATGGCCTGGGGGATCGTCTTTCTCACGGGGAAGCACCACGGCATCGGGGACATCGGGGGCCGCAGCTGGATCTTCCTGATCCTGTCCGGGGTGGCCACCGGCCTGTCCTGGCTGTGCTACTACCGGGCGCTCCAGCTGGGGGAGGCCAGCCGGGTGGTCCCAATCGACAAGTTCAGCGTGGTCATCTCCATGGTGCTGGCCTTTGTGGTGCTGAAGGAGGCGGTGACCGTCAAGACCGTGGTGGGCGGGCTGCTGATCACCGCGGGGACCCTGGTGCTGATCCTGTGACCGGGGCCGGCCTGAAATCGAACGCATAGGAGGAATGTAGATGCCGCCCAAGGGGAAGCCGGATACCGCCGGCTATCAGCGGTTTAAAAAGGAGCTGGCCGCGGGGACGCCGGGGAAGCTGTATCTTCTGCACGGGGAGGAGACCTATCTCCGGGACCACTACCTGGGGAAGCTGCGGTCCCTGCTGCTCACCGGAGGGATGGGGACCTTCAATCTCCATGAGATCCCAGCCCGGGAGATGTCCCCCCGCCGCCTGGAGGAGGCGCTGGACTGCCTGCCCATGATGGCGGAGCGCACCCTGGTCCTGGTGACCGACTTCGACCTGTTCAAGGCGGGGGAGAAGGACCGGGAGGAGTATATCCGGCTGCTGGGCGACCTGCCGGACTATGTGTGTCTGGTGTTCGTGTACGACCTGATCCCCTATAAGGGGGACGCCCGGACCAAGCTGGCCGGGGCCATCAGGCAGAACGGCGTGGTGGTCAACTTCGCCCGCCAGGACCAGGGGGATCTGGTGGACTGGGTGCGCCGGCGGTTCCGGGCCCTGGGGAAGGACATCGACTCCCGTCTGGCCCTGGACCTGATCTTCCTGTGCGGGGATCTGATGACCAACCTCATCGGGGAGATCGAGAAGGTGGGGGCCTATGCCAAGGGCCAGCGGATCACCCGGGGGGACATCGACGCGGTGGCCACCCCCCAGCTGGACGCGGTGGTGTTCCGCATGACCGACGCCATCGGCGAGGGGAAGTTCGACCGGGCGGCGGCGGTGCTGGGGGAGCTGTACCAGATGCAGGAGCCACCCATCAAGATCATGTGGTCCCTGGGGCGGCAGATGCGGCAGCTCTACTCCGCCCGCCTGGTCATGGAGCAGGGGAAGGGGGCCCAGTATCTGGCGGGGCTGTGGGGGCTCAAGCCCTATCCCGTGGAGAAGCTGATGGGGGCCGCCCGCCGGTTCACTCTGCCCTGGTGCCGCCGGGCGGTGGTGCGCTGCGGCGAGGTGGACCTGGCCATGAAGTCCACCGGACAGGACGGGCAGCAGCTGCTCACCGGCCTGCTGCTGGAGCTGGCCGCCCCCGCCTCCCGGCCCGCCCCCCAGCGGAGATAAGGAGGGGCCATGCTGACCATACGAGAAGCGATCGTGGTGGAGGGGCGGTACGACAAGAATACACTCTCCCAGGTGGTGGACACCCTGATCCTGGAGACCAACGGCTTCGGCATCTTCAAGGACCCGGAGCGGATGTCCCTCCTCCGCCGGGCGGCGGAGCGGCGGGGGCTTATCGTGCTCACCGACTCCGACGGGGCGGGCTTTGTGATCCGGAACCGGATCCGGGGCTCCATCCCGGCGGAGCATTTGAAGCACGCCTATATCCCGGACGTGTACGGGAAGGAGAAGCGGAAGCGCCAGCGGGGCCGGGAGGGCAAGCTGGGGGTGGAGGGGATGTCACCCCAGGTGCTGGAGCAGGTGCTCCGCCGGGCGGGGGCCACCGTCCTGGACGCCCAGGCCCCGGAGCGGGCCCGGCCCGGCCTGACCAAGGCGGATCTGATGGCCGCGGGGCTCACCGGAGGGGCGGACAGCGCCCGGCGGCGGCAGGCCCTGCTGAAGGAGATGGAGCTGCCGGAGCACACCTCGGCCAACGCCCTGCTCCAGGTGCTCAACGGCTGCTACTCCCGGGAGGAGGCGCTGGACCTGTTGGGGCTCAAGGACTTAGACGGGATGTAAACCCCGGGTTAGCAGGGAGAAAACCGCTGGGTGGTGGCAGAAAAAGCGGCCGCCTGCTAGGGTGGAGGCGAGGAGATGATGAACCATGACCACAGGACAACGCATCGCCGCCAAGCGGAAAGAGCGGGAGCTGTCCCAGGAGAGCCTGGGGGCGGAGTTGGGGGTATCCCGGCAGACCGTCTATAAGTGGGAGAGTGACACCTCCCTGCCGGAGATCGAGAAGCTGGTGGCCCTGAGCCGCCTGTTCCAGGTGCCTGTGGGCTGGCTGCTGGGAGTGGAGGAGGTCCCGGAGGCGACAGAGTTCTCTGAGGACCAGCTGAAGCTGCTGGAGGAACTGCTGGGCCGCTATCAGCGGGTGGAGCAGGCCGAACTGAGCCAGGGCCAGCGGGCGCAGGTGGAGGCTCTGGTGGGGGAGAGGCTGTCCGGGAGCCAGCGGCCCCGGCGGCGGTGGCCCTGGGCCTTGGCCGCCCTGGCGGTGGTCTGGGCCGGATGGAGCGTATTCAGCCGTCTGGACCGGATGGACGGGCAGTATAACAGTCTGGCCAACTCGGTGAATAACGTCAGCCACTCGGTGAACGTTCAGGTGGGCTCCATCGCCAGCCGGGTGGAGGAGATCCTGAAGGCCCAGAACGATTTGACCGCCGACTATGCCACCCAGCTGGTCTCCGCCGATTTGGCAGAAAATACGGTACGATTCTCCCTGCGGGCGGTGCCCAAGACCTATACCCCCGGGATGTCGGTGGTATTTCTGGCGGACAGTGGCGGGGAGGTGCGGGAGATGGAAGCTGCGGAGGAGGAGAACGGAGCTTTTACCGGGGAGATGGTCTGTCCCCTGACAGACAGCATTACCCTCTCCGCCGTCTTTGTCACCGGGAACACCCGGCAGACCCAGCTGCTGGACCAGTACCAGGGGCTGTACCAGGACAGTTTCCCACAGGTGGAGCCCATGGATCTGTCCTCTGTGATGTATTCGAAGCGGGGGAAAAACGGCCGCTTCGCCCTGCCGGAGGGATACATCACCGTGGGCGGGGAGAGGGCCTCCGTCCCCGTGGTCAACGAGGCGCTGGGGGTGAGCCGGCTGCGGGAGGTCCGGGTGGGCCTGTTCCACAATTTTAAGCTGGTGACCTGGCTGGAGCCCTGTGAGAAGCCGGACAGCTTCGAGGGCTTTGCGGGACAGGACTTCTACCGGCTGGACCCCATGGAGCTGGACTTGGCGGAGGGGGATGATCTCGCCTTCGCCGCCGTGGTCACCGACGAGTATGGTCGGAGGTGGGTGTCCCCCTCGATCCCGGAGTATCAGGTGCAGGATGGGGAGATCCTCTGGCCGGAGGAATCGGTGGTCTATCAGAAAAACACCCTGGCAGACTGGGGCCTGGAGTAAGTCCGGAAGTCAACGCATATTGGAAAAACGCAGCGCCGCTCTTTGGGTGGCGCTGCATTTTTATAGGCGGCCCCCGGAGCTTTGGCTCGTCCCGGCGGTGTCATTTGGTTCTGCCGGGCCATATACTGGACTACAATCTGTTGGAGGGAGGGTCGCGGAATGGGTATCGTGGTGGTACGTTCGCCCAAATGCCTGCGCGGGCTGCTGCGCAGGCTGTTCGGTCTGAAGGGCTGAGACAGATGGACATATTCTCCTGCTCCCGGACATATAGTGTCCCAAAGAAGGCCCGGGCCCCGGCGACCGGAGGCCCATCCTATGGGAAAGGGAGAGGAACTGCACATGGAATTGGAATTTGATCGGGATGTGATCCACTGCTGGGAGATCGCGGCGGACGGGACGCTCTGCCAGGAGGAGACCCTGGAGACCATTGTGCCCGACGCCTGTCCAGACATCCTCCGCATCGTGGCGGTGTGCGGACAGGCGACACTGAACGGGAAGCAGGCCCGGGAGGGGGCGGCGGCGGTGAGCGGAAGCGTCCGGGCCGTCCTCCTCTACCAGCCGGAGGAGTGCTAACGCCATCCCTAATGAAAATTTTGAATGGTACAACATGGGCAGCATATCTAAACTGGCAGTTCTTATTTGATGTCCCCATTTCCATTTAAGCCAACCCTCGTAAATGTAGTTTATG
>ENA-UESI01000609-UESI01000609.1-human-gut-metagenome-genome-assembly--contig:-NODE-609-length-28535-cov-8.623867_pt1 | contig 28535 bp, 31 predicted proteins | sample MGYA00243005_ERZ508006 | MGnify/ENA primary metagenome ERZ508006 (study PRJEB26167, sample SAMN06115436) | human gut metagenome | host: Homo sapiens | place: China:Shandong | collected 2015-06-10... | reverse complement strand
GAAAAACGCCAGTCCAATATAGAATTGAACTGGCGCTCTAAAATCTTTTTTCTGTCTACTAAGTATTGACCACTTCACTTGGCAGGAGCTTTTTCTGTTATTGTATTATTTAGGGACGATGTCGCCGACGCCGTTTAAAATATAACGGGGGCGATAAGCAAAGACCTGCATATTTTCCAGATCGGTAACACCGGAAAGCACCAGGACAGTAGTCAGGCCGCTTTCCATCCCCGCTACGATGTCCGTATCCATACGGTCGCCGATCATGACAGCTTCATCTGAATGAACTCCCAGCATTCTCAGGCCGGTACGCATCATCAGTGGATTGGGCTTGCCGACAAAGTAGGCCTGTTTGCCTGTAGCAAGTTCGATCGGAGCAACCAGAGCACGGCAGGCAGGAATGATGCCTGTTTCTGTGGGTCCGGTCAGGTCAGAGTTAGTGGCGACTAAACGGGCGCCTTTTTGCAGCAGGCTCACGGCTTTTAAAATCATATCATAGTTATAGGCACGGGTCTCGCCGACAACTACATAATCAGGATTAGTATCGTTCATCGTGATACCGGCATCATAAAGCGCATTGACCAGCCCCGGCGCGCCAATAACGTAAACGCTGCATTTGGGTGACTGGCTTGCCAGAAATTTAGCCGTTGCCAGAGCACTGGTGTAAAAGTGGCTTTCATCAACATCAAGGCCCATACGCGCTAATTTTTGCTGTAATTCTTTAGGTGAACGCTCGCTGGAGTTGGTGAGGAATAAAAACTCTTTCTTTTCTCTGTAAAGCCAGTCAACAAACTCTTTGACCCCGGGCAGCAAACGATTACCGTGATAGATAACACCGTCCATATCGCAGATAAAGCCCTTTTTAGCATAAAGTTCCTGTAAAGTATCTATGGTGATCACTTCCTTATATTAGGTAATTCAATCTTATACTATAATTATCGGCTATTAAAGCAAGAATTTCAATGTTTTCAAGTATTGAAATTCATATTCAAAGTAAAATTTATGAAAATTTTTCATTAAAGAGATATTTTGTTATAATATTAAGCAAATATACGAAATAAGTGAGGAGAAGGTTATGCGTATTGCTGTGATAGATGGAATGGGCGGTGGACTTGCCGCACAGGTGGTGAGCCAGCTGACGGGCAGGCTGCCTGAACAGGTCGAGCTTATCGGTTTGGGCACTAATGCTTTGGCAACGGCGGCAATGCTCAAAGCCGGAGTCAAACGCGGCGCTACCGGAGAAAACGCGATCTGTGTTTCGGCAGCGACGGCAGATTTGATCATTGGACCGATCGGGATCATCATACCTAATGCCATGATGGGAGAGATCACCCCGCGTATTGCTGAAGCAATCGGCAGCGCTGCTGCTAAAAAAGTGCTTTTGCCTGTGAGTCAGAACCATTTTGAAATAGTTGGTGTGGAGCCTAAATCACTGGCAGCCTTAGTAAAAGAAGCGGTAAGCAGAATTTTGACTTTGGTTGAAGCCAGAGGGTAAGAAGTGGTATAATATAAAATAGTTTTGTTTGGATAAAGCAAGTAAAGGAGAAAGACGAAATGATTGCTATCCGTGACCGGGTACGTTTTGTAGAAACAGATATGATGGGCGTAGTGCATCATGCCAACTATCTGCGTTGGTTTGAGATGGGGCGTGTGGCGTATCTGCGTGCCGCCGGTGTCGAGCTGCTTGATCTAATGGCGCACGGAATTATTTTCCCGATTACAGAAGTGCATGTCAAATACAAAAATTCCTGTACTTTTGATGATGAGTTTGAAGTACAGACTATCATGACTGAGTTCAGCCGTGCCAAAATGGATTTTACCTATAAGGTAGTAAGGCTTGCTGATGAAGCAGTACTGGTTGAAGGTAAGACACGTAATTTATTTACTAATCAGCAGGGCAAGATCATCCGTTTGGACACCTGCTATTTTGATAAAATCAATGCGCTGTTTCAGCAGGAAACAGCCAAGGAGTGAGAAGATGGAAACTAAATTTGAAATCGTGCCGGTGCCGACCCGTATCCTGACCCATCACGACGATATCGTAGCAGCCATTGTGGAATATGGCGGTGATAAAATAGGACCTGATGACGTAGTTTGTGTTGCTGAAAGCGTTGTGGCTATTACTCAGGGCGGCGCCAAACGCAGTGAAGATTTTAAACCGGGCCTGCTGGCCAAGGTTTTGTGCCGTCTATTTCCTTCCAAAGGCAGTATTTCCGGCTGGCACAGCATGCAGGCACTGATCGACGCCGAAGGCGGCATGCGCGTTTTGATTGCCGTCATCTGTGGTTTTGCTGCCAAATGCGTGGGTGTTTCCGGTGTGTTTTACCGCATGGCCGGCGAACAGGCGCGCCTGATCGACGATGTTACAGGTACGATGCCGCCGTATGATAAACATATCGTTTATGGTCCGCATAATCCAGGCAAGGTTGCCGAGGATATTACTAAAGGGACAGGTGCTTTTGGAGCAGCTGTAGCTGACGTTAACGATCTGAAGCGGTCTTGTGTTCTGGGCGTTTCCAGAGGTGTTGATGCTGATGAAGTAGCACAGATTTTGATTGATAATCCCTTTGGCAATGGCAGTCAGAAAACACCGGTCGTTGTTATAAAAAATTACCGCAGGGCACGCTGAGGAGGCTAAAAAATGCTTTTTATTTTAAAAGTTATTGCAGCACTGGTCGTATTGGCAGCTGTTGTGATCGGAATATATATATTACTGCAGGGTAAGGAAGAAATGTTTTTTGATGTCACTAAGCGGACCAAAGCCAGACTGACAAACCGCAGTGAAGACAAGCTGGACTTTGAAGTGGAGCTGCCCATGCATAATGACGGCAAGGAAGAAGGTATTATATTGGATGCCTTTATCCGCGTTTATCTGCCGCAGGAGCAATATGCCGATGCGCAGCTGCGCGGCCGCGTCAATTTAAAAGAAGCGCCGCGTGAAGATGATTATTTTGAAGCAATGCTGCTTGGACCCGGTGTAAAAAAGACGATGGTCGTAAAATTCGAGCTGGTGCCGGAACATGGCGTTACCTTAAAGCAGGCTGTAGAGGGTATGCCTGATGTAGATATTGCACTGTTTCTTGACTGCCGTGGACGGACGGCACTCTATACCGTCAAAAAAATCATCACTTTGCACAAAGATGAATTGCAGGCTTTGCTGGCCTAATATATAATTGGAACGAAAACCGCCGGAAGGCGGTTTTTCTTTTTGGAATAATTTTTTCTTTTGGCAGGTTTTTTCAGTGTGGATATGGAATTATAAAAGATTAATGAATGTACGGAAAAGCGGGGTGAGGAGATGTTACTGGGGATCGACGTAGGCGGTACTTTTACAGATGCCGTACTGATCGGCAGGGGACGGATCATAGCGCAGGCCAAACGCAGGACAACGCAGACGGCAGTATTGAACGGGATTTTAGAAGCGCTGGATGAAGTTCTGCAGGAACAGGAAGTTTATAATATTGAACGGGTTGTGATTTCCAGCACGATCGTAACTAATGCTTTAACAGAAGGACGAACTGATCCGGTATTTTTGGTAGTGATGACAGGGCCGGGAATGAACGTGAGCAAGAGCTTTCCCGTTGAGCCTTATTATGTGAGCGGCTATGTCGACCATCGCGGCAAGATCACGGCGCGTACCGACTGGCAGAAGCATCGGGGCCTGCTGGACAAAGCTAAAACAAAAGTTGCGGCTGTGTCTGGAAAATTTTCAGTACGTAACCCGGAGAATGAATATGTTTTGGCAGCAGAACTTCAGGATTGCGGTTATGAAAAAATTTTTCTTGGTTCGGAATTATCCGGCGAACTGAATTTTGTGCGCCGGACTAATTCGGCTTATTTTGCGGCGGCTGTGTATAAAACCTTTAAAAATTTTTGCTGGCAGGTACAAAATAGCCTGCAGGAGCGCAATATCACCGCTCCGGTGCATGTGTTGAAGGCCGATGGTGGTACTTTACCATTAGAAATAGCTCTGAAACAGCCTGTAGAAACTATTTTTACAGGACCTGCAGCCAGCGTTTTAGGGATCGAGGCCCTGGGTGCACCGCAGGGAAAGAGTATTTCTCTGGATGTAGGCGGCACTACTACCGATATTGCTTTTTGGGAAAACGGATTGCCGCTGCTGGCCCGTCAAGGCGCAAAGATCGCGGGCTATCCTACAGCGGTACGGTCATTCCATATGCGCAGCATCGGTATTGGCGGCGACAGCCGCATCAGGCGTACGGAAGCCGGTTTTACAGTAGGACCTGAACGGAGCGGTCCGGCTATGGCGGTGGGAGGCAGTGAACCGACCCTGTCAGATGCTTTGATTGTGTCAGGCCGGGTCGAATTTGGCGATAAGGAAGCAGCGCAGAAAGCGATGCAGCAGCTTTGCCGGCAGGGAGAAACTGCGGTTGAGGTTGCCGGACAGATCATTGCCGCAGCTGTAGCTGCTATCGAAAAGACGATTAATGAAATGCTGCATGAATGGAGCATTCAGCCTGTTTATACAGTCAATGATGTTATTAAAGGAACTGAATTTGAACCGGAACTGCTGGTCGGTGTCGGCGGCGGTGCACCTGGTTTGATCACGGCGTTAGGCGAGCGGCTGGGGCTGCCGGTGGAAATACCGATTGGCGCGACTGTGGCTAATGCTGTCGGTGCCGCATTGGCAAGGCCAACTTTAGCGGCCAGTCTGCGGGCCGATACGACGGAAGGTTACTATCTGATCCCTGAGAGCGGGCGGCGTGAACGGCTGCCCAGCGGTTTCAGCATGCAAATGGCACAGGAGCTTCTGGCAGCATGGCTGCATGAGCAGGCTAAGGCCTGGCAGCTTCCGGGGCAGGAAGCCGAAGTTATCAGCAAGGAATTTTTCAGAACTATCCATGGCTATTATGACAGCGGCGAGATCATTTCGCTGAGGATGCAGTTGAAACCCGGCATCCTGCAAACTGTCACCGGCAGGGAGGTGGCGTTTTGAAACCGAAGCTTGGTTTGATATTTTTTCCGGCGTTTGACTGGATGATCTCACCGACACATCCGGAGCGGCAGGAGCGCTTATTATATACGCGCGACCAGCTGCTGGAGGAAGGGTTGTTTGACCTGCCGCAGATCAGGGAATACCGGCCCCGTCTGGCCGAGATCAATGATTTGCAGCGTGCGCATATCGGTGTGCCGTCGATCGCACGGCTGATCACCCCGGCGCATCTTACTTCTGCCGGCGGTTGTCTGGCTGCTGCTGACGCAGTCATGTCCGGCGAAGTGAAGCGTGCTTTTGCTTTAGTCAGGCCGCCTGGACATCATGCGATGCGTGTGGTTCATGGTATCAGGGGCTTTTGTACAGTCAATATCGAAGCTGTGATGGTAGAATACCTGCGCAGCGTTTACGGCATCAAAAAAATCGCCGTTGTTGATACTGATGTACATCACGGTGATGGCTCGCAGGATATTTTTTATCATGATTCCAATACTTTATATATTTCTTTTCATCAGGACGGCCGAACCTTGTATCCCGGTACCGGTTTTCCTGACGAAGCCGGCAGCCCGGCGGCCTGGGGCACAAATATCAATCTGCCGCTGCTGCCAGGTACAGGTGATGAGGGGCTGCACCGTCTGTATGACGGGTTGATCCGGCATATCCTTGATGATTTCGAGCCTGAGCTGATCATCAATTCAGCCGGTCAGGACAATCATTTCAGCGATCCGCTGGCGTCTATGTCGGTAACGGCGCAGGGCTATGCTAAACTGGCTGATAAGCTGCAGGCTGATATTGCTGTGCTGGAAGGCGGTTATTCTGTAGAAGCTGCGCTGCCCTACGTTAATACGGGCATCATTCTGGCTATGGCGGATATGGATTACAGCAAGGTTGTGGAACCTGACCAAAGCGCGCTGCGGCGGCAGGACGAACGCTGCAATAAGCGTGTGGATCAGCTGATTGCTGAAACAGGCGAACTGTGGCGCAGCAGGCTGGCGACCAGAAAAGAACTGCTGGAAAAATGCGGCGGCAACTGGAGCCGGCGCAAAAGCATTTATTACGATGAAGAAGGCATCAGGGAAGAACAGGTCGAAACAGCCCATTACTGTAAGCAGTGCAGCGGTTATCTGACGCTTCAGACTGCGGCCGCAGGCACGCGATTTGGTGATCAGAGCGCATTTATCATTGTGCTGCAGCGTGACACCTGTAAGGATTGTCAGCGGTCTGCTTATGACGAAGCTCTGCGGGAAAAACGCAAGGGCAAGTGGCAGTATGTTTTAGTGCAGCATATAGCTGACGGTGAAATAGAAAATTTATGATCAAAACAGGCTAAGGCCTTAAAAGATTAGGAAACGGAGTAAAGAAAGCTAATGAAAGAAATTGTTATTGCAACACGTAATCCCGGTAAACTTGAGGAATTTAAAGTATTGATGAAAGATTTGGAGGTAGAACTGCGATCGCTGGAAGAATGGCCGAATGTACCTGAACCGGAAGAAACAGGCAAGACTTTTATGGCCAATGCCCGGCTGAAGGCTGTTTACTATGCCAAAGCGACAGGCTTGCCCTGTATTGCCGACGATTCCGGTCTGGAAGTACTGGCGCTGGAAGGCGCGCCCGGCGTGCGCAGCGCCCGTTATGCAGGTGAAGAAGCGACAGACGAAGAAAACAATAAGCTGCTTTTGCAGACCATGAAATTTCAGGTGAAACGTACCTGCCGTTTTCGCTGCGCTTTAGCAGTGGCGGCGCCCAACGGCAAGATCCTGCTGGAAAGCGACGGTATCTGTGACGGTATGCTGCTGCATGAGCCATTGGGAACAGAGGGCTTTGGCTATGATCCTTTATTCTGGTCGACAGAACTGCACAAAGGTTTAGGCGAAGCAACGATGCAGGAAAAAAATAAAATCAGCCATCGCGGCAAAGCTATCAAGAAACTTGTTGCGAATTGGGGGAAAATGAAGTGAAAATCGGTATTACCGGCGATACTCACGGCAGCAAACAAGCTATCAGGCAAGTTCTGCACGCCGTGCCGCCTGTTGAATATTGGTTTCATACCGGAGATTACAGCCAGGACGGCCGTTTTTTAGTTGCCGAATCTAATCTGCCGCTGCTGGCAGTATGCGGCAATACAGACCCCGGCGAAGGCAAGGCTAATGTAGACGAATTTATTACGCTGGCGGGGCAGCGCATCTGGCTGACCCACGGACATCGCTATCTGCATGGGTATCAGGTGTCCGAACTGGCCTGGTGGGCGCGTAAGCTGGAAGCGGATATTGTGGTTTTCGGGCATACCCATGTTCCTTTGGTCAAATGGTTCGGCGATGTGCTGCTTGTCAACCCCGGCAGTCCGATCCTGCCGCGCAGTGAAATGGGGCCGACGTTTGCAGTATTAACTGTCAAAGAGGGAGAACGTCCCGCAGCAGAGCTTTATAAATTGTGAGTAGCTAAGTTAAGCAAGCTTTTAAATTATAAAAAAACTAAAAATTCTGACGTATACCCTTGAAAAAGCAGTGTATTTCATTTACAATGTATAGTGTATACTAAATTGAAATTACGGGGGTAATAATGTATGACATTACGTGACGACGCTTTAAGACTCCATTTGGAAAATCATGGTAAACTTGCCGTTGTGAGCAAGGTTCCCATTAAAACCCGCGAAGATCTGGCCTTGGCATACACTCCTGGTGTTGCTGAACCATGTAAAGAAATCAAAGAAAATAAAGATATGTCCTTTGAATATACCTGCCGCGGCAATATGGTCGCTATCGTCAGCGACGGTACGCGTGTACTTGGTCTGGGCGATATCGGTCCGGAAGCGGCGATGCCGGTCATGGAAGGCAAGGCCGCACTCTTTAAAACCTTTGGCGATGTAGACGCTGTACCTATCTGTATTGACACCAAAGATCCTGCCAAAATTATTGAAACAGTACGTTTCCTGCAGCCCAGCTTTGCAGGTATCAATTTGGAAGATATTTCCTCTCCCAAATGCTATGACATCGAATGCGAACTGAAAAAGATCTGCGACATCCCGGTGTTCCATGACGACCAGCACGGCACTGCTATTGCCTGTCTGTCGGCAGTTATCGGCGCACTGCGCTTTGTAAAAAAAGATATGAAAACGGCTAAATTCGTCGTTAACGGCTGCGGCGCCGCAGGTTCGGCTATCGGCCGCCTGCTTGTCAGCATGGGCGCTGAAAATGTAACGATGGTCGACCGTTTCGGCGCTTTGTACGAAGGTATCGACGCTAAGCTTGACCGTATCCAGTCTTACCTGGCTACAGTTACCAATAAAGAGCACAAAAAAGGTGATCTGGCAGAGATTGCCAAAGGCGCTGACGTTTTGATCGGCGTTTCCGCTCCTAACGTCTTTACTAAAGAAATCATTGCCAGCATGGCAGATAAAGCTATCGTTTTTGCACTGGCTAATCCGGTGCCGGAAACTTCTTATGCTGACGCTATCGCAGCTGGTGCCGCTGTTGCAGGTACCGGACGCAGCGACAGCCCGAACCAGGTCAATAACGTTACCGTATTCCCGGGTGTGTTCCGCGGCGCTATCGACGTGCGTGCGAAAGCGATCACCGAAGAAATGAAAGTTGCTGCTGTTTATGCAATTTCCGAGCTGATCGACGAGAAAGATCTGCGTGCTGATTATGTTGTTCCCGATGCCTTTGATCCGCGTGTTGCTCCGGCAGTTGCCGCTGCAGTAGCCCGCGTGGCCATGGAAACCGGCATCGCCCGCATCAAAGTCGATCCCGAAGAAGTGCGTGCCAACACTATGAAACGTGTCGGCAGATAAGGAGGCTATTATGCGCGATATAAAAGTTCAGGAGATAACTGCCGCTGTCAGCAAGCTTTGTAAAGATTCCTGCTATTACCTGCCGGAAGAGCTGCTGGCAAAATTAAAAGCATCTATTGCCACCGAAGAATCTCCTTTGGGGCAGGAAATATTGACGACTATCGTTGAGAATGCCGAACTGGCCAAAGCCAAAGCTGTACCGATCTGTCAGGATACCGGTCTGACCGTGGTCTTTCTGGAGATCGGGCAGGAAGTACATTTTGTTGGCGGCGACCTGTATGAGGCTGTCAACGCCGGTGTCGCCGATGGCTATGTCGGCGGCTATCTGCGTAAATCCTCTGTTGACGATCCTTTATTTGTACGTAAAAATACCGGCGATAATACGCCGGCAATCATTCATACTACCATCGTGCCCGGCGAAAAAATCAAGATCACAGTTTTTCCGAAAGGTTGCGGCAGTGAAAATATGGGCGCTTTAAAAATGCTCAAACCATCTGACGGCGTCGAAGGCGTGATCAAATTTGTTGTTGACACTGTACGCAGTTCCGGCCCGAATCCATGCCCGCCTGTTACAGTCGGCGTAGGCATCGGCGGCAATATGGAAAAAGCTACGATTCTGGCTAAATATTCCCTTACTCGTAAGGTGGGCGAACACAATCCCAATCCGCAGTATGCAGAACTGGAAAAAGAATTGCTCAAACGTGTTAATATGACCGGCGTAGGTCCTTCCGGGCTGGGCGGCAGTACAACTGCTGTCGCTGTGAATATTGAATATGCACCGACCCATATCGGCGCTCTGCCGATTGCCGTAAATCTGAACTGCCACGCTGCACGTCGTGCAGAAGTGGTATTGTAAGGAGGGGCCTGAGATGAGTGAAGCTATTATCAAATATATTACGGCGCCTTTAAGCGCAGAAACCATTAAAGACCTGCATGCAGGCGACGTAGTGCGTATCAGCGGTTATATTTATACTGCCCGCGATGCTGCGCATAAGCGGATGACTGAAGCACTGGCCAAGGGCGAGCAGTTGCCTTTTGATGTGCGTGATCAGGTGATTTATTACGTTGGGCCCAGCCCAGCTAAACCGGGTGAAATAGTAGGCAGCGCCGGTCCGACGACCAGCGGCCGCATGGATAAATACACCCCGACTATGATCGAGCAGGGCATGCGCGGGATGATCGGCAAAGGACTGCGTTCGCAGGAAGTTATTGACGCCTGCGTGAAACATGGCGCTGTTTATTTCGCCGCTATCGGCGGTGCGGCAGCCGTTATTGCCAAAGCTATCAAAGGTGAAGAAATGATCGCCTATGAAGATCTGGGGCCTGAGGCTATCCGCCGTTACGAAGTTAAAGATTTTCCTGCAATCGTCTGTATCGACAGTGAAGGCAATGATTTTTACAAAGTCGGCATTGCCAAATACAGCAAAGAGTAACAAATTTAACAAATATTTAGGGGGCTGCAGCGGCAGCCTCTTATTTTTTACAAAAACCTTGACAAGCTTATTTAGTTGAGCTATCATAATGCCAATCGAATAACACACTCTTATCGAGAGCGGTGGAGGGACAGGCCCTGTGAAACCCGGCAACCAAGCCCCGGCTATGGTGCTAAATCCTGCAAGAACATTCTTGATAGATGAGAGGAAAGCAGAAGCAAGCGCTCTTTCCTCGGAAAGAGCTTTTTTGTTTGCCCGACTGAGTCAAGATAGGTACTGTGTTAAATTCATTATTAAAGGAGAGATTGTTTATGAAAAAGTTGTTTTTAGCCTTGCTGGCAGTGTTCAGCATTGCGTTAGTCGTTGCCGGCTGCGGCGGCGACAGCAAACCTGCCGCTAACAGCGGCGATAAAAAGGTGGTGCTGAAAGTAGGCGCAACGCCTGTACCGCATGCCGAAATCTTAAATCTGATCAAACCGCAGCTGGCAAAAGAAGGCGTTGATCTGCAGATCATTGAATTCAGCGATTATGTAAAACCCAACCTATCACTGGCAGATAAAGAATTAGATGCCAACTTCTTCCAGCATACCCCGTATCTTGAAAAATTTGCTTCTGAACGGAATCTGCCGCTTGTGGCCTATACCAAGGTACATATTGAACCGATGGGCGTTTATTCCAAAAAATTGAAAGATTTGAATAATGTTCCAAGCGGAGCTAAAGTTGCTATCCCCAATGATCCTACTAACGGCGGCCGTGCGCTGGCCCTGCTGCAAAGCGCCAAACTGCTCAAACTGCGTGACGGTGTAGGCATTTCCGGTACGCCTGGTGATATTGTTGAAAATCCTAAAAACCTGCAGATCGTGGAGATCGAGGCTGCCCTGCTGCCGCGTTCCATGGACGATGTGGATCTGTCTGTGATCAACTCCAACTTTGCCATGGAAGCACAGCTGAATCCGGTCAAAGATTCGCTCTTTACAGAACCTAAGGACTCTCCGTATGCCAATATCCTGGCGATCCGTAAAGGCGACGATAAGCGTCCTGAACTGCAAAAACTGGATAAAGCTTTGACCAGTCCGGAAGTAAAAAAATTCATTGAAGAAAAATATAAAGGCGCGGTCATACCCGCATTTTAATGAAAGTTTTATTTGATTTAAGCAGTTGATCATTGCTTGATCAGGAAATAAAAAAATATTCCCACCTCAGCGAAAGTTGAGGTGGGTTATTTTTTTGCCTGGCTCTATGGGAATAGAGTCAGGCTTTTGCATGTCAGCAGAGGCGGTGCTGGCAAGTGATATTGTAAATGTTGCTGCACAGGTACGATAAAAATATAAGTAAGAGCAAAAAGCTGACTGAAATATAAAATAAAACGTGCTTATGTCTTGCGGGGGGGTACAACCGTGGTACAATAATTATGAATTATTGGTGAAACATTTTATAGAAAAGAAAAATACCAAAGTATTGATTATGGGTGGGTTCCAGTGGGATATAATTCTTTGCTGCGCAAGCTGATTTTGATCATCGGTGACATATTCTGTTTATATTTAGCTACCAGTATCGCTATGGCGTTGGAGCTTGGTAATAAACAAACGGATAAGATAGCTTTTCATCTGGAATTTTTACCGATCCTGGTCATTATGATGTTCTTTATGTTCAACGTCTATGGATTGTTTAGTCTGATCCGCAAAAAACTGGTAGATATTTTCCTTAATCTTCTGGTTGCTGTGACCAATATTTACATCATGGCGATGGCCATGACTTTCTTTTTTCGCCAGTTTGATTATTCACGTGTTGTACTTGTTTATTCAGCAGTATTTTCGTTTGTGTTGCTGGCAATCTGGCAATACATCTGTCACCAGTGGGAATGGAAGCACTTTCCCAAGCAGACGGCAGTACTGTTTGCAGCCGGCGAAGAAGCAGCACGCATCCAAAAGAAACTGGCCAAAACTTATGGCCTGGAGCAGGCGTTGCAGTCTGTTTGTGACAGCTGCCAACAGGCCAACTGGCAGCAGCTTATAGATGTCAACTATTATGTCTTTATCGGTGCAGAACTGCCGATAGCGGACAAAGAAAAAATACTGCGCTATGCACGCAGCAACAAGAAACAGATATTTTTTGTACCGACCATGTATGAACTGGCCTGCAAGAATACAGGCATTTTAGTAGTAGACGACATCCCCATGCAGCGGGTGACGCGGATGCTGCTGACGGGCGAACAGCGGGTACTGAAACGGATCTTGGATATTACCGTAGCAGTGACAGCGCTTATCCTGTTGTCGCCGGCAATGGTGATTACCGCGATTATGATCAGAGTAGACAGCAAAGGGCCGGTGCTGTATTCACAGGAACGTGTCGGACTGTATGGCAAAACCTTTTTTGTACATAAATTCCGCAGCATGAAGCAAGACGCAGAAGCCAAATGCGGGCCGGTACTGGCGGCGGAAGGCGACCCCAGGATCACAAAATTCGGCAGATTCATGCGGGCCACCAGACTTGACGAACTGCCGCAGCTGTTCAATGTGCTGAAAGGCGAAATGAGCATCGTTGGGCCCAGGCCGGAACGGCCGTTTTTCGTTAAACAGTTTATTGCCCAAAAGCCGGAATATGATTATCGGCATAACGTAAAACCGGGCATCACAGGCCTGGCACAGATAGCAGGCAAATATAACACCAGTGCCTATGACAAGCTGATCTACGACCTGCTGTATATACAGGACGTCAGCGTCAAAACCGACCTGATGATCATGTTGCAGACGTTTAAAGTTCTACTGACAAAAAGCAGTACCGAAGGAGTAGAGGGAAAATGACCGATGATTTAGTTTCCATAATAATGCCTGCCTATAACGCAGAACAATATATTGCAGAAGCTATCGAAAGTGTACTAAAGCAGACATATACAAACTGGGAACTGATTATCGTTAATGATTGTTCAATAGATGCTACAGAACAACTTGCAAAAAAGTATCGGGAGCAGGATGAACGGATCAAACTCCATTCTTTGTCTGAAAATCGTGGGGTTGCTAACGCTAGAAATATAGCACTACAAAATGCTGTTGGTAGATATATAGCTTTTTTAGATAGTGACGATATGTGGTTATCGAAAAAATTAGAAAAACAAATAAGTTTTATGAAAGCCAACAACTATGTTTTTACTTTCCATCAATATCGTCATTTTGCAAGTAGTGATAAGGTTGGGAAAATTATCAGTATACCATTAAAACTTGGTTATAAGGATGCATTAAAAGGTAATTCCATAGGATGCTTAACAGTTTGTCTTGATAAAAGCAAAATAAAGCCTTTTCTCATGCCTTTGCAGAGGCATGAAGATTATATTACCTGGCTTAATATCTTAAAAGGAAACCAAATAGTAGCTTACGGTTTGCAGAGTGATTTGGGCAGGTATCGAGTGGACAGCAAAGATTCTGTATCTGCAAATAAGCTAAAAAGTGCAGTATGGACTTGGAAAGTGTATAGGGATTCACAACTACTATCTATCTTAAAGTCTGTTTATTATATGTGTTTTTATATCACAAGCGGAATTAAGAAACGGAGTTAAATAAAGCCATGCGCTCGTTAGAAATTTTATTAAGCTGTATGCACGAGGAAGATCATTCAATAATTTCAAGATCGAATATTAAAACGAATGCAGTAATCATAAATCAATGCAATGAAAATTCTACAGATCAAATCAATATCGATGAAAGGTCTGTAAAGTGGATAAATAGTAAAGAGCGAGGATTGTCCAAAAGCAGAAATATGGCGATCCGTAATTCTTGTGCAGATATATGTTTAATTGCAGATAATGACGAGAAATTTGATGAAGATTGTGAGCAGAAGATATTAAAAGCATATGATGATTTACTGGATGCAGATATCATTATTTTTGATTTACATAATAAACCTAAAAAATTAAAGCCTAAAATTTATCTGCTAAAAAGATTGGAAATGCTGAGAGTATGTTCTTGGCAAATAACATTCAAGAGGAAATCAATAATTGATAATAAAGTTATATTCGACGTAAACCTTGGCGCAGGTACAGGTAACGGAGCAGGAGAAGAAAATAAATTTTTGCTGGATTGTTATGATAAAAAGTTGAAAATATACCATGTGCCCGAAAAGATTGCAGTAATGACAGAGAACGAATCGACTTGGTTTACTGGATTTGATGCGGATTTCTTTTATAAACGAGGGATGTCAACACGATATATTTTAGGATTTTGGTTAAGCTGTATGTATGGTTTGTATTATGCAATTTTTAAGCATAATCAATATAAAAAAGATATTAGTATTTTTGTCGCATTAAAAAATATATTGAGCGGTATTATGGATAATAAGTTAAAGAAAGAATTTAAAAAAGCTGAATCTGGAGAAAAAGATGATACCTAAAATAATTCATTATTGTTGGTTTGGTGGTAATCCATTACCTGAAGAAGCTAAATATTATATATCTACATGGAAGAAATATTGTCCTGATTATGAAATAAAAGAGTTGAACGAAAATAATTTTGATGTCAATCAGAATCAATATTGTAGGGAAGCCTATGAAGCTAAAAAATGGGCTTTTGTCAGTGATTATGCACGATTAAAAATTTTGTATGATCAAGGTGGTATCTATATGGATACTGATGTTGAGGTGTGTAAACCGTTAGACAATCTGGCTAGTTATTGTTTTTGGTCGGGATTTGAGTCTAAGACTCAAATCCCGACCGGAACCATGGCTTCGTGTAGAGGCGCTGAGTTATTGAGGTATTTATTGTCATATTATGATGATAAACATTTCAAGAACGAAGATGGCAGTTGTGATATTACTACTAATGTCGTAACAATTACTAGGATGATAAAGGAAAAGTATGATGTTGAACTAAATAATACATTTCAAACATTTGGGGAAAATTATGCGATATTCCCATTTGAGTATTTTTGCGCTAAAGATTTTTTTTCAGGGAAAGTGCACAGGACAGAAAATACCTATACTATACATCATTTTAATGGATCGTGGCTCAGCAAATGTGATAGCAGAAAAATAATTCTGAGGAAAACTTTAACAAATTTAATAGGTAGAGCAGTCGTGGAAAAGATACTGGATTTTAAGAGACGGGTGTTCGATTGGTGAAGAGATATGTTGTTTAGTGTTTTGATTCCTGTTTATAATTCTGCTCTTTACATAGAGCAATGTATTAGATCGATAAAAGCTCAAAGTTATAAAAATTTTGAATGTATCATTGTTAATGATGGTTCTACTGATAATAGTCTGGAGTTAATAAGTGATATTATTGAAAATGATACAAGATTTACTGTTATATCTCAAAGAAACGAAGGAATTTCTGATACACGGAATAAATTGCTGGAAATGTCAAAAGGTGAATATATTGTATGGGTGGATTCTGATGATTTTGTAGATGTGGATTTACTGTACAATCTTCGAAAAGAAATTTCCAGAAATGGTGATGATGCATATAGTTTTAATTATATTTGTGTTGAGGACTATTCCGATAAATTAAAAACAATAGAGTTGTTTAAAAAACATGATACATTAACATCTAAAGATATATTAAAACAGCTTGCCAAAGAAGTAAAAATGCCGAGTTTTTTATGGAATAAGGTCATAAAAAAAGATTTATATGATGGTTTAAGATTCTCGTCTAAAAAGGTAATGTTAGAAGATTATGAAATTTTAACGAGTGTATTTCTGAAAGTTAATAAGATGGTTGTCATTAACAATAGCTTATACTTCTATCGACAAAATTCTAATAGTATTACGCACAATGTAAATATTGAAATAATTTCAGAAAATAATAGGACGATTGTTAGAAGGGAACAAAAGATTTTAGAGTCATATCCTGATTTGCTTAATGCAATAAAAATTGGAAGAGCGTATAGAGCGTTTTCTTATCTTACATTTCTAAGAAAAATATGTGATGACGACAAGATTAAACAGAAAGAACAGAAAAATCTTCGCGAATATTTATATTTATTTTTGTTGGATGAGGATATAAATATCAAGAAAAAACTGGCAGCCTCGTTACTTTCGGTAAATTTGCGAATATATGATGTCGTATTGCGACTATTTTCTAAATGTTGTTTGTAGCGCAGCTTAACAGGAGAAAATAATTAATGAAGTCTTTGTTTAAAGTTTTTACAATACTCACACCGCAGCAATTAAAAAAATGCATAATTATAATAACGGCAATGATCATCGGTGCTATTTTAGAAGCAGTTGGAATAGGAGCAATTTTACCTCTGATTTCTATAATGGGTAAGCCTGATTTCTTAATAGCATATCCTAATGTTGCCAGGTATGCTGCAAATTTTGGCGTAACGACGCATATCAATTTTATTATAGCGTCTACTTTTTTACTTTTGGCATTGTATATTATAAAAAATATTTATTTGGCATGGCAAAATAAACTGCAAATAGATTTTGCTATTAAAAACCAAATTGATTATTCAGAAAAATTATTAGCAGAATATTTGCAAAAACCATATTTTTATCATTTGAATCATAATACAGCTACTCTATTAAGAAACGTCAATGCCGGTGGTGTAGTTGTTTTTTCTCTTATCATGGTATCTGCGTTTACTTTATTGACTGAAATAATAACGGCTATAACTATTTGGCTGATGCTGGTTATGATAGATGCCTTTACCGCTGTTATTGTGGCAGGCTTTATCGGTAGTATTTTATACTTTATCATTAAGGGTTTTCGTAAAAAAATTACCGAACAGGGAAAAATACAAAATGAGTATTCGGCTCTGTATATAAAATATATCAACCAGGGCTTAGGTGCCATAAAGGAAACGAAAGTATCGTGTAAAGAGAAATTTTTTCTTGATGCTTTTCAAAAAGCATATTTCGAATATGGTAAAGCTAATGGCAAGTTTTTGTTTTTGAATCAGTTGCCTAGGATGCTTATAGAGACGATCATTGTTTGTGGATTACTGCTGCTAATAATAACGAAGCTGTTACTAGGCAACCAGCCAACGGAAATAGTTCCATTACTGGGCGTACTGGCATTGGCCGCCTTTCGCCTGATGCCAAGTGCGAATAGGATTGTTAATTTGTCTAACAGTATCCGGTTTCAGATGCCCTTTTTCAACGAATTGTATGAAGATTTGCTGATCATCAAAAATAAAGGGGATCAGGATATACAAACCTGTTTAGAAAAGCAGCAAGCAAGAATGGATTTTGAAAATATAATTTCTGTGGAAGAATTAAGTTTTGTTTATCCGGAAATAGAAAAACAGGTTTTAAATAATATAAACTTCAGTATTCCTAAAGGGAAGTTTGTAGGTATAGTTGGCCCATCCGGTGCAGGCAAAACAACCTTTGTTGATATTTTGTTGGGACTGCTACCGCCAGGTAAAGGGAAAATAAGTGTTGATGGCAAGAATATTTACGACGATATACGTGCATGGCAGGCTAATTTAGCCTATGTCCCTCAAAGCATCTATTTAATAGACGGTACTATACGTGAAAATATTGCCATGGGGATAGATGAAAAAGAAATAGATGATGCGTTGATCAATAAAGTATTACATATGGCCGAGCTGTACGATTTTGTAAAGGAACTGCCTGTCGGGCTTAATACTACCGTAGGTGAACGGGGCGTAAAGCTCAGCGGTGGGCAGCGACAACGGATAGGCATTGCAAGGGCGTTGTATTACCAGCCGCAGGTTCTTGTACTGGATGAAGCAACTTCAGCTCTGGACAATGATACCGAAAAAAGTATTACTGACACCATTTTAAAACTTAAAGGGCAAATAACTATCATAGCTGTTGCTCATAGATTAACCACATTAGCACAATGCGATTTTAAAGTTAAGTTTGAAAATGGTAAAGCAGAAATAATAAATTAAGATAAGGGATGAAAGCAATGTTCAATAATAAGACGATTTTAATTACCGGTGGTACAGGTTCCTTTGGCAAAAAATTTATCAAGATTCTTTTGGAAAAATACCAGCCGAAGAAGATCATTGTTTATTCTCGGGACGAACTTAAGCAGTTCGAAATGCAGCAGATATTTAATGTTCCCTGCATGCGATATTTTATCGGTGACGTTCGGGATGAGCAGCGGCTAAAACAGGCAATGAACGGAGTGGACTATGTAGTGCATGCAGCTGCTCTAAAACAGGTGCCAGCAGCAGAATATAATCCAATGGAGTGTATCAAAACTAATGTGCATGGGGCGCAAAATGTTATCAACGCTGCTATTTATTGTAATGTAAAAAAAGTTATCGCACTTTCGACTGATAAAGCAGCTAACCCGATAAATCTGTATGGGGCGACTAAACTGGCTTCGGATAAGCTATTTGTTGCGGCCAATAATTTAGTCGGTGACAGAGAAACAAGATTTGCTGTTGTAAGATATGGCAATGTTGTAGGTTCTCGTGGTTCTGTGGTTCCATTTTTTAAAAAACTGGTTGAAGAAGGGGCAGAATTTTTGCCGGTAACGGATGAGCGTATGACCAGATACTGGCTTAAACTAGAAGATGGTATAGAGTTCGTACTTAAGAACTTTGAGCGAATGCAGGGCGGAGAAATATTTGTACCTAAAATTCCCTCCATGCGTGTAGTTGATCTGGCGAAATCCATTGCGCCGGATCTGCCAATCAAAGTTATTGGTATCCGTCCTGGTGAAAAACTGCATGAAGTTATGTGTCCTTCTGATCTTTACTACGATACTATAGAATTTAACGATCATTTTGTTATCAAACCAAGTATTACATTTACTACAGCTGTTGATTATACGACAAATGCTTTAGGAGAAAAAGGCCACTATGTATCAGACGGGTTTGATTACAGCTCTGGCAACAATCCTCATTTCTTAACAATAGAAGAATTGAAGGAGATGAATAAATAATGATTTTTTACGGAAAACAAAGCATCGCTCAAAGCGATATAGATGCAGTAGTGGAAGTATTGAAATCTGATTTTTTGACGCAAGGGCCGGCTATTGAAAAATTTGAAAAATATGTAGCGGAGTATTGTGGGGTAAAATATGCAGTCGCTGTTACCAATGCTACATCGGCATTGCATATCGCCTGCCTTGCGGCAGGGCTGGGAAAAGGTGATGTGCTTTGGACATCTCCGATAACATTTACAGCGTCAGCCAATTGTGGCAGATATTGTGATGCTGATGTTGATTTTGTAGATATAGATCCATCTACATATAATATGAGTGTGGATGAATTAGAGAAAAAATTACAAAAGGCGGCAGTAAAACCAAAAGTAGTGATACCGGTACATTTAGCAGGCCAATCTTGTGATATGGATAAAATTTATAAGCTGTCACAAGAATATGGTTTTAAAGTGATTGAAGACGCTTCTCATGCTATTGGCGCTGATTATAAATCCACTAAGATCGGTTGCTGCAAATATTCCGATTTGGCAGTATTCAGTTTTCATCCGGTAAAGATAGTAACGACCGGTGAAGGCGGCATGGTTTTGACCAATGATAAAGAATTACATAAAAAATTACTATTGTATCGCAGCCATGGTATCACGCGTGATACAAAGCTAATGACCAGGCCTGCTGATGGGCCGTGGTATTACCAACAGATTGAGTTGGGATTTAATTATCGTATGACAGATATGCAGGCTGCCTTAGGATACAGCCAGATGCAGAAAGTAGATGAATTTGTCAGCAGAAGGCGTTATTTGGCAAAACGGTACGATGAACTATTAAAAAATATAAATAATATCCAGCTGCCATATCAAAATGAAGATACTGATTCATCATGGCATCTGTATGTTGTTCGGGTAGATTTTTCTAAAATAAGTAAAACAAAGCAACAAATCTTTGCCGGAATGAAAGATAGAGGTATATGCTTAAACCTGCATTATATTCCTGTACATACGCAGCCATATTACCAAAAACAGGGATTTAAAGATGGTGACTTTCCTAACAGTGAAAAATACTATGAAGAAGCATTTACATTGCCTTTGTATTATTCGCTAACTGATGAACAGCAGGATTATATTGTTAAAAGTTTAGTTGAGGTTTTGAGCAAATAGGGACGTTATATGGAGGTAATTGATATGGAAATAAAGATTTGTAAAGAGTGTGGTTTTATTCTTGGTACCAGACCTAATATGAAATCTGAAAAAGGGATATGTTTGTCTTGTTTAAACAAAGACAGAAAGAATAGCATTGACTGGAAAGGACGGCAAAAATGGTTAACAACGTACATAGAAGAAAATAGAAATAAAAATGTAGAGTGGGATTGCGTAGTTGGTGTATCGGGCGGGAAAGATTCATGCGCTATTGTAAAAAGACTTTTTGAGTGTCATGGTGTAAGAAAAGCACTTTTAGTGCATGTATGTGACGAGTTTACACAGTCATTGGCTGGATTGCATAATTTAGACAATTTAGTCAAAAAGTATAATGTGGATTTAATAAATTTCAGGTGTGCGCCTAAAACATTTGTTGAAGAAACTAAAAAGAGCTTTTTTGAAGAATTACATCCATTGAAATGGATAGAGGAGCAGTTGTATTCAAAGCCATTGGAAATTGCTGCTGCATTTAATATACCGATGGTATTTATGGGAGAAAATTCTGCTTTTGAATACGGGGAAAGCGATAAATGTGAGATTTTTCATCCTGCAAGTAATGAAAAAACAAAAATAATATTTATGGGATCAATTTGGCCATATTCTAATACTGATTCGCTTGAACAAGCAGAAAAAATTGGATTCAAGCATTTATCCGATTTTGATGATTGGCAAAGACAAGGAAGCATTGATGATTTTACGCAAATAGACAGCAAAGGATATATGATACAGCATTGGACAAAATTCGTTAAATTTGGATTTCAGCGTGTATCAGATATGGCGTGCAGATTCGTGAGAGAAGGTAAATTTACCAAAGAACAGGCGCTACAATTGATAAAAGATTCTGATTATGTTTGCGATCCACTTGCAAAAAAAGATTTTTGCAGAACAATCGGTATAACCGTGCAAGAATTTGATGAAACTGTTGATAAATTTGCGAATAAGGATATTCTGGTAAAAGATGTCAATGGGAAATGGCGTAGAAAAGATTTGATATAAAAAGAGGTTTTTTTATGGATTCAATAGCAATCATAACTGCGCGAGGTGGCAGTAAACGTATTCCTAAAAAGAATATTAAAGAATTTTGTGGTAAACCGATAATTGCTTATTCTATCGAAGCAGCCTTGGAAAGTAAAATATTTGATGAAGTTATGGTATCAACAGATGATCAGGAAATTGCTGATGTTGCAATTCAGTATGGAGCAAAAGTTCCATTTCTGCGCAGCAATGAAAATTCTGATGATTTTGCTACCACCAGAGATGTGTTAGACGAAGTAATGCAAACGTACAAAGCGAAATTAAAACGAAGCTTTGATTACGTATGTTGTATTTATCCTACAGCGCCATTTGTATCTGCCAAAAAACTTAGAGAGGCTTATGCTATGTTGAAAGATGGTAAAGCAGATCAGGTGATTCCTGTAGTACAGTTTTCTTTTCCTCCACAAAGAGGTTTTGTTATTCATTCTGATGGGAAATTACGGTATAAATGGCCCGAAAACCAGCGTAAGCGTTCACAGGATATGGAGCCTCTTTATCATGATGCTGGACAATTTTACTTCTTTGCTGCAGAAGTATTTTATAAACAAAAACAGGTGACAGAATTATTAACTACACCCTATATTTTGTCTGATTTAGAAGTTCAGGATATAGATAATATAGAGGATTGGCAAATAGCAGAAATAAAATATCATTTGATGCAGCAGAGGTAGTATTTATGAAAATCGTTTTTCGTGTGGATTCATCGCTGCAAATTGGCAGTGGACATTTGATGCGCTGTCTTACTTTAGCTGAACGATTGAAAAAAGAAAATGGCTCTGATGTGTATTTTATCATGCGGGATTTGAGTGGTAATTTAATAGAGCTAGTAAAGCAAAAAAAAATCACTGTTTTTGAATTACCACAAGTTGAACCCGGTAAAGCATTAGATGGTTATGCAAAATGGCTTACAGTAACACAAGAGCAGGATGCAGCAGAAACTATTGCAAGTATAGAAATTATAGGTAAACCAGATATATTGATTATTGACAGCTATGCTATAGACATAACCTGGGAAAATATGCTGCGGACTTATGTGGAAAAAATCATGGTTATTGATGATTTGGCCAACAGGAAGCATGACTGTGATATTTTGCTGGATCAAAATGAATATCGCAATAAGGAGAAACGATATGAATATCTGGTACCGCCGCATTGCCAGTTGCTATTAGGGCCGCCGCATGCCATACTACGCGAAGAATTTTATGAAGCGCGCAAAAAAATACGCGTTAGAGACGGGAAGATAAATAATATCCTGGTTTTTTTTGGCGGTAGCGATACTGGAAATGAAACGATGAAAGCATTGCAAGCCATAAGTATGTTAGAACTTAATGATATTACAGTGAATGTTATTGTGGGGAAAAGTAATCCGAATCAAAAAGAAATAGAAAAGTTTTGCGACAAGAGTAATAATATGCATTACTTTTGCCAGGTAGATAATATAGCAGAGTTTATGAATGCAGCTGATTTGGCTATTGGAGCTGGTGGAACAATAACCTGGGAACGTTGTTTTTTAGGGCTACCGGCAATAGTTGTAGCTATTGCCGATAATCAAGTGGAATTAACTGAAGCCTGTGCCAGTAAAGGTATACTAGTATTTTTAGGCGATAAAAGTACTGTAACGACTCCACTTTTAAGTCAAGCAATTTTAAATATAGAAGGAAGAACTCTGAAAAAAATAGCACAAAATTGTCTGGATGAAGGGAAAGATTATGGACGAAGAAATATATTTGCGTCTAGTTGACGATAAGGACATGAAGTTGTTGTTTGATTGGCGTAATGATGAAGTAGTTCGTAAAAATTCTTTTTCGACGGAGCCTATTGATTGGGAAGAGCATGTGAGTTGGTTTAAAGCTACTTTAAAAAATCCCTCTATACTGTTTTTTATTATGATGAGTGGCGAGCAGGCGGTAGGGCAAATACGGATAAACTTAGAGGTGGATAATACTGCAATTATAAACTATAGTATTGCAGAAAAATATAGAAGATCGGGTTATGGAAAGAAAATTTTGAATTTAGCGGAAACAGAGCTATATGATCGGTTTAAAAACAAGTATATTTTAAAGGCTTTGGTAAAAACAAATAATATTGCATCACAATTGGCGTTTGAGAGACTTGGATATATGTGTCAAAATACAGAGCAGTATATTTTAAAAACATATATCAAAATACTTTAGAATTTGAGAATAAAAAACAGAGAGCTATTTTGAGAGAGGATAATTAAAAAATGGAGCAGTTTAATATGGAACAGCCTTTTATTATCGCAGAAATGTCCGGCAATCATAACCAGTCACTGGAGCGGGCGCTGGAAATAGTTGATTTGGCAGCTGATGCTGGTGTAGATTCGTTAAAGATACAAACCTATACAGCAGATACGATAACTATTGATAAAAATGACGGTGAATTTTTTATAGAAGATAAAAATAATTTATGGCAAGGCGAATCCTTATATTCACTTTATCAAAAAGCATATACCCCCTGGGAATGGCATAAAGCCATATTTCAAAGATGCAAAGAAAAAGGAATTATAGGTTTTAGTACGCCATTTGATTTTTCTGCGGTCGATTTTTTAGAAGAGTTAGATGTTCCTTTCTATAAAATTGCATCCTTTGAAAATGTAGATTTACCATTGATAAAAAAAGTAGCACAAACAGGAAAACCGATTATTGCGTCTACCGGTATGGCAAGTTTATCGGAACTTAGTGAGCTGGTAACTACTGCAAGAGAAAATGGTTGTAATGATTTGACATTACTGAAATGTACAAGCAATTATCCGGCAACACCTGACGGTAGCAATTTGCTGACTATACCGCATATGCGGGAGCTATTTGGTTGCAAAGTTGGTGTATCGGATCATACTTTAGGCATTGGTGTTGCCATTGCCAGCATTGCTTTAGGGGTATCTGTAATTGAAAAACATTTTACAATCTCACGAGCAGAGGGTGGCGTAGACGCAGCCTTTTCTCTGGAACCGCAGGAAATGAAACAGTTAGTACTTGAAGCTAAAGCTGCTTATGCGGCACTTGGCAAGATAAAATATGGTATCAGCGAACAGGAGAAGAAATCACTCCAATTCAGAAGAAGCTTATATATAGTAGAAGATATACAGGCTGGTGATATCATTACTGAACGTAATATGCGCAGCATAAGACCAGGATTAGGTTTATCGCCAAAGTATTATGATATTTTGCTGGGGAAAAAAGTGAAACAGGATGTTAAAAGAGGAACGGCATTAACATGGGATATGATTTAGAGAAGAGAAAAGGGAGTTGTTTATATGGAGAAATTATCATTATTAAAAAACTAAAAGAATTATATGATAATAACATAAATATCATTAATTATTTAAAAGAAATTGATGGTCAAAACGTAAATACAATAGAAGATATCATGATATCATATGATTTTCAGGCAGGATCATATATTAAAGAATATCAACTTAACTTGCAATGGAAAATGATTTCATAAAAAGAATAGGCGATTTTATCAGCATGAATGTAGAACGGGGGGACAGTGTTAGAAGCAGGGATTGGTGAAGGTACTATGTTGTTACCATTATTGTTATATCTCCCAGATAATTTCTTTAATAACATCTATGGATTTGATATATCGTGGTCTAGAGTTAAATATGCTCAAAAGTTTATGCAAGAAAATAATAAAGGAAGTGTCCATTTATTCGTCGGAGATTTGTTTAATATACCATTAGCTGATAATTCCATAGATTTGGTTTATACATGTCATGCGATAGAACTTAATGGTGGCAAAAATTTGCATTACAAGAGTTGTATAGGGTCGCTAATCAATATTTTATTTTAATGGAATCAGCTTATGAATTATCTGATGAAGAAGCCCAAGCAAGAATGAAAAAGCACGGATATATCACTGAATTATATAAAACTGCTGTAGAACTTGGCTATGATATTGTTGAATATTCGCTGTATGGGATGTGCACTAATCCACTTAATACAACTGGTTTTTTAGTTATAAAAAAAGAATACAAGAATGATATTAAAAGCAGTTTTTGTTGCCCGATAACCAGAACCTCTTTAAAGTTTATTAATGGTGCCTATTATTTACATAAAAGTTTATTAGCTTATCCGGTTTTAGATAGAATTCCTTGTTTAACGAAAGAAAATGCTATTGTTGCGACAAAGTTCGGATTAAAAAATTGACCATCCAGATATTTTAGGAGGTGTGCAGTGAAAAGGTTAGTATTTGATGCTACTGATGAACAAATTGACAGTCAAACCTTTCTTAATATTGAATCGATTCTTTATTGTAATAAAGATATAGAAGAAATGCTAAAAGATAAAAGTTTACAGGAATTGGAAAAAATAAATATAGATAATGACGAGATTGATTATTATTATAAATTGTTTTTGGAATTGTTAAGCAAATGGCTTAATAAGAAACATAATGAAAAACATAAAAAAATATATTGGGAAACTATATTAACACCGTGGTTATATGAGTTTATTTCAAGAGAATTATACATGTACAGAGGACTTGATACGTTGATTGATGATGAATCGTACATTAGTGATTATTATGAAGATTATGAATATTTGGCCGCAGAAAATTTAAATGATTCATTTGATAAATTATGGAGTGATAAAAATTTTAATAAAATAACATACTCTTTACAAATGAAATATTTTCAAAACATTTCATTTGTAAAGAAAGAAATTTCTCGTCCGTGTATACAATGCAATCATAGCTCTTATGCAGATAAAATAAAAAGAGTACTAATACATCCTAGGAAGATAGTCGAATATGTAGGGCGTAATTTATTAATAATAATTTTGGAAAATAGTGAGAGGTTAATTGGATATGACAATAGGACAGTTTTAAGGTTACCTTTTCCAGATACTTTTCATAGAAGAATGAAGTTATTAAAACTTTTGTTAAAATCTAAATTTACAATAATTCCCTATATGAATAAAAAAAATAGACTAATGTTTAAATATTCCATGCAAGATAGAAATGAACTAATAATGTATCTGAAAGAAAAAACTGATAAAGATAATAGCTTTTGTAGAATTTTAACTGAACTAATTCCATATGCTTTACCTAAACCGTATTTAGAAGGGTATATAGATATGGTTAATTTTGTAGCTAATTTTATAAAGGATAGACCAAGACAAATTTTTGGGGTATCTCCTTTTTTTACAAGCGATGATTTTAATATGTATACGGCATATTGGAGAGAAAAAGGAGTTCTGGTTGTAGGAGCCCAACATGGATTGGGTTATGAATTTGAAAAAGATATTGGAATTGAGGAATATATAATGTCGGATATATTCTATACGTGGGGTAATATTCATAAAAACAATAATATAAAAAATAAAAAATTTTTCGCTTGGGATTTACAAAAAAATGAAAATGTTAAAGGAAAAGGTGCAAATATTCTATATGGACTGACAGATTATAATCGATGTAAATATTCCATACGATATAGTAAATTCATTGATTATATGTATGATAATATTGTGTTTTTAAGTAATATTGATTCCAAAAATCATAAAAATGTAGTTGTACGTTTAAGAAATACGGCGGAAAAAAATTGGCAATATTCAGAGAAAATACAGTTGAAATGTCCTTGGGTGAAATTTTCTGATGCTAATATTAAAAGTTTTATAGACGATCTTAGAGATACAAAAGTTTTTGTTTGCGATAATATTTCAACTTGTATTGCCGAGTCACTTATAAATAATATCCCTACAATTATTTTTTTAGATAAAACTATAATTGAGAAAACATTTTATGAAGAAAATTATGAAATATTAGATCAATTAGCGCAGGCGAAAATATTATTTTATTCACCCGATGATGCAGCGAAACATTTAAATTTAGTTTATGATGACGTAGAAAAATGGTGGAATGATTCTTTTACGCAACAAATAAAAAATGAATTTTGCGAAAAATATATAAAAACAGATTCAAATTGGTTAGATAAATGGTGCGAGTTATTGATGTTGGAGGAATCGGTATGAATCCAATCACTACATTAAAGGAACTGAAGGATATAGAAATCGATGTGCTAAAAAGGTTTATTAAATTTTGCAATGATAATGATCTTAAGTATTTTGTGGTTTATGGTACTTTATTGGGAACGATACGCCATAATGGAATGATTCCTTGGGATGATGATATTGATGTATGTATGCCGCGGCAAGATTACCAAAAATTTATAGAATTGACTTCTAAAAAAAGTATTGACAGTTTTATAAAAACTGATAATCCTTTGAATAACAATGAGAGTTCAAGTTTAATAGTTAGAGCCTATGATGATAGGACTATAATTACAGGAAGTGATTTTAAAATAGGTGTTTTTGTAGATATTCATCCGTTAGATGAATTTCCAGAGAATAACATAATAAGAAAATTATGGTTTCTGTGGATTGAGATTCATAAAAAGGGAATGATTTTATCAAAGGTTAAAATAAAGAGTGCTTCTACATTTAAATTTTTTCTAAAAATGGTATTTTCACCTGTAATCATTACTACGAAAATAATAGGATTTAAATACTTTAAGAATATGGTTGTAAATTCAGCACAATATTATTCTTCAAATGACACTGGTTCGCAATATTTTGGAGTGATTTTAGCAGATTGGCCATTAGGAAAACTTGTATTGAAGAAAAGCTACTTTAACAGTGGAGTATTAAAGAATTTTGAGGGGATAAAGGTACGAGTTCCGGTTGGTTATGAAAATCTATTAAGGTTATGGTATGGTGACTACATGGCTTTGCCAAAGGAAGAAGACAGAAAACCAAAACACGAATTCGTTGCGTTTTGGTGTTAATTTATACAAGTAGAGTGCAAGTTATTTTGGGAACAAAGTTAGTAGGGAATATGGTGAATTATGAAAATAGCAATTATAACTGGCGGAACTAAAGGAATAGGCAAAGCAATAGTAAATAGATATTTGCAGGAAGGTTGTTATACAATAATTATTTATTCTAGTGATGATGAAAGTGCAGAGATTTTTAGACAGGAGCTGGATATAAATTATAAAGAGAAATATGAAATTATTAAAGCTGATCTTTCTCAAATAGAAGAGACAGAGAAAATGTGTGATTTTGTTAAAAATAATTATCCAAAGATCAATTATTTAATTTTAAATGCCGGAGCCACAAACCGAAATAGTTTTAATGATTTAACAATAGATGAATGGAATCAAGTGATGAATGTTAATTTAACGATGCCATTTTTTATAGTACAGAATTTAACTGGTTGTATTGTAAGGGGGGGCAGAGTGATTTTTATAGGTGC